>UMHA01075014.1_pt1 | contig 61352 bp, 72 predicted proteins | sample 1965401 | NCBI WGS metagenome assembly UMHA01 (sample SAMEA4836085, study PRJEB28245) | human gut metagenome | biome: gut microbiome; material: fecal sample | place: Denmark | collected 2008 | reverse complement strand
TTCATTACTACATACCGCCTTTATTATGTAGTAATTATATCAATTTTCTTTGCAAAGAAATTTTACTCTTTTTTACTGCTTTAATAATATTTTATCATAATTTTTAACATTATGTGTTATAATTTAATTATAAAGTATGTTGGGAGGTCTAATGAAAAAATGCGTTTTAATTTATAATCCTAAAAGTGGTAAAAAAGAAAGAAAAAAATACCTACCTAAAATGAAAGAAATTATAGAGGAGAAAGGATATTCTTGTGATATAATTTTTACAGAATATCATGGTCACGCTACAGAAATTATGTCATCTCTAGAAGATGTTGATTTAGTTATATCAGCTGGAGGAGATGGTACTTTCAATGAAGTAATGACCGGAAATATCAAAAGAAAAAAAAGATTACTACTTGCTCACCTACCTGTTGGTACAACAAATGATGTTGGAAGCATGATGGGCTATGGAAAAAATATTATTGAAAATTTAAAAATGACTCTTAACGGAGTTAAGAAAAAAATGGATATATGTACAATTAATGATAATCCTTTTGTGTATGTATCAACAATTGGTAAATTTGCCGATGTTCCATATGAAACACCAAGAGATATGAAAAAAAAGTTTGGTTATTTAGCTTATTTAGTACAAGGTATTAAAGCCTTTAATAGAAAAACATCATTAATGGATCTTACATTTGAAATAAATGGAGAAAAACATAGAGGACTATATTCATTTATAATTATATCTAGTGCCAATAGAATAGCAGGTATTAATGACTTTTATAAAGATGTTAAATTAGATGATGATAAATTTGAAGTATTACTTTGTAGCATTGCCAAGAAAAAAGATATCATTAAAAGTTTATATTTTCTTGCTTTGTATGGTGCCGAAAAAGTACCAGGCTTTGAATTTTACAAAACTAATAATTTTAAAATGAAATTTGCTGATGTTCCAAAGAAAGATTGGTGTGTTGATGGAGAAAAATTAGACTCCAAAATATTAACATATGAAATTAAAAATATTAACAATGTTGAATTGTTATTACCAAAAAAGAATATAAATAAATTATTTATTAACAAGGATTAAATATGAAAAACATCATTATAAAACTAATTAAAATATATCAACATATACCAGGACCATGGCATTCTTCTTGTAGACATTATCCAACCTGTTCAAACTATTTTATAGAATCAGTCCAAGAATATGGTGCCTTAAAAGGAAGCATAATGGGAATTAAAAGAATTTTAAAATGTAATCCATGGGGAACATATGGATATGACCCAGTACCAAAAGCAGAAAGGAAGTAATCAATGAAAAAAAGAAATAATTATTTAACTTGGGATGAATACTTTATGAGCATAGCAAAATTATCTAGTATGCGTAGTAAAGATCCAAATACTCAAGTAGGAGCCTGCATAGTAGCATCTGACAATAGAATACTATCTATCGGCTACAATGGAGCTCCAAATGGATATTCAGATGACAATTTTCCATGGGATAGAGAAGGAACCGCACTAGAAACAAAATATTTATTTGTATGTCATGCTGAAATGAATGCTATATTAAATTACCGAGGAAGTAGAAAAGATTTTGAAGGAGCAAAAATATATGTAGATTTATTTCCATGCAACGAATGTGCAAAATTAATTATTCAATCTGGAATAAAAGAAGTTTTGTATATATGTGATAAGTATGCTAATACTGACGGAGTTAAAGCTTCAAAAAACTTATTTGACACATGTGGTGTTAAATATAGAAAATTAAATTTTGAAGAAAAAGATATAAATATTAAAATTTAATATTGTAAAATCAAAAAAATTAGAGTATACTATAAGTACATTTCAAGTACTTATGCGCTCATAGCTCAATTGGATAGAGCGTTTGGCTACGGACCAAAAGGTTTGGGGTTCGACTCCCTATGGGCGCACCATTTTGTATATAACTTAGATTTTTTCTAAGTTTTTTTAAATGTTTATCTTTTCTATTATATTTTTTAATTCTTCTATATTTATAGCTTGCTCTTTATCACATATAGATTCTTCTGGTTTGTCGTGAACTTCAATGATTAGTCCAGCACATCCAGCTGCAACGGATGCCAATGACATTGGTTCAATCATGTATGCATTTCCAGCTGCATGACTTGGATCTACAAAAATACTATAATTTGTATTTTTATGAATATATGGTCTTGCTTGAATATCTAAGACATTTCTTGTTGAATTATCAAAACTCCTAATTCCTCTTTCACACAATATTACATTCTTACCACTATTAATATATTTAGCAGCCATAATCCATTCCTTATATGTGGCACTAAAACCTCTTTTTAACAATACAGGTTTATTATATTTTCCTAATTCTTTTAGAAGTTCATAGTTATACATGTTTCTACTTCCAACTTGAATTATATCTATATCTTTGGCATATTTTTTTGCTTGTTCAATACTCATAAGTCAGTAACAATTGGTAATCCTGTTATTTGTTTAGCTTTAATAAGATACTCTATTCCTAATTCACCTAATCCCTGAAAATCATCAGGATTAGTTCTTGGTTTAAATGATCCCCCTCTTAAATAATCCATTCCTAATTGTTTTAATTTGGAAGCAATTTTTATTATTTGTTCTTCTGATTCAACTGCACATGGCCCTGCTATTATTATTGGTTTCATTATTTGCTCCTATTCTAAAATATATTCTAATTAGCACATTTTTTTATAAGTGTCAATTTTAACTGAATATGAAGATAGCGTTTCCAAAGTGGGGAGATTTGGAAAGTAAAACCTTATAAAATTAAAAAACGGTTAAAAACCTAAAAAATGCTTTATAATTGAATTGCCTAAAAACAATAGAAAGCGAGGTTTTAACCAATGAAAATTATACCATTAATTAATGAAATTACTAATACTTTTAATGAATAATTTAAAGAAAATTTAAATCCGTTAAACTTAGAAAGTAAAATTCGAGATGTTGGTGATACTTTTACTTTAAAATTATATGAATCTTTTTTAAACTATTTTGATGAAAGTTTTAAAAAGTCTAAGCAAAGAAAAAAAGAATTTAATATAAAAGAGACTAGGCAAAGAAGTTTAATTACCTCTGTTGGTTTAATTTCTATTAATTCTACATCTTAAGAGGAAAGAAAAAAAGACGCGAAGAAAGGCGAAAAAGAAAAAAATATAGATTATTGATATTACTTCTATTACTATTTGGAACTGGTGTAATGCTTGCAACTTCAACATATGCATGGTTTACATCAAATAAAACCGTATCAGTTAATTCACTAAGTGTTAGCATTAATGCAAAAAATGGTATTCAAATATCAGCAGATGGAACCAATTGGAAATCAATTTTAAAAACAACTGATATTACTGGTGCACATACTACATATCCAACAAGTGTTAACCAGTTGCCAGATATCTTAGAACCAGTATCAACAGGTGGAGTAGTAAATGCTACAGGAAAATTACCTATGTACTATGGAACGGTTGAAACATCAACCAGTGAGACTAATGGTGGTGAATATATTCTTACTTCTGTAACAGATGTCGAAACTGAATCAAATGGACCAACAAGTAAAGGTAAATTTATAGCTTTTGATTTATTCTTTAAAGTAGCTAAAGATACTAATATCTATCTAACACCTAATTCAGGAGTTACAACATCAGACATAGCTGATGGAGGAATTAAAAATGCTTCAAGAATTGCTTTCATTGTCCTAGGAAATACTACTGATGGTAATACAGTAAGTAAAATACAAGCATTAAATAGTGGAGAGACTTCACCAACGTATATATGGGAACCAAACTATGATACACGTACTGCAGCTGGAATTGAAAATGCCAGAGATGTTTATGGAAATGATGCAATAGCAAGTGCTGGAACTATAGTTCCATATTCAGGAGTAATTGATGAAATTAGTAAAACTGATGATATTTTACTAGGAAAAGCAACTCAAACCGATAATGCAACTAAATTCAAAGATGTAACAATTAAGTATAAAACAAAGAATGGTTTCACACATTATGTTCCAATATTCTCATTAACATCAGGAATAACTAAAGTAAGAATTTATATGTGGGTTGAAGGACAAGATGTTGACTGTGAAAATAATGCTTCAGGTGGAAATATCGATTTTGATTTACAAATAACTACTGAACTTCCAGATAGAGCATCAACAACTGAATAAGTCATTATTAAAGAATCTGTTATCAGATTCTTTTTTTATGTATTAAATTTGAAAATATTTATTATATATTTACACTTATATAGTAAAGTTCATATATATTTATCTACAAAAATTTACTATCTAGTAAATAAATGATATAATTAAAATATCAGTAATTATATAAAGGAGGGTTTATGTCAAGAAAGAGAGTTACTCAAATATTTCCATTCCTATTACCAATTAGAGAATGGCAGAAAAAACAATTTTACAAAATAAGATGTCACTTTGATAAAAATGTATATGCATATGAAAAAGGCGACTTATTAAGATTTGAAGTAAGTAGCACAAAATCATACATGATAAATGAAAACAGTGGATATGATATAAAATATCAATTAAATAAAGTAGAAAATTTAAAATTAGCTAGCAAAACAATGGATAAAATACTAATATACCCAGGACAAGTATTTTCATTTTTTAACTTAGAGAAAAAAGTTAATAAATATGGAAAATATAAAGATGGACTTGTCCTAGTAGATGGAAAAATAACCCCACAAAATGGCGGAGGATTATGTCAATTAAGTAATATGTTATATTTTCTATTTTTAATGAGTCCACTAACTATTATAGAAAGGCACGGTCATAAATCAAAATCATTACCAAATATAGAATATGATGCTCTAGAAGGGATAGATGCCACTTATAGTGCTGGATGGCTTGATCTTAAGGTAAGAAATGATACTAATAATATATATCAACTTAATATTACTTTTGATGATAAGTATATGTATGGAAAGCTTTTATCAAATAAAGAAGACGAATATATTTATAAAATAGAGAACAAAGATCTAAAGTACATAAAAAAAGATGGAAAAATATATGAAAAAGTTTCTGTTATAAAGAAAATTACTAACAAAAAAAATTCCAAAGATGTTGAATGTATTAAATTATATGATGAATGTGTTTTAATTGACTATAAGTTGCCTAAAAATATAAACATTGAAAATAATGAAAAGATTAAAGTTGCATGTCTCTTTGGCGGATGTTCAAGTGAGTACGATATCTCACTATTATCAGCAACATCTGTTATAAAAAATATAAATAAAGATAAATATGAATGTATTATGATAGGAATAACCAGGAATGGAAATTTTTACTTATATACAGGTAATATAGATGATATAGAAAAAGATAAGTGGTTTAGTAAAAATACATGTAGAAAAATAACTTTTTCTACCAATAGAAGTGATCATGGAATTATACTATTAGATACATTTGAAACAATATCTATTGATATAGTATTTCCAATATTGCACGGAAAAAATGGAGAATGTGGTAGATTACAAGGATTGCTGGAATTAATTGATATCCCATTTGTAGGTTGCTCTATGCTATCATCTGCCATTTGTATGGATAAATATCTTAGCAAAGAATTGGTCAAGGAAAAAGGTATATTAGTACCAAAATCACGTTCATTTACCAATTATGATAACATAGAAGAAATAATAAAGAATATTTCTGACTTAGAATTTCCATTATACATAAAGCCAATTAAAGCAGGTTCTTCTTGTGGAATAACCAAAGTAAATAAAAAAGAAGAATTAAATAGAGCTATAGAATTTGCTTTTTCATATGATGATAGTATCATTATAGAAGAAGAGATAAAAGGTTTTGAAGTGGGTTGTGCTATTTTAGGTAACAATAACTTAATTATAGGAGAAGTTGATGAGATAGATCTCCCAAATGATTTCTTTGATTATAATATGAAATATAAATCAAGCACTAATAGAATTATATTACCAGCAAATCTTAGTCAAAATGAAAGAAATAGAATAAAAGAAACAGCACTTAAAATATATAATACATTATACTGTGAAGGATTTGCACGAGTAGATATGTTCTATACAGAAAATGAAGAAATAATATTCAATGAAGTAAATACCATACCAGGATGTACCTCACATAGTAGATTTCCTGCTATGCTAAATTATATTGGATATGATTTTAGCAAGATGATAGATACGATAATAGAATTAGGGATGAACAGAAAAAGTTGATAAAAAGATTGGGAAAATTTGAAATGCACCCCTTAAAGTAGACATTAATAAAAAAGATGGACTACAAAAATATGATAAAATACATTTCCGAAAGGAGGTGTATTTTTATTATGGCAACAAAAGGGCAAAAGTTTAAAACATTTACAAATGAAGAAAGAACTGAAATTGTAAGCGAATACATGTCAGGCAAATATTCATATGCAATTTTAGCAAAAGAATATAACATAAGTTGGAAAACTGTAGAAGGCATGGTTAGAAAATTCAAAAAAACCGGACTAACAATTAAAGACAAAAAAGGTAGAAATAATCAATCACATTTAACTAAAGAAGATTGGAAAGAAAGATATGAAATATTAAAAAAATACCAGGCCTTCCTCAAGGCACAACAAGAGAAAAAGTAACATTTATAAATTTATATAGAAATAATTATAAACTTACTAACATGTGTGCTGTACTAAATATAAGTCCTAAAACTTATTATAAGTATAGGAATAAGGAAGATCCTGATTATTATGATTATTTAATAATAAAAGAAATATTTGATGATTCAAAGGGTACATATGGATATCGTAGGATTGTTGAAGGCCTAATCCAAAAATATGGTGTAGTTATGAATGGAAAGAAGGTATTAAGAATAATGAAAAAATATAATCTAATGGCTGAATATGTAAGAAAAGCTAAAATTAAACATAAGAATGAAAGAATTGAAGATAATGTAAAACCGAATTTATTAAATAGAAACTTTACTACTGATAATTTAAATAAAGTTTGGGATACGGATGTAACATATTTAATATTCAAAGGTTCAAGGGCATATTTATCTACAATAATAGATTTATATGATAGACATGTAGTTTCATATGTAATATCAAAAAGAAATGATTTAAAGCTAGTTATGGATACTTTAAATAAAGCTATATCAAAAGAAAAAGATGTACATGGTTTAATCACTCACAGTGATCAGGGATTCCAATATACATCTTATGAGTACAAAGCTATATGTGAATCGAATGGAATGCAAATTTCCATGTCACGAAAAGGAACGCCAATTGATGATTCTCCAATAGAAAGTTGGCATTCACTCCTTAAGAAAGAAACTCTGTACAACAATAATATTACATCTTTACAAGAATATATTCAACTTGTAGAAGAATGGATATTATTTTACAATACAACTAGACTAAAGTCAAAAGTTAAAAAAAAGAGAAAAAATTACACAAAAAGAGAAAAATAATTTTCTCTTTTTAATAACCATCTTTTTTATTAACATCTACTATTTGGGGTTCACATCAAATTGTTCCTATCTTTTTTTAAATATTTGAAAAAATAAAAAGACTTATATTAAGTCTCTTTATTAACCATTAGCTTTAATAATTCTAATTTTAATCTTAGTAATCTTTGGAGAATAAGTAGCTCTTGCATCATCTCCAGTTACTATAACAGCAACCTCATGAACTCCTTCTTTTAATCCTGATAAATCAACTACAGCCTTAATATTTGATTTATCAATACCTTTTAATACATCGCTAGTACCTTTTACAACAACTGTAGTAACAACATTTTCATTCTTATCTGAAATGCCTTCCTCTTTATAAGCCTGTGCTTTATAATTAGGATCAAGATTAATAGAATTAATTACAACATCATTAATTTCAGTAGTCTCCTCATTGCCAAGAGTTATAGAAATTTTAGTATTATTAACGGATAACTCTCTAACTCCTTTTGGAATAGGAATACCAACATTAAACTCTTTATTTGAACTTAGATTAGTAACATCAACTTCTATTGGAATATATTCAATATTAGAAATAATATCTCTAGAACCATATATAGTAACTTTACTTTCACTACTAGTCATAGTATTTATAGCTTTACCAAATAATACTTCTCCAACTGGAATAACTTTAATAGGCACTTCTTTACTTGGAGCATCTAAATTAATCGTAGCAGTAACTTTACTTGGAACCATTTCTACATCTACAACTTTACCATTATTATCATAAGCTATTAGCGGAACATCATCTAACTCTACTACTCCAACTTGTGGATCCACTAATTTTTTAATATCAACTAAGGCACGAACTGTAGCAACTTCACTAATAGTGTGCTCAGCACCTTTAATAATAATTTCACTTTGATCTATAGTAACATTAGATATTGACATTTTAGTATTTAAACTATCTCTATTAATAACATCAATTGTAGCCGTTTTAGTAGAAGATACTTTAGGATATACAATAACAGTAACACTAGAAGGATTTAAAGTATAATTAATTGAATTAATAACACTTTCATAATTTAAATTAACTTTATGCGTACCTGGTTTTAAATTAGATAAATCAACACTAACCGTACCAGTTGACAACTGTTTGGCTAAATACATATCAACTTTTCTTCCTATTAAAGTAACATCAACAGTATCAGGCAATCCTTCAATTACATAAGATTCATTATTATACATAGCTTCAACTTTTTGATCATATAAAACTTCAGCATATGAATCAACAAGAACAACAGCTTTATTATTAACGGAGAAAAATAGAACAATAGCCAATAATAAAGAAATCATAATTAAAGTATTTTTTCTAACTAACCACTTTTCAAATTTATCAGTTCTTTTTCCAAATTTACCTACTACTAAAAGAACAAATTTAGTAACAGGAGTAATTATTTTTTTATCAAACCATCTAACAATAGACTTTAAGAATAAGGCTACTTTTTTCAAAAAAATCTTCTTATTATTCATTTTTAGTATCCTCACTTTCATCGTCTAAGTCTTCGTCCAATAGAAGCTCTCTTTTTGGTTTTAATTCTTCTATTAAAATCATACGCATATCATCTAAAGATAAATTATAATTTAGGATTCCATTCATAGCAATAGAAACTTTACCAGTCTCTTCTGAAATAATTATAGCAATACAATCTGCTTCTTCACTAATTCCAAGAGCAGCTCTATGTCTAGTTCCTAACTTTTTATTAATTTTATTATTTAAACTAATAGGAAATACAGCACCAGCACAAGCAATTTTGTCCCCTTGAACTATAACTCCACCATCATGTAAAGGATTTCTTGGAAAGAATATGGATATAAGTAATTCTGAAGAAATATCAGCATACAAGTTCTTGCTTCTTTCTATATATTGATTTAAACTTATTTCTCTCTCTATAACTATTAGTCCACCCATTCTGGCTTTCCTTAAATAGTCAACAGCATTAGTTATTTCATATACAACTTTTTCTCTTTCGTCCATAGTTAAAGTCCTATGATTAGTTATAATTTGTTTTCTACCTAATTGTTCTAATATATTTCTAATTTCTGGTTGAAATATAATTATAAGAGCCAAAGGACCCCACATCTTAACATATTCAAGTAAATATCCTAAAGTTGTTAACTTAAATACATAGTCACTTAATAATTTCAAGATTATTATAATTAATACACCTTTAAAAATAAGTATCATCTTAACATTATTCTTTAAATTTTTTAACACAAAATATATAAGCATCCATACCAAAGATATATCTACAATAGTTTGTATTATAGTTAAAACACTATTTATTGTCATTTAAACACCATCCTTTAATATTTCTCTATAATATAAATTATAACACATAAATAATAAAAATGATAGTAAATTTTTTTTTCATTTATTACATAAAAAAAGCGTTTATATAAAACGCTTTAAATCCTATATATTAATTTGATGCATCAGTAGTATTTTTTCTACTAAAATAATATATAAATGTCATAGCAATTGCAAACAAACTAATTAAAGCAATATAAGCTATTTTCATATTAGATGTCTCAGGATTACTATATCCTTTAGTAGTCATTGTAAATGGAACATCTGCAGGTTTTCCAACAATTGCAGTAACTCTCTGAGAAATATATTTATCTCCGTTAGAATTTTGCCTATCATATCCATATACCATACTTTCTTTAACATTTAAACCATTACTTAATGCTTCATAAGTTCTATTAAATTTAATTGTTATATCTCCTTCATCAATTGCTTTAATAGTTAGATTATTACCACTAATAGTACATTCAGCATTATCACTACATTCTGTTACAGTAAAATATTGTAAAACTTTATTAGTATCTTCCAAAGTAACAGACTCACCTACTTTAATCTCACCAATCTTATCATTAGCAAATGAAGGAATTCTACCAAAATTTTTTGAAGCATTAATAATACTTTGTTTAGTATCATTAACATTAATTGTACTATTTTCATCATAATCAGGTTTTTCACTACATCTATTATGTGAATCAGTACTTGTCTTCAAAAATCTAATATTTGAAATATCATATCCACCTTTAAACTGATTATCCATCAAATCGTTTTTAATAGTATTAGGACTTTTAAAGAAGCCTGTATCATTCAATGTTTCCCATATTAATTGTTGAGTAGCTAAATAATACTGATAAGTATTTCTTCCTTTAACACCACTATTATATCCAAAATAATTATATAACATTACTTTATTAACAGCATCTTTTGCCACTGCTTCAGTTAAACCATTATCAGTCAAATATGATAACAAAGTTTGAGCATGATCATCAGTTTCATTGGTATATGTTCCTAATTGAGTACCAAAATCTATACAATAAGCATTCTTACTATCTACAGTTATATACTTCATAGGACTACATCCAACATTATTTGAAGAATTATTTTCTTTATTATCATATACTTTGTAAAATAAATTATTATCAACACTAATATTAGTTTCATTGATTTTAACAACAGCTTTAACAGCACCAACAAATGATATACTTGCAATTAAAGCCATCATCACAAATGCTAATTTCATTTTTCTTTTTTTCATATCACATCTCCTTATACTTTATAAATAAATTATATTATATGAAACATAATTTTGCAAGTATATTTTACAAATAACAAAAAAATAGCCATAAAATGTGACTATTTTGCCTCTTCTGTAGCTCTTGTTTCACGAATTACCGTAACTTTAATTGTACCAGGGTATTGCATTTGAGATTCAATTTTTTCTTTAATTTCTCTAGCAATTTGATAAGAAGTTAAATCATCTACTTCTTCAGGTTTTACAATAACACGTAATTCTCTTCCAGCCTGTATTGCATATGTCTTTTCAACACCCTTAAATTCATTACCAATTTTTTCTAATTGTTCTAATCTTTGAAAATAATTTTCAGAAGAATCATTTCTAGCCCCAGGTCTAGAAGCACTAATTGTATCAGCAATACTAACTATTACAGATATAATATTATCAGGAGCAACATCTCCATGATGAGATGCTATAGCATTTATTACCACTTTATTTTCATTGTATTTTTTGGCAATATTCATTCCTATATCTACATGAGAACCTTCCATTTCAAAATCAATAGCTTTACCTATATCATGTAATAGACCAGCCCTCTTAGCTAAATTAACATTTTCTCCTAATTCAGAAGCTATAAGACCAGAAATATATGCAACTTCCTTAGAATGCTTTAAAGCATTCTGTCCATAACTTGTTCTAAATTGTAATTTACCAATAATTTCTAATAATTCAGGATCAATCTTAGATATACCAAGTTCATACGCAACATTTTTACCATTTTCTTTAATTTTTTGATTAATTTCATTGCACATTTTATCATAAACTTCTTCAATTCTACCAGGATGAATTCTTCCATCTTTAATTAAAGTTTCCAAAGTTAACCTAGCAATTTCTCTTCTCAAAGGATCAAAACTAGATATAACTATAGCTTCAGGAGTATCATCAATTATTAAATCAACTCCAGTAACAGACTCAATAGTTCTAACATTTCTTCCTTCTCTACCAATTATTCTACCCTTCATTTCATCATTAGGTAAAGATATAACTGATACAGTTTGTTCATTTGTAACATCTGCAGCATATTTCTGCATACAGTTAACAAGCAAATCTTTTGCCTTGTTATCAAGATCTAACTTGACATCTGCCTCTCTATCTTTAATATATGTAGCAATCTCTTTACTCATTTTTTCTTCTACTATCTTCATAATAGCAACTTTTGCTTGCTCTTTAGAATAGCCACTAATTTTTTCCAACTCTAGAAGTTCATTCTTCTTAATTTCTTCCATTTCTACTTTTATTTCTTGAATTTCTTCTTGTTTTTTCTGAAGATTGCTTTCTTTTTCATTTAAAGCTATTTCTCTATTTTGAAGAACTTCATCGCGTCTATCAATACTACTTTCTCTCTGAATTAGACGATCTTCTAAATCTTTAACTTCATTTTTTCTTTCTTTTATAGCCTTATCAGCCTCTATTTTTAATTTGTTTATGTCTTCTTTAGTTTCAATAATAGAGTCTCTCTTATATTTATCAGCTTCTTTTTTTGCTTTTTCAATTATAGAATCAGCTAATTTTTCTTTCTTTTTATTTTTTAAATAATTTATAACAAGTATTAAAACAATACCAATTACTAATCCAAGAATAAATAGCAAAATGGAGAACTCATTATCTTTCATACGAACACCTCCATTCTAATAAATTTAATATAGATAATATATAACTATACAATTTAATTTTATATATAAAATAAGATAATGTCAAGGTGTTTTAAAATTTTCAGTAAAAAAGAGTAAAATTTCTTCGCAAAGAAATTTGATATAATTACCCCCCGAGAATAAAGTTTATACCCAAGACTATACTTTAGGCATAAATTTCTATGCAGAATACAAATTCCACTCAATATTAATAGGTCTTTCAGAAGTTTGAGGATCAATTTTACCAATTTCAATTTTTGTTATAAAAGCATCAAGTATAACTTTATTTAGTTCTGTAATATCTTTATATTGTTCAAATAGCTTTACTCTATCAATTTGTTTACTTTTATCAGATTTTAAGTTTAATATTTCTGTATCAATCTCAGAAAGTTTTACATTAAGTTTTTCTAATTCAATAGTATTACTATTCTTTATAACATTAAATTCTGTTTGAGATATAACTCCAGTTACCTTATCCGCATACAGTTGTACCAAAATATTATTTTTATTTTCTATATCCAATTCAAGTTTTCGTTTTTCGTTTTCTAATCTTTCTATATCATTGTCTATATTTGAATATACATTTTGTAAATAATATTCTTTACTGACTTTTGATAAATCATAATATTCGTTAATTTTTGTTTTGATACATTTAAGTACATAGTCTTTAAATTCATTAAGATCAATAGACTCTACATTATCGCAGATATGTCCATTTCTTGCAGTATTGCCTCTACATTGTAAATATTCTTTGTTTCCAGATTTAACTACTGCATTGTTTTTATTAAACACTCTACCACAGCAACTGCAATAAACTTTCTTTGAGAATAATGGTATTTCACCATTTTTTTGTGTCCTATTCTTTCTGGTTGACTCAAACATACTACTAACAATGTTAAAAGTCTCCAAGTCTAAATTAGCTTCATGACAATGTGGAACTCTAATCCATTCTTCTTTGCTTTTTTGAATAGGCTTATGATTTTTAAAACTTGTTCTTTCTGTTTTTCCTTGCACTAATGTACCTATTTGTGTTTCATCAGTCATAATTTTTCTAATCATATCACCAGTCCATTTTTGTTTGTGTGGTATTAAAATAATATCTCCGACATTTATTGTATTTGAAGTCATTTTATTTAAAACCTTAATTTCCTCTTTGGTTACATAAAACTTGTGTGCTATCGATTTTAATGTTTCATTTTCATCTACTTTATACCTTATACTCGTAATTCTGTTTTTTCCACGATTAATTGGAATCCCAAGAGAAGTTTTGTAATCAGCAGGAGTCAAGTATCCTTTTCTCATTAAAACTTCTATAACTTTTGGCATGCCTTTACCATGTTTTAGCATTCCAGCCATTATTCTAATTGCCTCACGAGCGTATAAATCAGGTATTAAATGATGCTTATCTTTTGGATCTATAAAATACCCATAAGGTGCAAAACTACCTGTGAATTGTCCATTTCGCTTCATACTATTTAATGTTGCTCTGGTATTCTTTGAGGTATCCTCTACAAACCATTCATTAACGAGTCCATTAATTTGTCTTGATTTTTTATTTTCAGCTACAGAAGTATCAGAATTATCAACTAATCCCAAAAATCTAACATTCCATTCTGGAAAACATTTATGTAAGTATTTTTCTACCATTTCCATACTTCTTGTAAATCTTGATTGACTTTTACATAATACTATTTCAGTATTTCCTACTTCTGCAAATCTTATTGATTTAAGCCATTCTGGTCGACTATCATCAACACCCGAAATATCTTCTTCACAAAAAATACCAACTACAACCCAACCTTCACGTTTTGCACATTCATCCAATAAATAAAGTAATTGATTTTTTATACTTCCAGATACGTCACCATCATCTAAATCACCATCTTCTTGTGATAGTCTTATGTACAATATAACTCTAAACTTTTCACCCACTTGAACTACTCTTCTTATAGAATCACTTTTCTTCATAAAGCATTCTGTATCATCTGGTTTATTAATCCCTAATAATTCTCTAACATTTGGTGAAACATATCTAAGCTGACTTTCATCTAAAAGTTCTTTAATTCTTTTTAATTGTACTTTATCAACACTCTTATCATTAACTCTATTATTTGATTTATTTTTAGTATTATTATTTGTATATTCACCTTCCTTAATTACATCTAATATCATATTTTTCTATCTCCTCTTCCAGAGTAGAAATTGTAATTTTTTCTAAAGTACAAGTTGATATTAAACGCCTTAATAATACACATAATTATTATAACGCGCTATTATTTTTAATACAACGCGTTTACCTCGTTTTCTTTATTATTAATATAACTAGCTGGACTATGCTCCAACTCCACAATGATATATGCCAATTTTTTATTTATCATATTGCTAATTTCATTTTGAGATAACATTGGATTGATGGTCTCAGTTAATTTCCAAATCCATTTTTTATTTTTTTCTATTTTTTTCATTTTTACCCCCTATTTATCCTTTTTATTCTTATATATTTTTAGTATTCTACTTGATTAGATAATTTACCAATTAAAATAACTTGATAACCTTTTCTATTTGGATTACAAGTTATTAATGTTATATATTTATCGCTATTACTAAGCAAAACATCAGCTTTGCCTGTTTTTTCTATATCATATTTATTGGTGATTTCATAATTATATTTAACCCCTTTATAATAAACATAAACACTATCACCAATATTAACATTTATTAATTTCTTAAAATAAGAAATGTTACTATTCCCAGAATGTGCATATAAAATAAAATTACCCTCTTTATCAGGATAATTACTATGTCCATCAACACTTATAGCATAATTAATCGAGCTAAAGTTCTTAGTGCTATCAACTACACCTCTTTTTAAATCTATACTAGGTATTTCTAAAACTGCTGTATAATTTATTTCTTGTTGATATTCTTTTTTTATTTCTGGTTGTTCTTCTTCTATTTCTTCTTCATCTACTATTTTAGTTTCCTCAATGTAATCGTTTACCATTTCTTTATCTTTTTGAGCTTGATAATAATTATAAACACTCAAAAATGATATTATTATTAAAGAAACAATTATGAATATTTGACCTATTACTTTTAGTTTTCTTTTCATATTTGATTTTCCCTTTCTATATTATTCCAAAAAGATATTATTGTTTTTTTAATTTTCTTATTTGTTGCAATTTCTACTGTTATATCATCAGTAAATAATTGCTTTAATTTTATTAAATTCATTTTGTTAAACAATGTAGCTATTTCTAATGTATAAACCTCATCATCATCCTTTATCTCATTAATAATTCTTCCTTCAAATAAATCTTTTAATTTTTTTAAAAACAGCAAAGCATTGTTCTCGCTATTTATATTTTTAATAATTTTTCTCATTTTGTTTTGAGTTTGTCTTTGACTAGAAGTGATTATTTTTTGCATTATTGCCTTTTCTTTACTATTATTATCTTTCTCATAATAATCTCTCAATTTTTCAATCGTATAATAATTATCAGTTAACCTTTTAAGTACCTTTGTTTCTCTTTCACAAATTGGCACTTTTTTATATTTTGGATATAAATCACTATACATATATGTATCTCTAAATATTGGATTACCAAATACAGGAAAGATAATAGTTTTATATTTAAGTGCAATAATTTCATTTGCAGTTAATAATTCTCTACCCAATAAAGAAGTAGTTTGATTGCCACCTATCTTGAATGGATCGGTACTTGTACTTAATGAGCTAGTTGTTATTGTTGCTTTACCGAGCTTTTTTTCAATAATTTGTGCACACTCCACACTATTAGTTTTCAAATAACATAAAGCCGAGTTATCAATTATTATACTAGCTATTTCTTTACCATATATTTGATCTAATTGTGCAAATGATTGTATGAAGAATATATATCTCATTCCCCTGGAGCGGGCTACACTAACCGAGACCTGTATGTCTCTTATGGGAGGGATTGAGGCAAATTCTTCAAGAATCCATTCAACATTAACTGGAAGAGTTCCATTATTTTCAGGTAAGTTTGCAAAATTTGATAGATCTTTTATTAACATTCCCAAAATAATTGTAACTAATTGATAATAACTATTATCTTCATCTGGCACAATTATAAAAAGTGCTGTTGGTTTTTTAGCAACATCAGTAAGATTAAACTCACTTATGCTAGTTACATTTTCTACATTTAAATCATCAAATATAGACATCTTTTCTCCAAATACAGCAGTTACAGATTTATAAGTATTCTCAGCTGCTGAAAGTATTGATGTTAAATAATCTTTTGATAAGCTACCATAACTTCTAGCATTCAAATTTCTTTGTAAATAGGTTTGATTTTCCTTAATCAATGAGGAATTTTGAAACTTTTTTATGCTTGCAATATTAATTTTATTTTCACCAATTAATCCCTTTTTAAAATCTTCTAAAAAAATTCCTGTTAATCCAATAAATAATTGTTTACTACTATTAATCCAAAATGGATCCTTACTTTCTTTTTCAGTAAATATTAAATTTGCAAGAGAAATAACTAGATGGTTAGCCTCTGCTTGATGATTAGAACTTTTATTTTGATTATCTTTAATTTTTTCTAATAAATCATTTTGTGATAATGTATTCAAATATTCCTCTAACTCTTTTTTAGTATGATTCTCAAAAATATAATTTTCAAAAAGTTTTTTACTTTTTGCATTTTTTTCAATGTCATCCTGATTATTTTTTATTACCTCAATAATATAGTCTGCTAAATTATATTTACTTATAATCTGTTCCATATATTTTTTGCTTGTAAACATTTTTGATATTGATATTTTATTTACTTTTATAAAATATGACAAAAGGAACATCATATTTTTATCATACATACAATGTTCCTTCCATTCTGTAATGATTGGTTGCATAATATTAATTTTATTTGATTTGGTTGGATTTCTAAAATCTATCGTAACAACATCATAACCATTTTCTTCAAAAATTTTACCAGTTGTTTTAAAAAGTTCTGCTTTGGGATCGGTTAAAACTACTGAATGTTTTTCTTTAGCAGTTGCGAATTGGATACAGATAGGAATACTAACAGTAATTGACTTACCACTACCAGTAGAACCAATCAAAACATAATGTGGTGATTTATTATCATAATATACATTTTTAAACTTTCCATTTTCTTTTTCATACCAAACTGGAAAACCAGCTTTATTAATATTATTTAAATCTTCTTTATCAAAGTTTGCTTTTATTTCTTTTTTATCAGCAAATTTACTAGAGCCATGCTCATTATTGTTTTTTAACTTTCTTTTAAAAATTCTTGGCTCTATTATTATAATAAATACTATAAGTGATATAACTATAATCAATAATATTATCATAGGTGGAGATATAGAATCAAGCTTTACACTATCCATTCTTTACATCTCCAAAACTTCTTTATTTTCTTTTAAGAAATCATTATATTCTAATAATTTTTCTTTTTCTTTTCCATAAACAGTAGATAATGGATAACCAAAATTTTTTTCACTTTGAGAACAACACATTATTTTATTATTAACAAATGTATATAGTTTACCTTTTCTATTTATATAATAATCATAGTTATACCCTATATCCAAATCCAATTTAGTTAATAGATAATACTTTTCTGGATGAAGTTCTTTATCAGATTCAATATGTTTGATTTTTGATAAGTTGCCACTTAATATCGCATCAACATTATCTTTATACTTTTTGTAGGTTTCCACAACACCAATGTCTTTAGCATCTTCATAATAATTATCTAAATAGTTATTTAATACTAATTTAGAATATTTGCTATTAGAAGTTGGATGAAAATTACCACTTACCAAGTTATAAATAAATTCAGCATAAGTTTCTTCAAATGTATTTCTTTGACATAAAAATTCTGAATTATAAAAAGTTAAAGGATATAAACTTGAATCTGCTAGGTCAGCTGAAATGTTATTTTTTTTCTTATCAATATTAATATTCTTTATATGATAATAACTCATATTACATCTCCATTTCTTTATCAGAATTCTTTTCCAATAATTTAACTATATCAAATTCCGAAAAACATATTATCGTTGGATCGTATTCTTCTCTTGCCTTTAATGCACTTTCATATAAACTTTTATTTGGATATTTTTTATAATCTTCAGGATCATTTCCTGTAATTCCAATTTTATTAAATTTCTTAATCAATCTTTCATCAGTTATTTTTCCCATATATCTATAACAGTTTTTACCACTATGGTAAGTTTTTATAATTTCTACTTGAATAGGTATATCAACTAATGAATCTGTATCTTCTATTACAGTTTGAAAGTAAGAAGTTCCATCAGATTCTTCCATTGTGATATTATAACCAGCTACCAAATTAGCATAATCAGAATTTCTTATTGTTGTAGTACCACCTACATCATTAGTTATTGAACATTCACTAATTTCAACTTTATCACCTTCACTCAAATTTCTTTGTTCTCCACTTAACAATAGACCTTCCATTTTTAATTTTTTGATGTCAAATCTTTCTTTTATATAATCAAACAATTCGTTTCTAGAACAAAAATCTTTATTAACACCACTTATTATAAGTAAGAACCTTAATTTATTATCTCTTATACCTTCAATGACACTACCCATTGTTCCATCAGTACCTGTTCTTATAGAACATTCAGGTTGCCATTCATCTCTCATCTCTTCTATTTCTTTAGCATAATCATTTATTCCCATTGCAAAACACGCAGTATCAACACCAATATCATATTGTTTTAATTTTGTATTTTTTAAAACTTTTATTTCTCTTTCATCTGTTAAATTACATTCATTTTCATCAGTTTTAATTATTATAAAGAAATGTATATGTTTATCATCATCTTCTTCAAAGTCAGTTGTACCAAATTGCATTTCTACAAAAACATCTTTCATATCCATATTTTTATTTTCATATCTACATGGAACATTACTACCATAACTTGGATCAGATATAATAATATCATTTAATTCTTTTATTTTACCCTTAAATTTCATATTTTCCCCCTTTATATTTCTAAATTTTGTTCTTTATGATACTCTTCGTTCACACCATCAGTTGAATAAAATAGTTCTCCATATTCATTTTCAATCTCTGCAAAAGCATAATTTTGTCTTGACATTACTTTTTTCAACCTTGCAACAGCATCTTTTAAATCATAGTATGTACCATCAAGTACAATAGATTCTTTTGCATCTCTATCTTCTTCTGTTTCCCATATCTTAATGCTAAAAGTATCATAATTTATATATTCAAATATATAATCACTTACAGCTTCTTTTATATCGTCAATATCATTACAAACATATTTTGCTCCAGAACTATCCTCAGTTCCTATATACAATTTTTTAGTATCATTATTATAACTTAATCCAATATTAAAACTTTTATTTAAATTTTCATTATTATCATTAGTTAAATACCATTTATTATTGTTTTCTACTTCAATATAATAATAATTTTCATCACAATTATCACATAAATAAGTGTAATCTATCAAATCACTTATTAATAATTTATTTTGGCACTTAGGACAATTACAAACTGTCATTAAATCATTTTTATTGTATTCTTTAGTTTGACTATAGGCGTTTTCGTAAATGTCTGAAATGACAGTTAAAAATTTTTTTATTTTTCCTTGATTATTATCCAATGATTGTATATCAGCATTATCTAAAATATCTATTAAGTATTCATATACAATTTTAGATTCTTTCAATATTTCATAATAAGTCATTTAATTTTCACACCTACATTTCCATTTCCTTATTAATATCAAAATCTTCTTTCTTGTTAATACCATTAATATTTATAAACTCATCATATATATCATTATCTTTAACAAATGAATAATAATTCATTAACATTACAAAATCTCCTTCACTTATTAGATCGTTCCTATCAACATTTCCTTTCTCGTCTAAAGTTTTAAGCCCAATACCATTTCTTACTTTATCCGATTCAGTTTGCGTTATTCTCATAATTCTATTATTATTTACTTCTATATCTATGTTCTTTTCAAATAATTTATCTGTGTTAATATCTATATCAAATTCAAACTGAAAATTAGAGTTCATTTCATAAACAATAAAATCTTTTAAATCTTCACTTGAACAAATATCTAAACCACATTTATTGAACACTTCTTTGTTTTCTTCATAAATTTCTTCCAAATATTTACTATTCATATTCTTTTTCACTCTCCATCTTTTTGCTATATTCTTCTATACTATTTACATTGTCAATCACAGAATTAAAATCATCCCATGCTCTTGTATCCAACACAAAATTATTATCAATAACCAACTCATATTTTCCATCTGATACTTCGTTAGTTGTAATATTATCAAAATTTATTTTTTTCTTTTTTAATAGTTCTATATAGAAATCTGTGATACTACGCATATTAAACTCATTATCAGCACCAAATTCTTCAAACGGACTATTATTATTAAAATTAATTTCAAATTCATTACAAACTTCTAACAAAGGTTTTAAACTATCCTTATAATATTTAATGCAGTCTTTAAAAGATAACATTGAATCTAAATCTATTTTTAATGGCCTTTCAAAATAGTTATTGGTATGTATATAAATTTCTCCGCAATTCTTACTAAAATTATCATACGCTATACTTTCATTATTGTTTATAGCAAATAAAATAGAAGCATACCTTTCTCTTTCTGCTCCTTCACTAAGTAAAAAACATTCATTATAAAATTTTAAAGCATCATTTTTATTTTTATATACACTCAACGATCCATAACAATTTGTATATACTTCTTCCATCTCACACCACCTTTTATATTTCTTTACAATTATAATTTTTATATATAAATTCTTCTTCTCCAAAATAATTCTTAAATAACTCTTCTAATTTGTCAAATAATTCATCATCTGACATATTTTTATCAAACCATTCTACCTCTTCTATTTCACTTTCCCAATAACCAGGTTCCAATCTAATACCATATTCAATGGTTGGAGAGCCATTTCTATAATGTAATTCTACGCAATGGCAAACATTTTTAAGTCTAGCAACTGTATATGAATCATTATCATTTAAATTCTTTAAATCATTAATTAATTCTCCTTCAAGATACCCCTTATCTGGTATTTCTTCTATATTCGTGTATAAAATACTATTATCAATATTTAACTCTAACAAGATATCTTGTAATGATTCATTATACTCCCCTGAATCAAATTTTTTTAAATAATCAATACAATACTTTTCCCCTAAACCATATTGTTTTTTAATTTCTTTTAAACTCAATTCTTCAAAACATCTCAATATTATCAACTCCACTTTTCCATATTTTGTTAAGATATTCATTATATCTATTTATTTCTTTTTCTATACTTTTCTTGTTAAACACTATAATCATCTCTTTCTAATTTAAAATCTTCAAGAAAAGACTTTGTAGATTTTAAACCCTCATACCATTCAATAATATTATAATTACCATACCTACCTTCGTATTCTCCTATAATATCTCTTTCTCCATCATCATAACTATTTTCATAAAAAGTAAAATCTTTAATTACATTATTAATTTTAATTAAATCTTCATCATTTAAGCTTTCTTTTAAAGATTCATATTCTGCACAACTTTCTACATATCTCAAGTCATTTGTTATTACTTGTTTATCTATAATACTTTTAAACTTAGCAGTAATATATGAATTATATTTTATTGAATCTCTAGTTTTATATTTTTCAGCTATATCTTTAATTCTTTTTCCCTCATAATCAATATTTATTTCATTACTATTCAACTCATTTAATCTAATAAGACCACTATTATTATGTACATAATTTTCTTTCATTTTAATTGCATCTTTAGTTGCAATACATAAATAATCACCATCAAAGCAATCATAATAGCATATATCATTATCACAATATACAAGTTTATTTTTACTATCAGGACATATTTTTTTTAGATACAAATCATTTTCTAAATCATCAAGTGATAAATCTAAATACTCTTCAATTACTAATGGAACTTCAAAATTATTAATCAATGAATTTACATTTAATTCTTTCTTCAAATTAACATTTAAAAAATCTGGTATTTTCATTCCAGACTTTTTCATAGCATCATATAAAGTTATATTATTATTTAAGTATAAATCTCTTTCAATTTTTAAACCACCGAATAAAGTAATATTCTCTAATTCTGATAACATTACATAACCTAGTTCTGCAAAATCATCATCTCCTAAATGGCAATATCCAAACATTTCATAATCACCATTTTCTAATTTATTACCCTCTGTAATTAACCATGTCCCAGCCCCTACTGGATTAAAATATTTAACTAGAACTTTAGCTTTACCACCCATACCATCTTGACTATATAGTGGATATCTCTCAAACTTTTTTTCTAATTCTTTTGTCATTAATTTCATTTAGTTTTTCCTCCTTCTTACATATAATTTTTTCTATTCTAAATAGAACACATTTTTCTTCTATACATTTTTCGTGAAGAGGACAATCAAAACAAAAATCAGTTATTTCTAACAAAATTTTATTTTTCATAATCATCTAATTCTTCCTTTACTTCAACGCAATTTTTAATATCTCTATCATCAATAAATCTTGTCTCTAAATCTCCATACCCAACAATTATATATTCTCCGGTGTCAACCTCAATCACTTCATCTAATCCATATTTTTTTATTTCATTATTTAATATTTCTAAATCTTTGTCTGTATAATCTAAATCTTCTTTTAACTCTTTCCAATCTTCATAATCTATATGACACATAGAACTATCAGAACTACACACACAATCATATACATATTTTAATAGTTTAGAGCACTTACTAATCGTTGGTAATTTTTTATAATCATTATAATTATTTAAAATTAAAACTGCAAAAGCATTTTCAAGTTCTTTTTCACTTAATTGATTTTTAATATTTCCAGTTAAATTTCTTATTTGGACTTCATCATAACTTGCTATGATACTTCCTATAATTTTTAAACCATTTCCAATAATGGCTAAACACTTGTAATCATCATAGTCTGTTTTCCATACACTTTGAACATCAACACTATATTCTTTTACTTTTTTATAAAACCATTTTTCATAATTCAACCAATTTTCAGAACTGTAAATTATTTGATCTAACCTTAATTCTGGATGAATATCATTTATATAGTTATCAATATTATCCCACTTTTCTTCACCTATATATTTTTTGATTTCTTCATATTCTTGTAATATACTCAATCTTTATCACCCCTTTATAAAACAAACTCTTCATTTTTTGATTTTTGTAAATTATAGTCTAACATTTCTTGCTCCATAAATTGAAATGGATCAAACTTTTCTGGTTCTACACCATCAGCATAATAATATGATAAAGGGAATAATTCCCAATCTGATTCTTTTGTAATTCTATATTCATTGGTTAATAAATCATAACTCATATATTCTTCTTTATTTGGAGATTCAAGATGACCTGAACCATCATCATATTTATACCAATGCCATCCTTCAAGACTTTTACTTTCTATTATGGTTAATCCTTCTTCACACAATTTTAATTCTTCTTGTTCTAACATTTTGCTTATCTTTTTCCAGTCAACAATTTTTTCTATATTAGAAATAAAATCTATTACTTCTCCTTTATTTTTTAAATTTAGTTTTTTAAATTTATTAATCATATTTTTATCTTCTATTTCTGTAGCAATACATGACTCATAATCGTCAGCTGTATTAGAAAATTTTTCACAAGATATTAAAATCTTATTATCACGAATTGCTATTCCTTGTAAATGTGGTTCTGTCATATCTACATTTTTTCTATAATCCCAATCACCACATAGTGAAAGAAACGCTAATTCCTTATTCTTAATTTGCATTCGTTACACCATTCCTTTATACAATTTATACAGTTATTATAAAGACTTATTATTTTATCAATAAACTTCAAATTATTATTTTCAATATCACATTTAGTTAATATATCATCAACTATATTCAATATTTCATTAATTTCCCCATCAAAAAAGTTATCTGAATCAGATAACTTTTTATTAATCTTCAATAATATAATGTTTTTCATTTAACCTCCTCATTTTATAAAAAAAATCAGTTCAAATTCTGATTTTTTTATAAATTAAATATACTAATATATAATTTCAAAATTATTTATAATAGATTCAAAACCGCAATTATTCTTATAATAATTCAACATAATAGTGTCCACCTTACTCTTTTCAAGTCTGTTTTGCATATCATATACATAAGGTGTATATCTTACGCCAAAAAACAAATATTCGGAATTAATTTTTTTAAAGCCTAGATTTCTGTAAAATTTTGCACGTCTAATTGTATTAATATCCTTTTCAGTTTCTTTTTCTATTTCTAAACATAAAGGCGTATCTTTAATAATATTTTTAATTAAATATTCAAGTGCCATTGTTCCATAATTATTTCCTTGATATTTCTCAAATATAGCAAAAAAGTCAATATAATATGGATAATCCTCATTTAATTTCTCCAACATTATAAAACCAACATTTTTTTCATTTTCTATTATACCATATAAAATTTCTACACCATCATAATATGACTTCTCAATATCTTCCCAATCTCTTTGCTCATCTTCAGGAAATAATTTTGTATACTCATCATACATCTGATTTTTAAAATCTTCTATATTCATTTTCTTTAATTCCATAAGTGCCTCCATTAATTAATGATATTTATTCTGTCAATGTTTTCAATTAATGGTTCATTATATACTGTAAAATAACTCATAACGGCGTCAAATGAAAAATACTTAGATTTTCTTTGTGGATATATTTCAGGATATATCACTACATCATTATCAATCATTTCAATTATATATTCTAAACTATATAATTTAAATTTTATCTTTTTATTTATTTCAAATTTCTTTTTTAAATCTTCATATTTCACAAAAACCACCACTTACATAAACCATTATACCAAATACACTTTATTTATTTTGTTCTAAAAAATTACATACTTTAACAAAACATGATATTTGATTTTCATTTAACTCTTTAATAGCTACCATGTGTTTTAACTCATCCATAGAAAACCATTTAACTTCTGACAATTCATCTTCTTGAATTCTTACATCTTTAAGATCTACATCTTTATTTACAAAATACATTTTATAACAATCATTACCATCACAACCAGAATCATATTCAGTAAATTTTTCATTTGAAAAATCTAAACCTAATTCTTCTCTAACTTCAGTAATAATTCCTTCTAAAGGTGTTTCACCAGATTTTGGATGTCCGCCAGTTACACCCCAATCGCCACCTTTTGACTCTACCCTTTTTTGCATTAAAAATTCGCCCTTAGAATTTCTAATTACTACCATTACCACCATAGGATAATATCCATTTGGTATTTGTTCTCCCTTGCGATATGTTTTATCAGTTTTAACACTATTAACATCATACAAATCTCTTAGCTCAGCCATATTCTTACCTCTTTCCTTTATAATAACCATTAAATAATTGTAATTTATTATTTAGTATTTATATAATATAGTTTTTCACCATTACTTAGTGTTTTAATATAAATAGCTCCAAATTTTTCATAATAATTATTTAAATCTGATTTTAAATATAATCTATCAAAACCTCTATTATTTGCTTCTTTTAAAATAGCATCATTAAGTATTTTAGAATAACCTTTTTTTCTATATTCTTTTTTTATATACATTGTTGCATACCATGGAGTAAGATTAGATTCTTCATCACAATCATGTGGAAAAATTGATATAAATCCAATTAACACATTTTCTTCAATTAAAATTAATTTACAAAATAAATTATCAGAAAGCATATTTAAAATTTTTGCTTTTTTATTTTTGATTCTTTCTTGCTCATTAAATTCTTTATTATCAGCCCATTCATAATATTCAAGTTGAACCACTTCATCTAAAAATTCAATTTTATCTTTCAAATTATAAATTTGCATATTAACCACATACTCCTTTCACTTCATTCATGGTGCATATATATAATCATAAAAAATATAATTATTTTTAAACTATTCCTTTTTACAATTTACTATTTACTCGGTTCTTATGTATATTATACCATAGAAATAATAAATAATCTTAATAAGCATATAGTTTTAATCATTAAATTGTTTATCGGTGCCATTTTCTTCAAACATTTCATAAAATTTTTCAGCAGCTTGATCTTGTTCATATCCAAGTCTATCTAAAGCATATAAAATCTTATTCTTATATGTCATTCCTGATAAACAATTTTTTATTATGTTAATTTTATGCTTTTTAACACTTTTAATTTTGTTTAATGAATAATCTTTTTTGTAATTTTCATAAGCAACCTGATTAATAATATCCTCAACTGAAAAACTATTTTTTTTAATTTTATTACTATAATAATTATAATTATACAAAGCATGATTAACTATTGCATTATACACATAGGTATCATTTTTATCACATTTTTCTTTTATCATTTTATTTTCTATTGCAGATTCAAAGCCAAGATTGGAAATATTATTCCTTTTATCTATATCCAATAAAATATTATTTATTTTATCAATAGTCATATATATATCTTTCTTTGCTTCCTTAATTCTTTTATCCTTAAAGATTTCTTTCTTTATTTCCTTAGTCAATATTCTAATTTTGTTTCCTATTTCATCTTTAGGTAAGGAATTGTATTTAATATATTTATTATTGGTCCCTCTTACTTCGTTCAATAAAAACCCAAGTTTAACAATTTTTTCTTCAAACTCTAAATCTGATACATTTTTTAACGTGAAGTTTTGATCCTTAGGATTAAAATATGATTTTAACTCTTCAAAATCTTTTTCAAGTTTTATTAATGTTGGAGTATATAATCTTTTTCTTTCAATAGTTAGTGTTGCTTGCCTTTTTAAAAAGTTTCTTTCTTCATCAGTTATTTTAAGTCTAATTCTATGCTCTAATTTTCCATTTTTGTTTTTATAACATTTATTTTTTTCAATCCAAGAAATATGAAAATGATAGTTATTCTCTCTATCAGAATGAAGTGCCACTATCCATTCTAAATTTTCTTTTGGATTTTCATAACCTGAATATGAAAGAAATTTTGGTATTACATCAGTTGCAATTTTCTTTTGCAATTCTTTTATATTTATATTTTCATCTATATAATTTTGATAAAATGATAAAACTGTCATTTGAATATTACTATTCTCTGCATACTTACACCATCTTTTTTGCATTAAAGGTACATCTTTATCCTTTAAAAATGTTCCATCTTTTAGCATTGCTATTTCTTCTCTTTTCATCTGATTTTCTTTCATTATTTCTTCTGTTTTTTTACCACCCATGAAATAGTCAAAAAGTGAATCACTTTTAGTTTTTGAAAAACTTTTAATGGAAGCATGAGCTTTATCTTTATCTCTTGAATATTCATAAAATCCTGTAATATATTCATTAAGTTTAGTTCTATACTCTTCTTTTGATTTGCATTGAATATATCTCCAATTATCAGAGTTTTTTGCCTTTTTATAAATTCGTAAATTATTGGTTGGATTATTAACAGCGTAATATGGATGTGTTATAAAAACAACCTTTGAATCTTCAAACATTATTTATCCATTTTTTCCAATAAAAAATTAATCTTGTTCAATATTTCTTCTATTTTAGCATTTCTGTTTAAATCTTCATTAAATTTCAAAATACCCAATTCAAGCAGTTCTATAATTAATTTACTTTTAGTTTGATAGGAATATCGTTCTGTCATGCCATTAATTATAGAATCCAGTTCTTTTGGAAAAATAATACTTCTTTTTATATTGTTCATAATCCAAATCTTCCTGAATATTCTTTATTAATTTTATAAAACTCTTTTAAGCATGTATCATCTTTAATTTTTTCATTTAGTGGAAATCCCATATTACAAAATAACTGTTCAAGTAATTTTTTATCTATATTTTCTCTATAAAGCAATCTATTAATTTTTTTATCTATGTCAATTAAAATCATTCTCAAATCTTCTTTATTGGTAGCTTCTTCAATACACTTTTTTATTGCAACACTTTTAAGACCAATATTATTTTCTTTCATATAATTATTTAATAATGTTTCTATTCTAGTATCAATACTTATCGTATATCTAGCCACTTCATCACCCCTTTTATTTTTTTAATCTAAACTTTTCAAGTTCAAATAAGATCATAAATAATAAACCTACAACCAAAATCTCAAAGCAAGAACTCTTTTCTAAAATCAATGCTATCATTGATAATAAAACCATTATCACATTTAAAATTGCTTTCATTTTTCACCCTCCAATTCTATTAAATTACTATATTTTTCACATATTTAACTTCAACAGGATATGGGATAAGCACCTCCGGCAAGTTAAAACCCTTATTTTATAAGGCTTTGACCTTGCCAAAAGAGGTGCAAATCTATTTTCGCACTTGCGAAAATGAGTATAATAATATGCAAAAGATATGCACTATTTATCACATTCCCTTATTTTATAAGAAAAAATGATATGCACATTATATAAAAACTACTCATTTTTATCTTTTTTAGTAATATCTAATTCTTTAATTTTTTCTGAATCACTTTTTTCTAATTCTACATAATAATTATCTATTTCTTCTAATTCCCTTACATAAGCATTATTTGCTCTTTCTATTTCACCAACTATTAAATTTAACTTATAATCTTTTTCTAAAGTTGCAGCTAATTTTTTATGCTTAGTATTTTTTACAATTCTCGTATCAGTAAATTCATAATCAATATAACTAATTTTTTTACTATTAGGATTATAATTTACACATACATTTTCAAAGCCATTTTTATATTTTAAATTTACAAATCTTATATTTTTAACTTCATTATTTTTTAAGTGTTCAACATCAAATTCAATTCCATAATGTTGCTTAATCGAATTTAATTTTTGTTTATATTTTAATTTTACTTTATCCTTATCAGCAATCTTTTTTTTGATTAATTCTTCACTATTGATATTCAATACCTTCACCCTCTTTTTCTTTATTGATACATTGTAGTAATGCACTGTTTATATATTCATAATTTCTTTTCAATAAATCTTTGTTATTAATTAAAGCCATATTAATATCTTTAACTTTTGATGTATCGTCAAAAGTAGCTATCATAGATGTAGAAAAGGAATTAACATTTATTTTTGCTAATTCCTTTTTTAATTCATCTGTTGCCTTTTTACCAGCACCATCTTTATCAAAAACAATTCCAATAGTTCCATTGAAATTGTTTTCTTTTAGAGCATATACAAGTGAGTTAATATTACCAACACCATTTATACTCATTACCTTAACATTTGGATCTATTACTTCTAAAGATAAAGCATCTATAATACCTTCGGTAACATAAACAAGTTGATTATTTTCTTTTATATATTTTTTGTTCCATATATCACTACTACCTCTACTTTTAATCTTATCATTATTAACAACACTTCTGGCAAAATAACAATGTTTATTAATTGGAAAAACAACTAATTGTCTTTCTTCATCATAACCTATTTTATATTTATCTATTAACTCTCTTGTTATACCTCTTTGCTCTAAATATGTTGTCTTATATCTATTTTTAAAACACTTATTGTAATAATTTGTATAATCATATATTTTATTATCTATATCTTTTTTTGCTTCTTTTTTAACTGGTACATATTCTAAATATAATTCTTGAACTTTTTCTAATTGTTCTTTAAAATTATGTAAATCATAATCTAAACCAATTAAGTCATAAATATCGTAACTAGCACCACATGAAAAACATTTACAAATATTATATTTATCTGTAAACATCATACTTGGATTATTATCTATATGATTAGGATTTAAACAATGAAAAAATCTCTTTGGACTAGTTACGTTATGATATTTTTGAAGATAATCCCATAAATAAGTTTTATACTCTGAAATCGAACTCATATACTAATTTCTTCCTTTTTTGGTTCATCCCATGTCATTTCTAAATCCTCAAGACGCCCTCTACCAAAAACTCTAAATTCATATATCAAATCAGCAACATCAAAACAAAAACCTTCAAATACTTCTTCAGAACCATCAGTAATATAAACACGTTGTTTTTTACTATCGTATTTTACGTTTATATTTAAATCATCTGTTAGTCTTTTACTATTGGCATTATATATTTTCCTATCAAAATATCCTTCCCCCATAATTATTTCACCATTTTCCAACATATCACGGACAATATTTTTAGCATCACAAAATGTATCTGCTTTTATATCTACTGTTTGTACCTCTACATCCTCGATATTAATTTTATAATTATTTATACTATCACCCCATCTTCCAAATCATCTGGATATGTATGCAAATTGTTATCGTATAATAGTTCTTCATTTATTAAGCGAAAAACAGAATCCTCAAATTTGTATGATAGTTCTTCCAATAAATTTTTATCGTAATTATAAAATACTTTGTCATCTCCTATATAGTTATCAACCCATTCAAGTTCTTCTGCAACAATTAAATATTTACCAATTTCTCTTATAGATAATTCTTCAATTTTTTTATTTTTTAATTCGTTAAATATATCTTCAAATTCTGAAAAGCCATTATTGTTCATATTCTTGCTCCTCTAAATCCATTTCAAGATTATAATCTCTAATTTCAAAATAATCTAATTCTTCTTCGGAAAATCCTAATTTTCTAAATGTATCAAGCATTTCTGTATAACTTTCTATATTTTCATCTATATAACTAATGCAGGCACATAATAATTCTTCACATCTTTCCGATTTATTACCCATAAAACTATTAAGAATGCTTTTTAGTCTTTTTTTATAATATTCATTTATATCTTCACACCAATCAATCTCAGAAGTATATGCTTGTGATGTTTGCCAATCAATTTCTTCAAATACTGTTTTTGCAATATTGTCAATAATTCCATCTTCAAAATCCCTAGAATGAATTGCATGAACAATGCCATTATATTCATATTTATAATAATATTCATCATGCTTTAAAACTTCTCTTATTTCATCTTTAATAGAATTACGAGTAGATATTACACCACTTGCTATTAACTTTTCTTTATTTTCATTAACATAGTCAACAAACAATATATCATCACCAAATCCACACTCTGCAATATAGCAAACTCCATCAGGATCATTTTGAAAAGTATTATAATCTTTATAACAATATCCGTTTGGTGTTTGACCTGCAACATACATCATTTTTGTATTTAACTTTGATTTAGATTTCGGATCAATGACCTCAGCTATTTCTCCAAAATCTGCTTTGTGTATTTTTTCTTCAAATTTACTCAAATTCCAATTCCCCCTTTTCATTTTCAATTATTTTTTGTTGTAACTCTTTATTTAATACATAAGTAGCTGTATAGAAAGTATCATATATATCATTAGTTAAAGAATTTTGATGATGTACTATTGCATTAGCTCCAAGTAATGATAATTGTATATAAGTTATACAACAACAAGTCAAATCAATATCATCACCAACTAAAATGATTTTATTATTATCTACTTTCCGATTTAATAATTCATTATATGAAGCATACAACAATCTTCCACTTCCACAAGTTGGATCCAAAACGCTTATATATCCTTTGTTATTTAATTCTTGTATCTTATCTTCTTGATTGATTGTTATTTTTGCCATAAGATTGCAAACTGGTAAAGGTGTAAAAAACTGACTTACTTCTTTTTTTAACAATCCTAAATCTATATATACATCTCCAAGAATATCTATTGGTTCTGATGTAGTATTATATTCATTAAATAATGAAGCTAATATTTTAGGAAATTCTTCTTTTTCATTATCTAAATATTTATTTATTATTCTTAAATATTCATTTTCTCTTTTTTCATTAAAATCAGCATTATTAGCGAGTGCATAGGCACAACATATTACAACATCCTTAAATACCTCATCCATTCCATATTTTTGACCAAGTTTTTTATAGAATTTAAAATAAAGTTTTTATCATATTTTGTTTCATTAGTTTCCATATTTTTTCCTATCATAAAGTTTCAACTTAATTATCGCATCACTGAATGCAACTGTGAAATTTTTAAAAAACAAAATTGAATTATGATCTGTTGTTCCCCAATCTAAAAAGTACAAAAACTCATCTTCATACTCTTCCTTAACAAAATACATATAAAAAGAATCTAGGACATCCGAGATTCTTAATATTAAACTAGGCTGTGGATTTTTAATTCTTCCATCTTCCAACATTCTTATTGTTTCTATATCTTCTTCAACTAATTTTGCTAACCTTCTTTGTGAATAACCACAAACATATTTTCTTAGATATTTTATTCTATATCCCATATCTTCTTTATACACTTTTATAATCCCCCTTAACATTCATAATTAAAATCACTATATTTCATTTTTTCTTTTATTTCTTCATAAATTCTGTATGAAGATTCTTCAAATCCAAACCAAGCTAATAAATTTTTATTAGAAAAATTCAAAATTAAAGGATCATCATTATCAAAATTTTTTCCAAAAAATTCTTGAATAGATAATCCCGATCCATCTAATAAATCACTAAGCAATTCATTTATATCATCCTTATAGTTATCATAAAACTTATTAGTATCGTCATAATAAATTAAGTCAGTTATCATTCCTGATACACAACCATATCTTTGCAAATCTTCCATATCTCTTATAAGTTCATCAGGATTACTATATTTTCTATCTATATAGTAATCTAAAACACAATCATTTAGATCATTACCATTTTTTAATTCTTCTAAATATTCTTCAACCATATAACCCCCTTTTTATCGCTTATAATTAAAATCAACATATTCCAAGACGTCTGCTTGTTCTCCATTAATCTTTAATCCAACGTGCAAATGTGAGCCTGTGCTAAGTCCAGTTGTAGAAATATTTCCTAACAATACCCCTTCTTTAATTGGAGTTCCAATCATATACATCAAAGGCACACTATTTGACTTGATATGATGATAAGTTATTTCCATTCCATTATTACAATCAACAGTTACATAATTTCCTACTGAATTACCGGAATCTTTATATGGCAAATCATTAAATTGTGTATTTACAATATTTTTAATTGTTCCTTCACACATATTATAAAATGGTAATCCTAATCTTGCACCAAAATCCCAACCACTATGAAAGTTTACTCTATCTTGTTCTTTTTCTGATAATCCTAAATCAACATCTCTCATTTCAAATACCATTGATGTAACCGCAAAAGAATCCTTTAATGGAAAAACAAAAGGTAAATATGGATAATCTTCAGAATATTCTTGTGAAGTGGTAATATCTACATTATCCATTTCACAAAGATTTAATTTTTCTATATACACACCATTACTATTGGTATCACTTTCTATTGTATATTCTGGTATATTAGAATCCATTTTTATTTGCTTACATATTGTTTTGATTGGTATCATCTGTTTCTTCTCTGAATTCAAATTATTCAAATAAGCTTGTTCCCATTCTTGGTATGAAAGTGTAGTTGTATCTAAAATATTATGTGTTCTTTGAAGATAAAATACTAATCTTTCAAGAGACACATAACCATCATTAATTAAATGACTATTTAAAAGAGTTCTATACCTTTCTGTATAAATGTAATTATTGGCAACTGTAACAGAACCTCTTTTTTCTTCAGATTGTTTTTTCAAATTTTCATAACCAATCGCTGTTCCTGTTGCTGTTGAAATTATACCTATAATTATAACCACAAACATAACAATTCCTACTATAATCATAGATAATTTAAACTTTAATAAATTTTTAAGCATAATTACCTTTATTTAATACACTATCATCATCACTTTCGCCCATGTAATATGTTTGAAGTGGTGTTGCAAAAACATTAACTCTTAATCTATTTTTGTTAGTTATGTTAAGTAAAAATTGTCCTTGATTTGCTCTACTTAAAAATGCTTTTTGTGTTTCTGTTAATGGTGTATTAGAATACAGTTTTTCTACTGCTTCTACATCACTATCTTTTAACATACCTGTTACCTGATATTGACAGTTATTAAATATTGCTGAAGCATGTCTTAAAATATTAGTTCTAGTAGTAAAATCAGTTGGTTGTTGACTAGCTACTACTATACCTAATTTATATTTTCTTGCTCTTCTATTTAATTGATCAAAATATTTTAATAATGTAGGATTATCTTCATCAATATAATTATGAAATTCATCCAATACAATCAACATTTTTTGTTCTTTATTTAATTTTTCATTTTTCTTTTTATTATCAACAATTTCATTGCTTAGATAAGTAAGTAGATTTATCATTTGAGTATTTATTAATCTTTTACTAGAATTAAATAATAATTCCTGTAAATTAAAAACGATAAGATTATTATTTAAATCTATCGTTGTAATTCCATTAAATAAATTTGCATCTTGACCTATTACCATTCTTTTTAATAACACTTCAATATTTACAAGTATTTTAAGTAAATCCTTATTATCACAAGTTTTTTGCATTTCTAACAAATAAGCATACAAATCTGAAAATATTGGATAATCTTTAGGTGTCATTTTTTCGTATTCTTCTAACGTGGTATTTTTAGAAATACCTCTTGAGTTATAAAATTTTTCAACTATATCTAATAGAACTACTAACTCTTTTTCAGTAATATCTTCAAATGCTGTTGAAAAAAAGTTTTCTAAAAACCCTAAATGTTTACCTAATATTGAAGTTTCCTCATCTTCATCTGTCATAATATATCTAATTTGAAGTGGATTAATCAAACTTTTACTAGACAAGTCGATATGTTCTCCACCACATCTTTCGCATAACTTTTGTAGTTCGTTTTCTATATCAAACAAGAACAATTTTGTTCCTCTTGCAAATTCGTTAGTTGCAAGTAATTTTAGTAAATAACTTTTACCACTACCACTTGTACCTATAACTCCAATATTATGACTTGTTCTATTTTTATTTAAATAAAACGGATCAAAAAATATTGGAAGTCCATAAGCAGAATCTTCTCCTATTAGCCAACCAGTAGAATCATTATGATAGTTTTCGGTAAAGAAAAATGTAGATGCCAAAGTTAAAGTTGGTAAATACATAGCATAATCTTTAAAACCTTTGGTAGTTAAATCATAAGCTTGCCATGCTTCCATTTGCCTCATTCTTGGAACTTCAACTTTAATTTGGTAAAGCTCTGCATTTCTTTTAATTTCCTTTACCAATTCTTCTCTAGTTTTCTTATCACCACTTATTGCTAAAACAATAGATACATCTTTTATCTTCTCATCATTAGATGAAATTTGTTCAATCAATAATTTATAATTACCCATCAAGTTTTGCATTTCAGTAACATCACTTAAATTTTTTGATGAATTATAATCAGCAAGCACTGCCTTAAAACTACTATTAAGCACATTCAAAAGTTTTCCTTGTTCTATTGAATCATTAATAGTAACTGATGCCTTTATATTAGGTAAATTAATTATTCTATCTAAGAAACCATGTTCAATAAATAGTGGATAATTTTTAATAGAAAGTAACTGTACCTCTTCATCATCAAATTTTAACGTTGATATACCTTCATTTATTTTTATTGGTGTTATTAAATCTATAAAATCATAGTATATAATTTGATCTAAATTATTATTTGAAAAATACATATTACAAAAAATTTTTATTAAATTCTTCTTATTAGTAATTTGCTCTAATTCAAGTTTTGGAATAACGCCATTACAAGTAAGTTCAAACTCTTCTTTATTCTTTTCTAAAGCTTCCTTATTTTTAGATATTATTGCTAAATAATAAGAACTAGCAGAAGTCATATTTTCACTTTCTATTGCCTCTATAAAATTATGGTTATTAATTAAAATGTTTTTTCTAACTTCATTATCTGTTTCATCAATTAATTTTAAATAATTCTCTTTATTAACATTCAAATTAATCTTTTCATCAAACTTATATGCCTTAATAGTAAATGGTAACCTGTATAATTTAGACAAAATATGAAAAAATGTATTTTGTTCTTTATCACTAGTTAATGATAAGTCAATCGGATTAGCACTATACATAAGTGCATATCCACCATTTTTTAATGTAATAATACCATTATCACTTATATCTTTAATATTTGTAAAACATTGTGAATTTTGAACTTTCTTTTTCAAAATCCCTTTTGATAAATAAATATCTTTTTTATTCTTCTTTATTTTATTTATCCTTTTTTCTATTTTTTTATTTTTGTATTCTTTAATTTTATCTAATAATTTATTTATAAAAACCAACCCCCTAACTTTAGTCTTTATAAAAATAGTAATTTCTATTTTTAAACATAAACTTTGTAAATAAACCAAATAATTTATACATTCTATTACACTTACTAAAATCCATAGGAATTAATGCTAATACTCCAATAGATATAACAATTATTGCAAGAGTATATAAATGTAATAAAAAAAGAATTGTAAAGATTAAACCAAATATTGATCCTATAATTATATCTTCCAATTCTAAATTAAATAGTCCTAAATTTCTTTTTATACTCTGTAGTGTGATGTACAACCAAATTCCCCCTTTTTATATACTATCTTTTTCATTACCATAATCCATAATATTAGGACGACTTCTATATCTATGACTATGAGGATTTCCTATATTTCTTATACTATCAAAAGCACCGCCAAAGCCTGACTTAATATTATTAATACCTTGTTGTGCTAATGATACTCCACCTTTAATATAATCAACATTATATTTATCATTAGAAAAATCCCATTTTTTTGCAGCATCTGCTATATTACTTTCACCTTTAGCATCCAGCATTCTTCCATAAGCTCTTGCTAATGGATTTTTACTATCTTGCATCATTTGACCTTTCATCATTTGTGCTAAGCCTTTACCAACTTGATTATTAAAACCTTTTGATAATCTTGCGTTTGCTTTTGGATTAACACTTGCAAGACCATGTCTCATTCCATTTAAAGCTTGAAAACCACCTTTAGCAAGTTGTCCTATACCCTTACCTGCTTTTACTCCACCAATAGTAGTATTTTTCATTGCTCCTAAAGTTCCAGCCATAAGTGTTCCTCCAGCAGCTATTCCTCCTGTTAAACCTCTCATAGCCATAATCATATCTCTACCAGAGTTAGCAGATACATTATCACCAATAAAACGATTTAAAGAAGTACAACCTGTCATAAGCATCATAGCACAACCCAAATATAAAATTGATTGTGCAACTGTTTTTGTAAAATAATCTAAACCATTTATTTCTACACTATTTTGAATTGCATTAAACATTATAGAAGTTAAACCAATTAATAACATCATTGCACCTGCTTGCAAAACTAATGATGCTAATTGTTGATACAAAGCCGATCGTTGTTCTCTTCTACCAACTGATGTGGCAATTACAAGCGGTGAGATTGTCATTAAAAATGCTAATTCTAATTGCCTTCTACCTAACATTAAAACAGCAAACCCAACACTAAATAAAAATATAATTCCTATTACTATTCCAAATAAAAAGTTATAGGAGAAAGCATAATCTTGTCCATCATTCCATAACCCCTTTTTATAGATTGTACAACGATATGAAAAAGCTCCCGAATCTGATACATCACTAGCTGTAATAGTATCATTTCTAATCAATTTTTCAAAATCCTCCATAGTGTTTGCTTTGCTTGTATCAGCATAGCCATCCAAATATTCTTTTATATCTTTAACGTTTTCTTTATCAACTTTTTCTCCATCTTTAACCATATAACAAGATTCATTTATACTTAAATAAGCACTTTTCATTTTATCGCCTATCGTTGATTGTTCTGTGTTAAAATTGTTATAAATAGAGTTTGATAAATTAATTCCTAAATTGATGCTAGTATTGAAAATCAAGTATATACTAAATATTAAAAAACCACATTTGATTATTTCTTTAGCAATTTCAAATAATGGTTGTTCATTATTATCTGCATCTAATATTCTAAATGATATTTTCCAAACAGAAAATAGTAATAATACGACAAAAGATAATATAAAAAAGGCATTGAATATTTTTGTAAATGGTGAATGTTCTATATTTTCCAACATCTGAATAAAATTTAAACTATTTATTTTTTGTGCTACATTATAAAGAGTATCGATTGTTGAAAATATAATATTAACTATCCCTATTCCTATGCCTCTTAATATATCTAAAACGCCATATTTAATATCACTACTTATACTTAATATCTGAAACATATTACCCCAATATATCAATAACAAAATTGATAATAGAAGGAACTAAGATTAAAAGTGCTACTCCACCTAATGTATAAAGAATAGTTTTTTTCCTTCTTTGTTTTGTTTCATCATCTCCAATTATAAATTGAATTACAAAAACAACTAAAGCAATAAATGACAAAACTATACCGAATATCTGAACTTTAGTAGCTAAACTTTTAATTATTGCCCCAAGACTTTCAATAGTTACATTACCACCTTCTATTTTTTCAACAGCGTATACATTAGTTGTTAGAAAAAAAGATGATATTAAGCCCATAACTATTGTCATAACTTTTATATTATTTTTTTTAATATCATTTATAATAGATACAATCTTTTTATTCTTTTTTATATCAACCAACCCCTTCTTATAATACTTTTTCTTCTTTTATTAAATCATTAAAATAATTAAGTATTAATTTTAAATTATCATGTATTAACCCATCTTTTTCCTTTTTTATCCTTTCTTCTAAACTTGCAATTAAACCATCTTGATTCTTTCCAAACAAATAAACATCATCATACAAAGTACATGCTGTATTATTATCAACTATAATATAAGCAATACCATCTGATAATTCACTTTCACTTCGTTCTTCTGCATCTTGTTCTTTAGTTAGTTTATCAAGTGATTTTAAAGTATATCTACCTGCTGGGATATTAACATCACTAGTTCGTAAAACTACTGCCACTATATCCAATTCCAACTCATTCACCTCTCTATCGTATATAAAATATAGATTTCTCGCTTCTTTTTCACTTAACTTTAAATAGTCATATTTTGATATTTTTGAGATAGACTTAAAAACTGACACTTTTTCAGCATCAGTTTTTAAATACAATTCTAATTCTCCATTTTTGTTATTACCATAATATTTAAAATCAATATTATACATATCATAAATATCAAGTAATTCATTTAATGAATATTTTTTACTTTTATCTATCATTATTTTTCCATTTCATCAGAAGCTTCTTTTTCTTCCTTTGAATTTGAAAGTGAATAAGCTAAATGCTTATAAGTTGTTACTACTGGATTGAAAGCTTTAATGGGTTCTTCCTCAGTGCCATAATTTTTAATGATATTATATCCATTTAAATATATTAACGAACCTTGTTTACTAATATTGCATATTTTCTCGGCATTTTTATCCCATAAAGTAAAGTCTAGAAAATCTACTATTTTTTCGCCTTCTTTAGTTTTATAATCCCTTTCACACGCTACACACACATTAGTAACTTTCGTTCCATCTTTTGTTTCTCTTAATATAGGATCTTTTGTAAGTCTCCCTATTACTGTAAATTTATTTTCGCTATTCATAATTTTCCCCTTTTAATATTTTATTTCTTTTTTCTTTTATCTCTTGAAAGTAAAACTAACACAATACCTAATCCGCATAATGAAACTGGTATTAATATTTTGTAATCATTAGCAAATGTATTTGGTACATCAATAACAATTTTTTCATTTGATAAAGTATCTTTTACTATATCTCCATTGTTTAAAATCTCAAATTCATGAATCTCATTATTTAATATGTATCCTTCTGGTGCCTCTTTTTCAACAAACTTATATTTTTTACCGCTTTCCAAACCTTTTACATAAAGTTTTCCTAATTTATCAGTTCTTCCACTATAAATTAAAACATCATCTTCTGTATAGATTTCAATTAAAGCACCTTCAACAGGTTCACCAGTAGATAAATCAACTTTAGATAATTCAAAATCCCCTTTTGCTAAATAATTTTTTTGGTTTATTATTAGTTTAATTGTATCAGTGTATTGATCTTTGTATTTTATTTCAAAACAATATGGTTTACTATTTAATACATGGTTTCCAACTGTCTTAGTTTCAATTAAACAATATTTACCTAAATATAGATTAGTCAATTTAAAATATCCATCTTTTGTAACAAAAGATTTTATTAATTGTTTATCTTTGTAAATTAATGTACCATCTTGTGAATAAATATCACCATCAGCAATTAAGTCATAATGTACTCCATCTAGTTCTATTTCTTCATATCTAAATGTTCCATTTTCTATAACTAGTTTTTCACCAACCTTTTTAATCTCAACTTCTCCCTTAACCTCTTTGTTTTCAAATTGAACTTCTAGCATAAGTCCAAATTCATCATCTTGAATAAATTTACTATTTTCATCAATACTGAATTTTAATGGTACACTATTCCAAACATATCCAGGAATACTTTGCTCTTCCAATTCTTCTATTTGATAATTTCCATGTCCTAAAACATAAGGAGTTATAAACATACCATCTTTTGTTTCAAAAACACAGATTTTTTCTTGACCTGGATATGTAACATTTTGACACACATATTCTCCTGTATCAAGATTTTTAATTCTAAATTTAATTCCATCTCTAACTAATGTTTTTCTTGATTCACTGTCAACTTTTATTAGTTTTAATTTTGCTTTAATTTCAGCGTTAGAAATTATTTTAGTTATATCTTCATCTGAATCATTATTAATCACTATTTCAAAGTCCTTAACTTTCTCAAAGCCTGATGTTGAAGATACTTGTTTAAATATCCATTTACCATAAGGTAACTTAACAGATACAAAACCCTTTTCATCAGTTTTAATTGTTTTATAATACTCTCCAGTTGACTTCAAATATATTTCAAACGAAACATTAGGTTCACCCTTTAATATTGTCGTAGAACTATCTGCAAATACTTTATAAATATTTACTGTTTTTTCTATAACGTCCTCATAAACATCCATCTCTATATCAAGATTATCTCTATCAATTTTAAATCTATATTCTGTTTTATCAAGTAAATATCCTTCACTTGCTGTTTTTTCTCGTAATATATATATTTTATTTGGTGATAAAATTTTATCTGTTTTAGCACTAAAAGAATCATCTATAATCAAATCTGTTATAAAATTATAGTTTTCATCAAGTAATTCATAAACAGCATTTTTAAATGTTGCATCTCCTTGTGGTTTGCTTAATTTAGTATCTAAATCCTTTTTATTAATTTTTAATGAACCACCAACAACATTTAGTTTAACTCTTACCAAGACTGGATCATCAACTCCAAACATTCCCATCTTTTGCGAAGTAGCATCTTTACCAACAAAAATAATGGTAGGATCTTGTGTATATGTTTTTTTCTTTAGCACAACAGTAATATTTCCAACAACATTCGGTGTAACTGATAAAGTATTTCCATTAATAGATACACTAGCATCTGAACTTTTTACTACATCAAAATTTGATAATATACCTTTTGTATCAGTAAAAGTTGTTGTTTTCCCTATTACTGCGTCTTTAGTATCACTGTCAAATGTAGGAACCTCATAATGTGTACTTGCTAATCTTAAAATTTCATTTCTTTCAGCATTTAAATTTATGAAATTTCCATTTCCATATTTTTCTGTCCAAAACTCAATTATTTGCCCACCAGTAGCTTCCCAAATTAATGATTGAGCTGCTGCTCTATATCTTAAATTTCCATGTCCAGGATAATTATATCCATAATATCCATATAATTGAATTTTTCTATTAACTTCATCAGAATAAGGAGAATTAATCCAACCGATTGCTCCTTCATAATCAGAAGTTGTAATATTAACTCCTGGTTCTATACAATAAGCAGTTTTTCCATCTAAATCATACAAATTCCATTGTGCGGACATATAAGGTTTTCCACCACCACGTCTTGTATAATACCAATTATCAACTGGTGTTTGAGTTAATGTAGCTGCTGATACTTCTGTATAACCAGCAAGCATAAAAAAGACACTAACAAAAAACATTAGTGCCAACTTATATTTATTTTTCAATTTTTATTTTCCCCCTTTAAAAAACACAACCTTTTCAGTTGTGCCATCATATATTTAATTATTATAAAAGAATTTTCCATCTCCATAAGTTAAAAGAACTCTATAACCTACTATTTGTCCTTTATAAGCAAAACTCTTGCAAGAAGCAGAAACCATATCATGTTCATCATCTAAATATTTTAATTGAATATCAGGTAATGCCTTTTGACATTCCTCTCTTGTAAAAAACTCACAAGTAGATTTTATTCTTTTGTATTCTTCATCTTGAGTTGGATCATCATTCTTTTTTGTATCTTCTTCTGAAACTTCAATTATAGTTGAACCTTTATCATCAATTTTATTATTAGTATCATCTGTTTTATTACCAACTTCTTGTTTACTATTAAGATCATTATTACTTTTGGTTTCATTAGAAGAATTATTATTTTTAGATTCTTCAACTTGATTCTCATTAGTTATAACATCATTATCAATAGGTAATTCATCTTCAGAATTAATTATTTCATCTTCACTTAATGTTTCATTAGTTTTTTCTATAATTTGTGTTTTTTCATTTTTAGATACATTATTTTCTTTATCCCTTGTTTTAAAAATAAACAATGTTGTACCACCTACTACTATAAGTACAATTAATATTACAATAGACACAAGAGGTATTATCTTCTTTCTTTTCATAAGAAATCCCTCCTTTTGTTAAAATAATTTTAACACGGATTTCAAAAAAAGTCAGCACCTAAGACATATTTTGCAAATTAATAATTGGCACTTCTTGTAAAGGTGTTGCATAAATACCAAGTTTTTGTTGAGTTTCACAGATTTTATTATAAAGTAAATTAATATATGTAACTAAACTTTGGTATCTTTGAACTGAAATATCTAAATCAGCTAGTAGTCTAAAATATTCTGATGTACCAGATAATCCAAGTTCTGTAGATCTTCTCACCACACTATCCTTTGTATCATGTGATAATGATATTTTAATTTGTTCCATTTGATCACCTCACTTTCTTGATCTTATTTAAGTTTTTTTTACGAGATCACTTTAAACTCAATAAAAAAAGTATAGTCATTTCACTATACTGATTTTAAATTTCTTTTGTGTATCCCATAGCACCAGCCATCTTCACAACACAACTATCTTTAATTTGATAAAATGAAGTTCTTGTAGCACCTGTTTGTCTCATAAACTCTGCTTGTGATTCCTTATAATACAAACATATTAAGAAATATTTAAATTCTAGTTTGCTTAAAAACTTTAGTGAAGAGGTTATTTCACTATACAATTCCCTAATTTGTTCTTCTTGTGTAATTTTCTTTGTTACATAATCTCCTACTTTATCAACTTTTCTAGGAACAAAACATTCATATCTAACTTCATAATTACAAGTTATCGTTGGTTTTTTAATGTTTGGAAAATTAAGTTGAGCTTTAATAAACTTATCAATTTCCTTTGTAACTTTTTCATAGCAATATTCAGTATCATATTTTAGTAAATCATTTTTTGATAATAAAGGATTATCAATATATATGTCATCAATCTTAAACTCTAAAACTATTGGTTCAACCATAGCTAACCCCCTGTAAATCCTAAATTAAGAAAAAAGAGGGAAATTAGCCCTAAGGCATTTCTCTCTTTCAATAAAAATATTCACTAAATAAGACACTAAAAAATCACAGCTTGCTTTTACTTGTGTTAGAATAAAGTAATTGTTTGTTCCCTTTCTTGATAATAATCTTTTCATTTGTTTCACCACCTAAACTTATTTCCTAATAATAAGCCGCTTTAGAAACCTCTCGCTTTTTTAATTAGGGGATTTACTCTACTACTTTTATTAGGATTTGTCAAGCATTTTTTATCATTTTTTTGTAATTGCACCAAAAAAAGCCCTAAAACACATTTTTTTAGAGCAAAAACAATATTAAATTAATAAAAACTTAAAGAAAGTAATATCTCTTTGGACATACTTTTTTCAAGTTTACTCTATTATACTACTTGACGTGTAGAAAGCAAGTCTTTTTCGTGTCAAATTCATGTTATTTCATGTCAAATTTGGTTTTTTTCATGTTATTTCGTTATTTTGTCAATTCTACTATACTATTAAGCAGATCTTCTGCGTTATCAGAACTAAAAATTATTTCATGTAGTTTATCATATTCAAGTGTTGCACTATCTAATGATTTATTAGTAGAATAAAGCAAATCATAAAATGTATAAAGTTTCTTTTCTTTATCATCATATATTTCTAAAATCAAAGATGTATCATAATGTTGTTCCATTATATCGTTAGGAGTATTAGTCACATCTTCTATTGCTTTTGGATAAGCTAAATTAAACATTACTATATTTAATCTAACATTATCTACTGTTCTACTTTCTCTTTCTAATATTCTATCATTTTTATTTTCAACTGTTGGAATTATACCATTAGAAGATTCAACTTCATACTTTAAATTATTGTTAGACAAAAAAAGATTTAGATAAAAATTCATATAAAACTTCCTTTCTCGATTGGTCTATTATTATACACCTATTTTTTATTTTAAACAATATTTTTGAGTAAAAAAATATATGATAATATTTCACGAAAACATCATACAAGTTAACAAAATAACATTTCAAGCTTATTTTTATACATTTTACGTAAATTTTGCGACCTTTCTATATATAAATGTTATAATATATAGTTAGGAGGAAAAATATGCAAAAATTCACAGATGTAATTATGGAATTTGTGAATAAAATGGGGTATTTGAGTAGTAAAGATATTGAAGGTATTATTTTTTATGGTAGCAATCAAACTGGATTTGGCAATCAGTTTTCTGATATTGATTTGCATATTATATTTAATAATAACTTAGAAGAAGAAATAAGGGGTTCAGCACTTATAGATGGTATTAGAATTGAATACTTTGAAAAAAGATTAGAGAGTATGTATTCAAAAACCTTGAACGAGTTCAAAAATCAAGGAAATGCTGTAGTATCTATGATAGTATATGGTGATATTATTTTAGATAAAAATGGAAAAATTAAAACACTGCAAGAATATATTAAAGCTATACATTCTTTGCCTATGCCATGTTTATCCGAACAAGAAGCCAAAGAACAACTGGCAATAATTAATAATTTTTTTGATGACTTAAAAAATCTAATAGAGCAAAATGACATTTACGCCAACCATGCTTATCACTTAGCTTTAGAAAGAATTAAGGACTTTTACTTTTCTTACTATGGATTACCTGGAGTATCTAGAACAAAGGCACTTAAAACTATGTTAAATGATGATTATAGACATGCAATAAAGAAAGAAAACCCACCAGCAGAATTTATTGAATTATATTTAAGTTGCTTGGATGAAAATCAAACTCTTCCAAATAAGTTGATCTCATTAGAAAGATTATATAATTATTCAACTAGAGAAATAGACTTTGATAAATACAATCATAGAATTGTTCTTTCAAAAAAAAGATAAAATTAGATTAATGCTTATTTAGCATTAATCTTTTTATATGTCAAAATTCCTTATTTTTATTTATTTTATATAATGTAATAAGTGCCAATATTCCCCTGATTATTGCATATATAACATAAATAACCATAAGTACAGCTAATATCACAAAAAGTATAACCTTAAATCTTTCATTCACATCATTCATATTCATAATCAAACACCCTAAAATTTTTGCTAGTCAACTAGTTTCATACCGAGTTTTTTCTTTTTATCTCTTATCTGTTCTTCTATCTTATTTTTTTCTTTATTCATTTTTGAGAGCATATCCAAATTTTCGTCAGTTTGTTCATGTATCATTTTAATAGTTCGTTCAAAAGCATCCCAATCAAATGAACGTTCTTCTTTACGTCTTAAGCAAAATATTAATAAACATATACCACCTAAAGCAGCTATAAAAAAGAATAGCATCGGAATTATTAATTTTTCTTCCATACAAATATCCTCCTTAATATTACCAAAACACTCAAGAAAAACAATTCTACTCTCTTTTTAAATATCACAATTCTCATTTTTTTAACCATATCAATGTATAAAAAATAATCCATTTCATAATAAAGTGTATATTTAAAAAACTCTCTTTTTTGCCATTTCTTTCTTTCATCAATAATTATATAAACAGCATATATTATTGATAATATTACTTGTATGATTAGCAAAACTATATAAAATCTTACATCATCATTTCCTTTCACACTAACCACCATACCTTAAAAATTATATCACATATTTTTACAAAATTAGTTATTTCTCTACTATTTTTATATTCTTTTTAAATTTACTTACATCTGAGGAAAACTCACTAAGATATGTTGTAAATTGATCTCCGACATATTTTTTATCATTAATAATATAGTTTCCTTCATTATCATAAATATATATTACATTCTTACCAAATTCATTTAAAGAAACTTTTTTAAAAGTAATTCCATATTTTAAGTAAGACAATAAATCATAATAGGATATAAAATCATCAATATTCTCATTTTTTTTGCCATCATTACTATCGTTGTTTCTTTCAATAGAACCTTCCATTTTTTCAATCATTACAAGTTCCTCACTAATGTACTTATTTAATTCAAGTATCCTTTTATCAATTTCTTCAACTTCCTTTGAAATTTTTTTTCTTTGAAAACCAAATGTGCACTTACTTAAAATTGCATCTTTTTGTATTTCATGAAATTTAATTTCACTCTCAAATAGTTTAATCATATTATGCGAATCTTCAATTTGATACCACAAACATAAATCAATAACTTTTTCTGCAAGGCTTTCTTCTTTTGATTCATCATTTAACACTTTTTTCATCTTTTTTGACTCATCATTCAATTCTTTTACCATTTCATTTTTCATAATAAACGTTCCTTTCATAATACTTCTATATAATATTATACCACATTTTGTGCATATTTAGAGAAGAAAAGCAAATAATACAAAATAAAATGTAAAAATTATTGTGTGGGTGATGCATTATGAATGAAAATAGACTAGAATTTTTAAAAGATGAAATGGATTTAAAATCAAAAGAAATTGCAAAATTACTAAATGTTTCTGAATCAACTTATTCCGAGTGGGAGCATAATAAAATTCCCATTCCAACAAAAAGAATGATAGAGTTGGCCGATTTTTACAAAGTTAATATAGATTACATACTTAAACTAACAATTAGAAGATTAGAAATAACAAAAGCAACTAACTTAAATTTAAAAGAAATTGGTCAAAGATTATTAATGATACGAAAAGAACTAAACTATTCACTACGTGAACTTGGAAGCATATTAAATTGCTCATTCTCTGCTTTAGCCAGCTATGAAAGAGGAGAAAAATTAATAATATCTGAAATATTAATTAATCTATCTAAAATTAGTAACCACTCTATCGATTGGATACTTGGAAGAACAAATAAAGATTTATTAGCCGAAGATAAAAAATGAAATTTGAAAAAATTAGAAAAATTAGAAAACAAAAAAAATTAAAGCAAAGAGATTTAGCAAAAATTCTCAATGTAGAACGTTCAACGTATTCAGGTTGGGAAACTGGGAAAGACACTATTCCCTTAAGAAAATTAATTGAACTTAGTAATTATTACAACTTAAGTATTGATTATTTAACAGGTTTAAACAATAAAAAAGAATATATGTTTGTCTCAGAAAATATTAATCCCATAGCAATAGGTAAAGAAATTAAAATAGTTAGAAAAGAAAAAAATTTAAAGCAAAAAGATTTAGCAAAAATTCTTAAAATAAGTACCTCTACATATTCTGTATATGAAAATGGTAAAATTTTAATTAATACATCTTTTATATATAAATTTGCAAAAAAGTTCAATTGTTCAATAGATGATATAATTAAAAAAAATTAGCTCTGCTAATTTTTTTATTTTATCTTTCTAGCCTCTAAATAATATCTCTTATCATAACTGTGGCCCATAGAAAAAGTTTTTCTAGGTAAAGTACCATCTAAAATAACCGTTCTAAATAGTTCTTCTTTAGGCATAACTTCAAATAAAATACCAACATTGCCTTCTTCACTACCCATACTTCTAGTGATTTCATCACCATGAATATAATCAAGTTTACCACTATGATCTTTTAAATAATCATCTAAAAACATTTGAATAGAACCAACAGCAATATTAGATTTAGGATTAGAAATATATAGTCTCTTATCAAAATCTTTAGTAACTAATTCAAAATATTCACCATCACCATCTTCATTAATATCGTAATACTTATGTAATTCCTCTACTAAATTATTAATATCAGTATTAAAGATAACTCTATGAATCGGTTCAAACTCTAAAGCTGAACTATGCAAATTAACAACCTCTACTAAAGCATATCTAGCAGGATTATTTAAATATTCCTCCTCACTCATAGTCTTCTTTAAATTCTCATAATTAACTTTAGCAGTAGCAAGTGAATGATTACCATCGCCCATAGCAAATAATAATACACCATTATCTTTAACATTATATTTTTTTTCAAAGTAATCCTTATCCATCAAGTTTTCTAAACCACTTTCAATACCATTAATTACCTCATCACTTAATTTATAGCCCTTAATATGACCACCATTTTCCATCAAATCAAAGTCATAAACCACATCTTCACTAGTAACCTTATCTTTTAAATTTTCAATAATATTTTTCTTCTCATCATCGATTAAAATCATAATATGAGGAAGTTCTAAAGAAGCATTTTCTCTTACTTTTAATCTAGGAGGAATTCTCTCAATAACAGTCTTTTCAGTAGCTCTAATTAAAGTTTGTGAACCCTTTTCATAAGAATAGTCTTCCAAATCAACCATTGCCATTAATCCTTCTCTTACTTTTCCATCTTTCTGTGTTCTCTCTAGATATATCATTGTATCTTTATACTCATTAAAAATACCTTCATCTAAATATTCTTCCATTGTTTTATTAATTTTTTTAATTCTATCCTCAACATCAGTATCTTCCAAATATAACTCTGGTAAAATTAAATTTAAAGTTGAAGGACTACTACCAACTTCCTTTTCTACCTCTTTCCAATACTCAGGTTCACTTGTATATTGATCACAAGCTACTACTGACCATTTAGTCATGTCTACATCTTTAGGTAATAAGATGTTCGCTCTTTTTAATGGTAACATATTTCATCTCCTAATATAAATATCTTTTCTAACTAAAAAAGCAATAAACTATTGCTTTTTATCTAGCTTTAAAATTAGTTTTTTTTTTATTTTCTGGAAGTAATTCTCCCAAAATTTCTTCATAATCTTTATCATCAAATAAATCACCCATTATTCTTAAATAACTTTCGTATCTATTTGAATTAATTAAACCACTAGCAACTGCCTGTTTTACCATACATGAATCGTATGGTTCTTTGTAATGTAGGCAATCACTATATTTGCATCTTACCTTCCAATTATCTAACTCTGGAAAATAATCTTGTATTTCTATTGGGCTGAATGTTGAAACATCCAAGCTCCTTATACCTGGAGTATCAATTATAGAAGAATTATCTTCCCATACATAATATTTTGATGTAGTAGTTGTATGTCTTCCACGTTTACTCTTATCACTGACATGACTTGTTTTTATATCTTCTTCTTCCATGATAGCATTTGTCAAAGAAGATTTTCCAACGCCGCTATTACCAACAAAAATTGCTTGTTTATTGTATAAATATGATTTTAATTCTTCTATTCCTATATTCTTATAAGCTGAAGTCTCAATAACTGGGATGCCTATTTCTCTATAAACATCCAGTATTTTTTCTTCTTCTTCCGTTTTCAAATCACACTTATTCAAACATACAATTGCTGGTATATTGCTATTTTGCAAAATCATTAAATATCTATCAATAAATTTAGGATGTAATGGTGGCTCCTTTGCAGCAACAACAATTACAGCAAGATCAACATTAGCAGCAACATTTTTTGTTAATCCTACATCATCCAATCTTGTACTATCTTTTTTTACTCTTGACAATAATGATGTTCTCTTTACCATGTTTTGTATAATAAAGGTATCATTTACCTTATCAAGCAACACTTTATCACCTGGAAAAACAACTTGATTGCAAGCTAAATTTATATCCTTTCTCAATTTTGCTATAACTATTTCATTATTGTATAATACATAAGCATCATTATATCTAACTTCTATCACAATTCCACAATCTTGTGAATCCTTGACTACAAATTCAATTGATTCATCATTCTTTTTTCCCAAAGCCTTTTCTTTAGCTTTCTGTTTTTTGTCTAAACTCTTTTTTGTTTTAAAACTATCATAAGCGTTATAATGTGGCATATTTTACCTCCTTTATTAAATTTTTTTACATAATTCAACACTATGTTTTTTAAACCCTTTACTTTCAAGTAATTTTAATTCTTCTTGTTGAGAATTAGGAAGTTTATATTCTAAATATGAACAATTTTCTTTTTCAAAATCATTTTCAATAGTTACCATTAATTCAGATAAAATTTCATCATTGTTTCCAAACAAAGCATATACTGTTCCAATTTTATATCTTGTTTTGTTTTTCACAGTTCCTATAATACAACCAACAACGCTTTCTCTTTCTATTGCCAAATAAGTAATAGTACTAGATAAACTATTAAGTTTTTGAATCATATTATAATAATCACTAGAATCTGAAATTTCATAATCTTTTAAAATGGATGCTATATTTAGATTTCTTATATATCTAGAAAATATCTCCTCATACTCATTATTATATTCTTTTATATTCATACGCATCACCACTCTCACATCTACAATATATTATACCATATTTATAGTTATTTTTAAACTTTTCCTAATTATTTTATTAAAATTTTATATTATTAATCTTTCCATAATAATTTTTTAATATCTGTTGGTTGATCAATACCTTCATCAAGATCATAATACTTAACTTCTTTATTATTTCTTGAAAATGTTATACAATTACCTTCCCATTTTATTATGTTTTCTCTTCTTACTTTTCCTATTGTTGTATCCATAACAAATCTAACTGAATTTATCCACGATGGAGTATTCCAATTAATTTCGTTCATAATATTTATTATTCTATTATAACTTAATCTAAATGAAGCACTATAAGATATTGGATCAGGTATAAATATTGATAATGGCCTAATATTTAATTCATCCATCTTTTCTAATAATTTTTTTAAAACAATTGCATTATCATTGATTCCTCTTAATAATGGAAATTGAGCATACATTTTTACTTTACTATCATTTATTTTATTTATTGTATCTTCAACTTCTTCACAAATTTCATAAGGATGATTAATATGAAATACCAATCTAACTTTATATTTAGCTAATAACTTAATTGTCTTATCATCAAATATTTCTGGATTGTACACAATACCACGTGTATGTATTCTTATATTCCAATGCTTTAAATTTTCTAAAACATAACATAAATTATCATAGCCAATACTTAATGGATCACCACCCGACAATATTATTTCTCTTACTTCTTCTTTATTCTTTAAATATTCCTTCAATGTATCAACTTTATTTTTTATTGTTTCTTTTAAATTACTTTGTTGAAATTTTGAAAGATTATAAGTTCTAAAACAATATTGACAATGTGCAAAACAAATATCAGTTATTATCACTAAAACTCTATCACTATATTTTTGAATTATATAATCTACACCTTCAATTGGTAAATGCTTATCTTCTTCTACATAATCACGAGTTTCAACACTTGTTTTAACGCTTATTTTTTCTTTTGTTGGTATAATAGATTTATATAGTGGTCCACCTACTCCAATATGGTTAACTTCATCTACAACCTTTTTCATATAAAATTCACTGACTTTTATAGGTAAAAGATTATCATTTTTTACCAAATTATTGTATTCATTCAAAACATCATTTTCAATTAAATTATTCATTTATATCACCTCTTATTCCTACAGAATTTATTTTTTTTGTGGTAGTTAAAGCCCTCGAAACTATATAGCTGACTATATCATTAAATTCGTATCCATCTTTTTTAGCACAAGTAATAAACTCGCCTTCCGGATGAAAACTTACCTGTGAATTAATTTCAATTAAATAACATTTGTCATCATGTAGCCTAAAGTCTAGTTTAGCATAACCTTTAATGTCTAATCTATTTGCCATCTCACAAACAGTATCTTTTAAATCATTAAATTTACCATCTAAAGTTTTTATGTCAACAGTATCATCTTTAATAGATTTCATTTCATAGTCATAAAACTCTGAATCACAATTAACTATACATGGTCCTAAAGCACCAAGTCCTTCAACATAAATCATACTTATATCCTTACCTGAAATATATTGTTCAATCAATACTGTTCGATCATATTTATCTAATAATTTGCATACTTCTTTATGTAAATCATTATAATTATAAACTATAGAATCCTTAGTCATCCCCATGCTTGATCCCTCTGAATTCAATTTAACTATTACAGGATATTCAATATTTTTATTTTTAAGTAACTCAATTTCTTCTTTATTTGTTATTGTATATCCAAAAGGTACTAAGAACGAATTTTTTAATATATTTTTAACCAAGTATTTATTATGGCACATTAATAAATTAGTACTATCTGGTCCAGAATAATTAATTTTTAATTGTTCCAATATTGCACCATACACTGATTCTCTTGCTGGGCCATTAAAACCTTCACATACATTAAATACAAGATCTGGATTAATTTCTTTTAATCGTTTTATCCACTCAAAATTCTTATCAGCCTCAAGCCTATAAACCTCATATTTATCACATAAAGCTGAATATATACTATCAATAGTATATTCTGAGTCAAACTCAGTTTCATATTCAAACTGATGTCTGTTTAAATTAAATAATATTACAATTTTTTTCATTTCTTACCTCCTACTTTTTTAATTTTTTTGAAAAACCTTTTTCAATATTATTATTTATATTAAGATTTGCAATTAATTCTTTTACTTCTTCTTCTTGTTTCATTTTTTCGTCATTCAATCTAGGTTGACCTAAAGAAATTTTAACAATTTCAGGTTGTTCTCCGTTATTTCTATAAATGCAATACCAATCCTCACCTATAGTAATCATATCGTCTGAACTAAAGCCATTCTTTTCAATGAATTTTTCTAAAGAAAGCAAATCATTATCCACATTTGAAATTGATCTATCAATATCAATTATTCGTTTCAACAATTCATTATTTATATTTAATAATGAATTATTTTGAATCTTTCTAGTAACTCTATAAATTGGCTCCTCTACATATCTTTCATTAGGTTCTAATGTAATATTAGCTTCACTACCAGCTGCAGCATATCTAACAACTGCATCTGAATAACCATTTACATCGTAATCCTTAGGTAAAAACAATGGTCTATTTACTAATGTATCAAAGTAATCTTTCACTATAATATCACTATAATTTGATCCGATTGAAATAAGCTTAATAGATTGACGTTCAGCTATTTCCCTTAATCGTAATAATCTTTCTTTCTTTATATTTTCATCATCAATAGTATTAATCTCTAAAATTTTTTCCGCTATATATTTAAATAATTCTTCATTTGAATCTTTTATTATATCAGTAGCAGCCATTCTCAAAGCATAAGCAATTAAATCTTCATAAATTTGTTGTTGTCTTGTTGGCGCTGATTTTAGTAAAATTGTTTGTTCAACATTATCTAACACCATTTCTTGCTCATTTATCCAAGTCCAAGATTGTGATAAGGGTTTTGATATTCCATTTTCTATTAAATTTACTGTTAAAATACCACCCATTAAACTCTTTGAAGCATGTTCTAAACAACTTCTACCAAGGTCGTCATATTTTTGACAACAATCTGTATATTTAGATTCTCCTATTAACATATTAAATGGATCTGTTCCATCAAGTATTTTAGTTTCAATATGATAAACTTTATTATCGCTTCCAATAAAAGTGTATTGTTTATTGTGATTTGGTAATACCCTTATATATCTAGTTCTCACTTTTTTCAATAAATTAGCATAATAATCATATCCTTCTTTTAAAACACCAGCATTTTTAGCTTCGATAGCAAATTCTTCATCACCAAACTCTACATTATATGGTACACATCTTAGCCACTCAATTATTGTATTGTAGTCAGGATCATCATTTCCACGTTCTTGATAAAATTTTAAAGCATCATAATATTTTTTTTGAACAAATGGAAATTTGGAAAAACAATTTGTACTATTTACTATATCTGATTGATGACGAATGAAAAACTGATAAAATTTAGGATCATAAATTGGATCAGATGCTAAAAACATGCTTTGAACATCTGAAGGTCCATAAGTTAATTCATATTCTTTGAACTCACTCAACATCTTTTTTATCACGGATAATGGCAATTTATAGTTTATTCCGTAGTAAGTATCAATATCTTTTTCATAAGCATAATATGGTACAGACTGTTTCTTTAAGTATTCAAAATACTCTTTATTTTGCTCTATTCCTTTTTTTATTTTGTATTCACCATTTACATTAGTATAAGGAATCAAAAAATCATTTATTTTTCTTCCAAAATTACCTTTCATATTTCTTAAAAAAGTATAGTAATTTGGAATTGCTTCATCATAAATATATGATTTTAATTCTTCTGGAATAAATTTTCTAACATTTTCATCTAAAATATATAATGTGTTCTTTTTTTCTTCAATATTTGCCTTATTTTTAAATTCTTTTCTTTGACAATATATTTTTTGATAGAAAAATATATTTATAATATCATTAATTCTTTTTTGAACCTTATCATCATTTTCAAACAATCCAAACATTCCAATCATATTAATTAGTGCTTTAGGATTAGAAAAAAGATGACTATCATAAAACAATTTATAAACTTTTAATTTAAACTTTTCGGCCAATTCCATTGGTATTTCTTTAAAAAATTCTAAATTCGGAAAATCAATAATTCTTGTTTTTCTAAATAGAAAAATCATTTTTTTATATTCATCACTAGCATTAATTGCATCTTCATTTTTATTATACTTATCAATAATATATTCTAATGTTTGTTTTATATTAGAACATTTATCAGAATAAAATAACTGTACTAATTCATCATCTGTTAATTTCATTCTGAATTGTATTACTAATTTTTTTAAAAGCATGAACTGCAAGTTATTATTCATTTTAACACCTCCCTGAAATTTATTAAATATCTTTTATATAATTTTTAAATTAAATAAAATTTTTACTTATTGTTTATAATTAATTCAACTGGGTATTCATGTGATAAGAATTCCAACCAAGCTGCACTATAGCAATAGGCACCTGCTTGTCTAATAATCACTATGTCTCCTATCTGAGCCTTTTCAACATAGACATCCCATAATACTTTGTCTTCAGCAGTACATAACGGACCATCTATGTCAACGATTTCATCGATAACTTCAATTTGATTTGCATATAATTTTTTTTGGTTCATCGATATTATTTTAAATGGATGTTTTCCATTTAATGTTGCAGTTGGTATATGATTTAAACCTCCAGCTAAAATTATATGTTTATATCCTTTACTTTCTTTAATATCAACAATTTTAGATAAATAATATCCAGCTGACGCAACTAAATAACATCCTAGTTCTAAAATAAATTCCTTATTAGCAAAGCCATATTCATCTATCAGCTTTTTTAATTCTATAAAATATTTTTTTGTATCAAAAGAAATATTATTATCAGTATAATCAACACCAAGTCCTCCACCTAAATCTATGATATCTATCTTTTCACCAAGGTTCTCCATATTTTTAACCATTTCAAAAACATATCTTGCGTAATCTACTGATGCTTTATAATTTAAAATACCACTAGCTGAAAATACATGTATTCCCTTAATATTAATATGTGATAATTTTTTGATATACTTTAGACTATCCATATACTTAGATTCATCTATACCCATTTTCGTAGATAAACCTCCCATATTTTCTGCAGCATCTTCTATTTTGTAATCCATATTTACTCTTATTAAGACATCAACTTTTTCTATATCATTTTTTTCTGCGATTTGATTGATTCTTATCGCTTCAACAATAGATTCAATGTTAATTAATCTAATATTATTTAAAAGGGCTTTTTCCAATTCTTCTACTGTTTTTCCAGGACCAGTAAAAATAACTTCTTTTGAAGTACAAAATTCTAATGCTTTTATCAATTCTCCTGCTGAAGCTATTTCAAAACCTGAAACTCTATTCAATGATTTTATAAACTTTAAAACTTCTTTGTTAGGATTTGCTTTTATGGCATAATATAGTGAAAAATTATTTGGCATATAATTTGTTATGTTATTAACATTATTTTTAATTTCTTCCAAGTCATAAATGTAACAAGGGGTATCATTTTTAATTTTATTTTTATATATTTTTTTAACTATTTCATCGTCTAAAAATTTATTCATCTTTCTCACCACCTTTTATATTTAAATATTGTTCTAACCAATTTGAAAAATCATCAAAAATCAAATCGCATATTTCATTTGGATAATCAGATGGAGAAATTCTAATCACTTCTGTTTCAGCAGACATATTTTCATAATATCCGCTAAATCCAAAAATATCTAATCCAAAACTATCAGCATAGCATATAATATCTTTTAATTTTGAGTTATTAGTATAACTATGAATATCACATTCTAATTTTTTATAATCTATAAATCTATTTGGCTCAATTAGTATGAACATATTATGATCTGGTTTAATTATTTTAATATTTTGATATTTTGATTTTAATTTGTCATATAAGTAAATTGTATTTTGTTTGATAACTACATTTCTTTTTCTTGAAACCTCTTTATAGCTATCGTCAAACCAAAATAATGGTATACTATTTTGATATGCAAAACCACCAATAAATGATAAAATTACCCTTATTTCTTTAAAAAGTCTAGCGTTAAAGGTAGATTCTGCATCTATCATACATATTGATCCAAGAGTTGCCCATTCACTACCAAGTGTATCCATTTTAGTATGACTCTTAATTAGAATAATTGGTTTATTCATTAATCTTAACTTATCCAATACTATCTTCATTTCTTCTGGTAAATATAATGTAGTATCTATTATAAATAAATCATAACTAGATAAATTAATATCTTCTAAAAGTTTATTTATGTGAACAAAAGAAACTGTATCAATTAATAATGCACTCTTTTCATTATTACTTAACTCATCTTTTTGTATATAATCATCAATTAATCTCTCTGTTTCAACATATATATTACTTTTGTAATATATTTTAAATGATAATTGTTTTAAAGCGTAAATAGTAGCAAATAATGCACTCATTCCACAATTGGTAAAAACATAACTATAATCAGAAAGATTTGTATTATAAAATTTATCTATATATTTTTTTACTTCAATTTCTATATCGTATCTCTGATATTCGTATTCAAATTTAAATTCATTAAATTCAAATTTTTGACTATTTCTGCTAGTATTTTGACAGTTATAAGTTTCTTCAAGAAATTTTGATTTTAAAGATGCTTGTCCTTTGAGTTTTTGATTAATAATTTTTTTTATAGTTTCTATTTTATCTATCTCTTCTGTTTTGACAGAAGCATTAAATAAACTAAGTTCATCCTTTTTTCTTTTTATATATTCTTCATAATTATTTAACACTTTTTCCATAAAAATCGACACCTATTTTTTTATATATCCAAATGCTAAAAAATGATAAATCAACTCACAAGCAATTACGAATGAACTATGTGAATCGTCTAATTTTGGATTTAACTCAACCATATCGAATCCACATATATCAAATTTACCCAGATTTCTTAATGCTTCATCTGCTTCATAAGGTGTTAAACCATTGCATTGTGGTGTTCCTGTTCCAAAAACATAAGAAACATCAAGACAATCTATATCAAATGTTATATAAAACTTAATCTTTTTGTTTTTATTTTTTTCTTGAATTTCTTTTATTATATTTACTATTCCGACTTCTTTAACTTTATTTGATGTAAATATATTTACGCCTTTTTCCTTAGCATAATCTACCCATTGTCTTCCAACAACTCCTCTAGGTCCAATTGAATATAAATTTTCTCCTTTTAAATAGCCATCTTCAATTAATTTTCTAAAAACATTTCCGTGCCAAACTTCTGGCATATTTAAATATTCATCTTCTAAATCCAAATGAGCATCAAAATGAATTATACCTATTTCGTAATCTGGATATTTTTCTTTCATTGCTCTGTAAACTCCACGAAAACTACCATAAGTTATAGAATGATCACCACCACATATAACTGGAAAACTATCCTTAGCAATTGCATTAGTCTTTTCTGATATTGCATCTTGATTTTCATTTGGATGCGTTGGATTAACATAAACGTCACCCAAATCTGCAATTTTAAAATCATTTGTCTTTAAATATTCACTATGATCTAAATCATACAATTCCTCTCCATATATTCTATCCCAAAATGAATATTCTCTTAATTGTCTTGGTGCATATTTTGCTCCTAGTCGATATGATGCACCATAATCACACGGAACTCCTAAAAAAACAATATCATAATTTTTAATTTCGTTTTCTCTAATAAATTCTCCACCCATAAATGTTGGAATACCTGCATATATATATTCTTCTTTTCTTTCTTCCTTCATATTATCACTCCTCATATATTATTTTTGTAAATGAATTTTTCATTTATAAATAATTTTTTTAATTTTTAAATATATTGATCTGACTTTAGTCCTATCTTTTTTTCTCTTTTTTTAACAAATACCTTTTCTAACACATTTTCTGTGTTATCCTCAAAAAACGGAATTCCGTTCAATTGCAAGAAATCAGGGGCCAAACTTGTAATATTATATTCAATAATCACTGGCTCATATTTTTCGTCAATAGCTATATCCCAACCAATCAATTTAAAGTGTGGTATTCTCTGTGCTGCCTTCATTACCAAATCTTTAATTTGATTTATATTAGGAATAATAACATCATGTCCTACCGTCTTATATAATAAATTCTCGTAAAAAAGACCATTAGAATCAAAGCCATCAGTACTCAATTTACCATTTGAATCAATAAAGAAATTTACAATATCTTCCCCAAGGACATTTGAATCTCCTAATCCCACACGAAATTTACTGTTACTAGTGTATATTTTGTTATCTAACATGTATGTAAAAATTCTTATGACATTAACTGAAGAATTATTAAATTGTGCTAAGAGATCACATTGCTTGATTTTCTCTTGAAAAATATAATTTTTTCCTTTTAAATTATTAATTAAATATGTTAGTTCATCCAAATTAGCCTTTTCAACAATTTTTACTCCATCACCTTGAGATGTAGATATTGTTTCTTTTATGACAAATGGAATGTTAGCTAATAATATATTTATCACTGCATCTTGATTAATTATTTCATACTTATCATTCAAAAAGGTCCCATCAACACAATGAATATATGTTTTTGGAATTTTGAATCCATTTAAATATAATTCAAAATAATTTTTATCTCCAAAGGCTGGTGCTAATTTGAGATTGTTAAAGTAATCTTCTATGTATCCTGCAAATAATTCATTTGAAATATATCTTGGATTAAATTCTTTACTATGACTCATATAAAAATTAAAATTTTTGAAATTAATATCACTTGTATATTTTTCCCAATAGTCTCTTATAATTTTTCTTTGTTCTTTAGTTAATTGATTGGAATGTTTATTATTTCTAACAATATTTTCTACTTTATAACTTCTTTCGCTTAACTTACTTAATCTTTCAAACAATTTATCATATTTTCTTTGATATAATTTACACATTATAGTTTCATATAAATCAATCCAGTCAATTTCTTTCATTTTTTATCCCCCCTAAACTATCACATTATTAAACATATTGAGATATATCCATAGATGTTTTTTTCTTGTGTTTTTGCAAAAACACTTCATCTAACACTTTTTCGGTATATTCACCAAACAACGGACCACATATAGTTTCAATAACATCCATACCGCTCATAGTTAGATTTGCTTCAATAATCATAGGAATATTATTTTCAGTTATTGCTATATCCCAACCAATTAATCTAAAATGTGGGAACCTTTGGGCCGCATTCTTAACTAACTCTCTTACCTCTTCCATAAACTCAAATTTTATATTTGAAAACTTTCCACCATCGGGATGTTCATCAAATTTTTTACCCAAAGCATCATAAGCAAAATCTGAAAGTGATCCATCTTCATTAATTTTGCAATATATTCCACCAAAACTTGCATTATCAACTTTAGATTTTCCAATTCCCATTCTAAAAGCCGCATAAGGTAATACTTTTACTTCACCATCCAATATTAGAGTCATTACTCTTATTGTATTAAGTGAATCAGGATGTAATTTTGCCGTTACATCTGATTGATTAACAGTTTCTTGAAAAATTAAATTATCCTCCTCAAGATTATCAATGAAATTTATCAAATCAATTCTGGATGGATTATTAAGAAATTTCACACCCTTACCACCATAAGATGCCATACTTGGTTT
>UMHA01033079.1_pt1 | contig 62084 bp, 62 predicted proteins | sample 1965401 | NCBI WGS metagenome assembly UMHA01 (sample SAMEA4836085, study PRJEB28245) | human gut metagenome | biome: gut microbiome; material: fecal sample | place: Denmark | collected 2008 | reverse complement strand
ATTAGGAGTAGTACCATTATCACCAGAACAAGAAGAAAGAAACCATGATAAATCTATTAGATGGATAGAAAGAGGAATCATACCAGAATTTTTATTAGAAGATATGCAAAAATATATTAATCGTAATAAAAAATTAAATAGTAAAAACCATTATCAAATAGAATACAATAGGTAGTCCCCCCTAGGGTACAGGAATAAAAAAATAAAAAATATCAAGACCGACAGCCCACCTATATTCACACAAATTTAATTTTTCCGTGAGTTTTTTGGAAAATAAAAAGAGTATTAGGACATAAACTAATACTCAATTTTTTTAAAATCTAATGGATTTTCACTAACAATCTCTAAAGAATACTTCATCCTTAATAATTTAATTACTTCAGCTTTAACTTTATCATAATCTTCATCATCGCCAATATTAAACGTATCTTTAGCAGAATTATAATGTTGATAAAATGTTGCTTCCCACATAGCATTCCTACTATAAGAACTAGCTATATAAAATGCAATTACTTCAGGCATAACATAAGTAATAATATACTCATGATAATTATCATAAAAAGGATTAATTATTTTCTCTAATTCTTCATCAGAAATATCCTCATCAGTACATTTTCTAATCATACAATTCCTCCAATTCCTTGTATTAATCACTTAAAAAGTAAATTAATGCAAGTATTTCACAAAAATATATGAAAAAAAGCTAAATAATGGTATAATATAATCAGAGGATAGGAGGAGAAAAAATGATTGATAGTAAAGTTTTGAATTCTCCTATTAGGTGGGCAGGATCAAAGAAAAAAATATTAAATGAAATGTTAAATGCATTTAAACCTGATAAAGATAATTATATAGAATGTTTTCTTGGTTCGGGAGTGGTACTTATAAATGTACTAAAAAACAATGATAAATTAAAATATAAAAACTTTTATGTCAATGACATTAATTCAAACATAATAAACTTTTATAAGTTGCTTCAAAAGAAACCTGAATATCTTATAAAAGAAATAATGAAATTAGTCACATTATATAATGATTATGATATGACAAAAAAAGAGGAATATTATTATAAACTAAGAGATCAGTTTAATAATGAAAAAGATTTAGACAATAAATCAATATTATTCTATTTTTTAATGAAAACAGGTTTTAATGGTGTGTATAGAGAAAACAAAGCTGGGAAATTTAATGTTCCTTTTGGAAGAAAAGAAAAAATAGTGGTTAATGAGGGCTATTTAGAAGAATTATCAAGATTTATTAAACCTGTAAAGTTTTATAATTTAGATTATAATTCATTCCTAGATAAAATGAAAAAAGACGGAAAAATAGACAATAGTTTTATGTATTTTGATCCACCATATTTACCAGATGATTTATTGGTAAGTCAAAAACAAGAATTATATACTAATGATACATTTGATCATCGAGGCTTTGTTAATAAAATTATAGAATTAGATGGGAAATATGTGATGATATCAATGTCTGATTCAAAACAGGCTGATGAAATATATGGTAAATTTATAAAAAATAGTATGAAGGAAATATTACGAACAATTAATCCTGTGAAATTATTTTCATCAACTGAAATAGCATTTACAAACTATAAAATTGAATTGAAATCAAAAGAGTAGAAATACTCTTTTTTTGACAATAATCTAATAATATTTGCAAAATATTTTGACAATATTGTGTTTTTGTGATACTATAATGGTGATTTGGAGGGATCATATGAATAATACTAAACAAGAGAATTTTAAAAGAATTGCAACAAATAGAGTAAATAAGATCATTGATTTAATATCTAAATTACAAAATCTATCTAATTCATCATTCTATGAATATACAGATGAACAAATAAATCAAATATTTAGCGCCATTCAAGCAGAACTTGATAAACAAAAAAAAGAGTTTCAGAAGGATACTAAAAAAGGTAAAAAAAGATTTGAATTATGATAAGCAGTATTTTATATGATGGAAAATTAAAAGAACAACAAAACAATTATTTTTATTCAGATGAATATGTTGATTTTTTAATTACAAAATATTTATTTACTAAACGACAAGCAAGGGTTGAAGATGTTTATGAATATATAACAAAATATATTGATCCTGATTTAGTAAAAATGAGTGGGCTAAAAAGATTCTTAAAAGATAATTATGAAAACATAAAAACTATGTATTATTTGAATCAATCTCAAAAAGAAAATATAACAAATACGTTAGATATGAAAAAAGAATTAGATTTCATTATGTTTGCGTCAGAAAGAAAACTATGCTTAAAAATTTCTGAACAAATTTCTAATGATAGTTTTAATTTTGATAAAACATTACTTAACGTATTAATGCTTGATTATAAATACAATAAAAATAATAATAAAGATTATTATTTAAGTCTAATATATTATATAAAGAATAATTATCAAAACCTTATTTCTAAAGTAAAGGTTAGTATTGGAAGTATAGATAATTTTTATAATGAGCTTGAATTGAGCGAAGTTATATCCAACAATAACATAATAAAAATACTATCTTTAAATAATACTATTATAATTGATGACTTGGTTAAATATTCACCTGAAAAGCTACTTAGTATATTTAGCATTGATCTTAGTGAATTGTTTAACTTAGTAAGTTCAATTGGAGAAAATTATGAAAGAGTATTCCAAGATACTGTATATACTTTTTATTCACAATTATCTGAACATGCATTATTAGTATTTAAAAACAGATTTAATTATTATTCAAATGAACCACAATTAACGTTAGAACAAATAGGTAACAAATTAGGAGTAACACGAGAGAGAATAAGACAGATAGAAGCGAAGACAATAGATAAATTGTTACTTCAAATGCCAACAATAAAAAATATATTAAAATGTATTTATATAAAATTAGCAGATAAAGATGAACAATATATTGATGTTGACAGATTATATACTTATTTAAAAGAATTAAGTAAGAAAAATTCGAATGATCATAATGTAGAGGAAATAAGTGTAAGAGAAACTGCAGGAATATTATTATTCTTTATGGAAATGGGAAATTCAAATATAAAATATAATAGAAACTTAAGAGTAATATATAATTCAGATATGATTAATGTGGATGAGATAATTAATCATGTTGTAGAACGATTCGGTAACACCTTGAGTCCTAAAGAAATAAGGAGAATGAATTCCTTTGAATTAAAAATTTTGAATTCTGAATATAGAGAATTTAAAAATGGGATATATTTAAAGCGTGGAATTTCTCCAAGAGAAATATATTCTGAAATAATAGAAAAGAATTTTAAGGATGGATATAGAACTGGTAGCCAAGAAGATTATGATATCTTTAAGAAAAGATGCATAGAGGAATATGGAATAATTGAAGCTCTTCCGTCAATGCATTCACTTCAAGGTATGCTAGAAAGAAGCAACTATGTATTGATAGATAAAGGTAAATATCTACCATCAGAATTATGCCCAAGCATGGATAATGAATTAATTGATGATATAATAAATTATATTGTTGATAATGAACCAACAGTTTTCTATCGCTCAATATTTGAAAAATATAAATATAAACTTCAAAAATTAGGAATTGATAATCATTATTTTCTAAAAGGATGTTTAGATAAATATTTGCCAGAAGAATTTACAACAAAGAGAGATTATATAATGGTTGGTGATGTAAAAATGTCACCAGCAGAATTAATAATTAATTATATGCAAGCATTTGATAAAGAATTTGAATTAAGAGATTTACAAGATAAATTTCCTGGAGTTAAAGATTATGTATTTTACAATCACTTGTATAATGAAACCAACAATGGATTAATATGGACTTCTTCTAAAACATTCATTTATTATAAATATTTGAATATTTCAGATGATACAGTAGATGAATTAAGAAAATTTATAGATGAACAATTTGAGGCAATGAAGACAGATGTTATATCTTCGAGAAAAATTTATGCAAAAATGAGTTTAACAAACAAAGAATTACTTGAAAAATTACATTTAACGCATGGACAGTTTACATTATTTTCACTAATGAAATACTTATATCCAGATTTATATTATAGTAGGCCGTTGGTAAGCACAAAAGTTATGGAACAAAAAAGTTCGTATGCATTAATAAAGAATCATGCACAGAAATTTGATAAATTTGATCATAATACCATTTTAGATTATGTAGCTAAAATGAATATTGGTGGACTATATAGTTACTTAGAATTTATGGATGATATGAGTGATGAGTATGTTCAAATCAATATTGATACAATGGTAAGAAAAGAAAAATTTGGTATTACACAGAAACAATTAACACAATTAAATCAACTATTGGATTTAATATTTGATAAATATAATGAGTTGGATACATCAGTATTTAAAGGATATCAAATGTTACCAAAAATGCCGGTTCCATGGAATAAGTATTTATTAATTGGAATTATTAGAAGTTATTTTGATGAACAATTTGAAATAGAAAATAAAAACAACATGTATAACAATACTGATTTCGTGATAAGGAGGTTAAATCATGAATGATAAAATGTGGAGATTTGTAGGTAATAATTATGCCACAGAAACAGGATTAGATACAGCTGATATGGAAACTTTTAAAAAGGATCCAATATCATCATTAGCAAGAGAAATATGCCAAAACTCTATAGACGCAAGAGCAGGCAAAGATAAAGTAGTTATTGAATTTCATTCTTTTGAAATAACAAAAGATGATATTCCTGGAAGAGAAAGAATAGAAAAAGAAATGATATCTTGTGAAGAATATCAAAAAAGAAGAAACAATCCTAAAGATAAAGAACAACTTGAAAGAATGATAAAAGAAGTTGGAAGAGATAGAATTCAATGTTTAAGAATTAGTGATTATAATACAACAGGGTTATTAGGAGTAGCATCAAGAGAAGAAACACCATTTTATCTTTTAACTAAAGGTAGTGGATTATCAAATAAAGTTGGTACAAGTGGTGGTTCAAAAGGTATAGGAAAATATGCATCATTTGTTGCAAGTGCATTTAATACAGTATTCTATTCAACATATACAAAAGAACAAGAACAAGGTTATATTGGTATTTGTAAACTTTGTTCTACAACTATTGAAGGCAGTGACGAAAAAACACAAGGTATCGGTTACTATGGTATAGATGAAAAGAATAATCCGATATTGGAACAAATAAGTATAGATCCTAATTTTAAAAGAAAATCATTTGGTACAGATATTTATATTTTAGGATTTAAAAATGAAGAAACATGGGAAAAAGAAATTGTTACAAAAGTTTTAGATAGTTTCTTAAGTGCTATTTACTACGATGAATTGGAAGTAATAATAAATGATAAAGTTATAAATAAACAATCATTATCAGATATTGTATATAATGATGAATTAATAACTAAAAAGTTTCAAAGTAGTATTAAATCACAATATATATTGTTAAATGATCCAACAGTATATAAGGAAAAAATACAGATTTCAGAATATGGAGAAGTTGAATTATATCTAAAGAGCTTTTCTAAGGATGAATCATATTTAGCAACTAATGAATGTGTTATGATCAGATATCCATATATGAAAATAACATCATTAAGGGGAATTTCAAGTATTCCATGTTCGGCTATGTGTATTATTCCAAATAATCAATTAAACAAAATATTACGAGAAATAGAAAATCCACAACATACTGATTGGGAATTAAGGCGTATAGATGACTCAGCAAAACGAGCAGAAGTTAATGCTATATACAGGGAACTAAAATCATCCATTGTTGATTTTGTTCAAAGCAAATTAGCACTAAGTGAAAACGATGAAATAGATGTTGAAGGTGCGGGAGACTATTTGCCATCTGTAGATAGTGAGTCAGGATTAGGTTCAAATGAAGAAATTACAATAACAGAGCAACCTAAAGTTGTTAAAAAATTAAAGAATAAAGTTAAAGATAAAATAGGAGTTTATGAAGATTCTGAAGGAATGGCATTACAACCTGATGTTGGAGATCATGAAGAAGGGGAAGGCTCTCCAGTACCTGAAGGAACTAATAGTGGAAGAACAGGTGAACCACATGATTCAGATCAAGAAGAAGGACTTGATGGTGATGGTAATAAAGATATCATGAAAATTGCTCAATTGAGTGGAATGAGTTATCGTTACTTTGTTACAGATAAGAAAAATGGAAAATATGTAATATCATTTACTTCTTTATACGACGAAGAAAACTGTGATTTAGAAATGAGTCACTTAGATGATGGTGGAAATAAATATAAAACACAAATAACTAATTGTTCAATAAATGGTTCTGAAGGATATGTTGAAAATGGAATTATAAAAGGTTTTGAACTAAAAAATGGTGTTAAATATAAGATAGAGGTAGATACTGATTTAGAAGATTACTATGCTTGTGAGGTGAAGATATATGCGAATAGGTAAGAGATTATTTCCATATCCAACTATTAATAATTCAAAAATAGCAAGTTGTTTTAAGAATAGTAATTATTCGTTAGAATATGATGATGAAAGTGATAATGAGAATTTAATACTTAAAAATGCACATATTCAAATTGATAATGATGAATTGATAAAATTAATTGTAGATAAGAAAGCAGAAGCAGTAGTAATTATTGAATGCTCTTCTACAATTTTTAGAACAGTAAAATCTATTTCTATAGAACCAAAAGACATAATAATTCCATTGCATAATCTTAGAGGAAAAGTTGAAATATCAAGTTTTATATATGCAAAAGAAGAGTTTGAATATAGCAATGATGATTTCTTGGATGATTATGAAGGATATTCATTTACTATTGAAAAATATGACATATTAGCTATTGATGATGGATTTACTACAAAAATTGAATATAATGAGTCAGAAGATAAAAAATTGTCATCAATATTTAGAGTAATAAAAAGCACAGATCCTGAATTGAAAGTAATGAAAGTTGATTCCGGGGATAAATTTATAAAAATAGTTCTACCAGAAAAGGAATTTGGATATTATGATAATTTAAAGAATCGTGATTATTTCAAAAATATATTCTTCTCAATAATTGCAATTCCTTCACTGATAAAATGCTTACAAGAATTTAAAAACGAAAGAGTGGATATTGATTATATTAGACTTAATCATAGTTGGTTTGATTCCATTATGGTTGCATATAAAAAGAATTATAACGAAGAATTAACGGATGAGATTTTTGCAGATATGCCAGTTGAAGAAATAGCACAAACATTATTAAATTATGCAACAGTTTCTTCAATTGAAGATATATCAAATCTATTTATTAAAAATATGATGATGGGAGGTATGGAAGAAGATGAATAATAGTATCAATATTTGTTTTATGACAGATGAAGCATTAGAAACATTAAAGGAAAATGCTTTATTAGTAACAAATAATTTAAAATCATTTCAAAATGATTCAAATTGGCTATCATCTATTTATTCGGGAAAGTTATATGATGAAAAGAAATATAAAATACCTGAGTTTAGATTAAAAGTTAGCGAAGATGGAGATTATTCAAAAGTTGATTTTGAAAACTCAATTACACTATATGAATCATTAAAAGACTTACCACGTTATATTTTAACAGATGAGAGATTCTGGGCATGGATAAATTTTACTGTAGGATATCAAGCAAGTTTGCAATCAATGCCAATTAAATCAAATTCAACATTTTTAGATCACTGGTTATTTACTCAAGGAACTCGTAGAGGTATTTTCTTTGGAGTTATGTCACGTTGCTTCTTTAGAGTAGCACTAACTGTTGATGAAAGATTAGATGATAAATATGAATTAACAAGATTTATTATTGATAATCCTGAAAGATTTAGAAACTTATCATGGAGATCTAATTCAAGTGAAAAACATATAGTGCTTGGTGCTTTAAAAGCAGAAAAAGCTATTTATGATAACTATATTAATGATCCAGTCATGGGCAAAAAAATGAAACAAGCAGAAAAAGGAACACATAATGTGTATACTGAAGTTGCAGCGTATTTATCTTTATACGGAAGCGTTAGATTAATAGATGTAATAAGTGAAGAAGATATCTATAATGCTGTTTATGAAAAAATGGATGATTATATAAAAAAACAAGAAGTTTAAAGAATAATGAAATCAGAGCTAATATGCCCTGATTTTTTGTTAAAATATATAGAAAAACAGTCCTTACAATGATATAATTAAGGTGTGCTAAAAATATAACGATACCTGTTAATTTTTAACACAAAAAAAGCCATTCTTTTGAACAATAAAGAAAGGCTAAACAAGTGCCATACCATACGCACAACTGAACACTTATTATATAATTATTATATACAATCATGTAAGAATTATCAAGAGTTCTTTATTGTAGTAACCTTTCTTATTGTCAAGTAGAAATGGCGAAAGAAAGGAGTGGTAAGAATGGTTAATAAAATTCGTACTTCTAAAGGAGTAGCTAAGAAAGCTAGTAGTCAACTTAGAAGTAAGAAAACAACTAAGGCAACTAAAAGCGTTGCCGGTAGTGCTCTTTCAAATAGAAGAAAGTAGCACAGAAGTCCTAGAGTAACATCTAGGACTTTTTAGGTACAATTTAGGTACAAAAATACTAAAAAGCCACGGTAAATGACGGTTTATGCAAATATAAAAAGGCCCGTATTTAAAGGGTTTAACACAATTTGGTCTCTTCTAACTGAAGAGAGCAGGTCGCCCCCTGAAGAGAACAAAGTCTTAATATTTTATATAGTTTTTGAATAGTGTAAAATATAAAAAAATGCTAAGGCTCTCGCCTTAGCTTCAGGGGGTTTTGGTTGACACTCCTACATATATTCGTAGAGAGTGTAAAAAGGTTGTTCATAAGATACTTTGTTATCTTATGACAATATTATTGTAATATATTTTTTATTTTTATGCAATATATTTTTTGAAAAAATTAGTCAACTGTGTCAATCTTGGTTAATTCGTTATAGATATCGTTATATTTTTCTTTGTTAGTTTTATATATTTCAATAAATTCTTTAATGTCATCTTTTACTTTTAATAGCATTTCATAGTCTTTACTTATATTGGAAATTATTAGTCCTGTGTCTCCATGTTGTCTTATTCCAAAAAGATCTCCTTCACCTCTGTTTTTGAAGTCATATTCGCTTATTTCAAATCCATCATTACATTTTTCTAACATTTTTAATCTTTCACAATTTTCTTTGGCTATTAATATGCAGTAACTTTGAATGTTACTTCTTCCGACTCTACCTCGTAATTGGTGTAGGGTAGATAGTCCAAACATATTAGCATCCCAAATTACAATCATACTTGCATTACTTACATTAACTCCAACTTCTATGACTGTTGTAGAGATTAATATATTTATTTCACCACTTTCGTATTTTTTCATTATATTTTGTTTTTCTGTGGAAGACATTCCTCCATGGATAGATGCTGTTTTGGCTATTTTACTAAATGCTCTATTTATTTTATTTTCTAAATCGTTTACATTTTCAACGTTACTTTCATCTTCTTCAATCATTGGAGCTACTACATATATTTGATGTTTTTTGTCTAGTTCTTGTTTCATAAGTGTTAATACGTCTATTATTTCATTTTCTAATTTAAAATATGTAATAACTTCTTTTCTATTAGCTGGTTTTGTTTTTATGGATGATATTTCCATATCACCATATATAGTTAGAGCATATGTTCTTGGAATAGGGGTAGCACTCATTGATAATATATCTGGTGTTATACCTTTGTTTTTAAAGGCATTTCTTTGATTGACACCAAATCTATGTTGTTCATCTGTAATTACTAGTCCTAAATTTTTAAACTTTACATCTTCTTGTATTAAACTTTGTGTTCCTATTAGTAAATCTATTTCGCCAGTTAATAATTTGTTTAAAATGTTTTTCTTTTTGTTTTTGTTTGTTGATGAAGTTAATAATTCAATCGTAATATTATACTTAGAAAATAGCTCAAATGCTTCGTTATAGTGTTGTGTTGCTAATATTTCAGTTGGGACCATTAAGGCAGTTTGGTATCCACTTAAAAAGTTAGCGTATGTTGACACGAATGCAACGATTGTTTTGCCACTTCCAACATCTCCTTGTAATAATCTATTCATTCTTTTTTTACTTTTTAAATCATTAATTATTTCATTTATACTTTGATGTTGATCTTTGGTTAATGTAAATGGTAAATTGTTAATAAAGTTTTGTATTTCGTTATCATTTATATTTCTACTTATAGCTTTTTCATCTTCAGTTATTTTTTCTTTTAAATAATTTATTTTTAGTAAATACATAAATAGTTCTTCATATTTTAGTCTTTGTCTTGCTTTTTTTAGAATTAATATAGTGCTTGGTATATGTACTTCATGTATAGCTTTTTTTTTACTTATGAAATTATATTTCTTTGATAAATATTCTGGTATATAATCTGGAATATTATTGTTTTCTTCTAATAGATTTAGTATACTTTTGGATATAATTTTTTGTGTTAATCCAGGTGTTTTGTGGTAGATGCTTTCTATTTTTGGTGTATCACTTAATTTTTCAAATCTTATGTCACTAGCTATGATGGCTTTTTTATTTATATCATATTTTCCTATTACTGTTATTTCTTTATTTGTTTTTAATTCGTTTAATAGATATATTCTGTTATAAATAATAACGTTTAGAATATTATTACCAATATTTATTTTAAATGTAATCCTTTTTAAATTTTTACTTAGATATACTAAAAGAGCATCAGATATAATGTGTCCATCTATTATTATTTTATTTGTAGTATATATTTCTTCTATATTGGTTCTTTTTAATATTTCATATCTATATGGATAATAATGTATTAAATCATTTTTGGTGTAAATTCCTAGTTTATTAAATAATTCTTTTGTTTTTTTACCAATACCTTTTATTTCTTCAATTGAATCCATTATATATAATCACTCTTTCATATATTTATTATTTTCTATATATAATCTATCATAGGAAATAGATATTGTCAACTTTATTTCGTACATGTGTTTAATAAAAACTATAGTAATTATTTACTATAGTTGTGTTTTTTTTCGGATTTTATTGTTGTGACTAAAAGATGTGTTAGGTATGAAATCATTTGGCTAATAGGTATTTTTCCTTTAAAATCATTTTTATCTCCGTCAATAACAAACATATCTTCCGTAAAATAGTATTTTCCTTCTTTAAATAGAGATAATATTTTGTTTATTAGATATTCATTAGATATATATATATTTTTATTATTGATAATAATTTTTGAAGATTTATCATTAGGTGTTTCTTCTTTTGATAAATCATTTAATTTTATATTTTCTATAATAAAGTGACTACTGTCAGTATTTTCGTCTGTATAGATTTCTAATTTACTTAGTTCTTGTAGTAATAGTTGAATTAGTATTTTACTTATTCTTTTTGATGATATCGTTTTATTATTGATATTACTTATAATATCCATATATATACATAATTGTGCATTTTTTAGTTTTGGATCGTTATATTTTGATTCAAAGTTATCAATATTTAGTAAATAAGAAAATATTTCTTTAAATTCTTCAATAGTTAAAGTAATACTACCTATTATAACATAGTCTTCTTTAACATATATATTTTCTCCTTCTTTTATTAATTCTAGTATTTTTTGTCTTTTGTTATCTATGTTAGCAATATATTTTTGTTTGTTATTTTTTTTCCTTGTTATATTTATTATTAGTTCATCTATATCATTTTTACTACCAGTTGTTAAAATGTTTTCTAATGTTATGCTACTAGATAAATAGTTATTTAGTATGGCAGTGTTATTATAATATAATTCTTTTATTTTTTCTACTTGTTCTTCTAAGTGCTCGGGTGTTCTTTTTAATTCTATTTGTACTTTATAATTGTTTAATAGTCTTAGAAAATCATCGATAATTAAAGCTTCTTTTTTATCTATTTCTCCTTTATATTCTTTGCCATTTAATTCTATTAATAATAGATATAGATTAATATCTAATTCTTGTTTAGTTCTGTTACTTGAGGCAATAGTATCATCATGGGCGTCTAGCGTTTTGTTTATAATATTTATTAATTCTTCTTGATATTTTGTTTGCATATAACACTTCCTAGTCTATTTTAATTATAAAGCATTAGTTTTTTATAGTCAACTGAAAAAATGTGTATTATTATGATACTATTGTATAATTATAGTGTGATATTTGTTTAAATTAATGGGGTTAAATAATAAAAATAAAATACAATACGTATTTTATTTTGATATTTATAGTTGCATAGATTTTATTATTTTTATTATAAAGTCTAATTCTTGTAATGATAAGTTATTGCAATATTTTGTTATTTTGGATATTTTTTCTTTTTTTTGTAAATTGTTTTCTTCAGTTTTATTTATTTCAAGTAGTGAGTCTATGCTAATATTAAATATTTTGGCTAGATTATATAATATATCTGATGTAGGGACAGATTTATCTGTTTCAATTCTAGATAGATTATTTCTATTAATATTTAACATTTTAGCTAATTTGTCTTGTGATATGTTATTGTTGTTTCTTAAATTTCTGATTTTTTCACCTAATGTCATATTATCTCTCCTTAAGTTAAGTTTATTATAGTAAATATTTTTTAAAATTTGTTGTTTGTACCTAATTTTTACCAATCTTGGTAAGATTATAATCAATGTGTATTTGTTTTATCAATGATAATTATGTAAGTTTTCTTTTATATTCTTTATATAGATTAATAATATGGTTATATGTATTTTCACTTATTTCTTTTTTAAGATTATTTAATATTAGTGTGTCATTACCTTGTAGAAATTCTTTATAATATTTTTTAATATAAGAATATATGATATCTATTTCATATTCTTCTATGGGTATTCCTTTGTTATATGCAAATGTTTTTATGTCATCTTTAGTTAATTTGTTTATATATTTGCTTATTAATAGTATGTTCATTTTTTATTCCTTTCTTAATATTATTATGTACCTAATTAAAAGTATGATAGATTTTGGAAAATATGCTATAATAATAATGAAAGGATGATAATATGAGTATTTTAAAGCATAAATATGTTAATGGTAGTTATAGTAGAAAAAAAGTTGTTAAAAAAAACACATCATATTATCGTATTAATAAGAAGGATATTGGTAGTAAAAATTTGAAGGAAATAACTGTTAAGAGATATAAATTATTAAGTGTTATAATTGTTTTATTGGCTATTATAGTATATTTTAGACTTATGCAGTTAACTATTATAGAACGTGATAAATATAGTGATTTACTTGTTAATGCTACTCAGAGAACAATTACTTCATCTTCTGCTCCTAGGGGTAGAATATATGATAGAAATTATAATTTGCTTGTAGATAATAAAGCTGTAAAGACTATTTATTATAAAAAGGATAAAGATGTCACTTCAGAAAGAGAAGTGGAATTGGCATATTTAATTAGTACTAAATTGGAGATAGATTATAGTAAAGTAACTGATAGTATGTTAAGGGAATTTTTTTATATTGAACATATTGATGATGTTAATGAGAGAGTTAGTGATAAAGAACGAAAAAATGAAAATGGTAGAAAGAAATCTTTGGATGATATAAAGAAAATAGCTTTGGCTAAGATTAGTGATGAAGAGGTAAGTAGTGTTAATAAAGAGGCTGCTTATATATATTATTTGATGAATAAAGGTTATTCTTATGCTGAAAAAATCATAAAGAATAAAGATGTTAAAGAAGAGGAATATGCTTATATATCTGAGAATATTGATTCTTTGTCTGGCTTTAATACAAAACTTGATTGGGAAAGAATATATTTATATGGGGATACTTTTAAGTCTATACTTGGTAATGTTTCTTCTGATAAACAAGGTATACCTAAAGAACTTGCTAATCATTATTTAGAACTTGGTTATTCTTTAGATGATAGGGTAGGTATTAGTTATTTGGAATATCAATATGAAAATTATTTGAAGGGTACAAAGGCTATATATAAGGTAGGAGATAACAACACTTATTCTTTGGTTAGTGAAGGAAAAAGGGGTAATGATATTGTTTTAACTATCGATATTGAACTTCAAAAGAGATTGGAGAGTATTTTGACGGAAGAGGTTTTGAATACTAAGTATGAGGCTAATACTGGTTATTATAATAGATCTTTTGTTGTTGTTTCTAATCCTCAAACTGGAGAGATATTGGCTATGTCTGGTAAACAGGTAAGAAAAGGTGATGATGGAAAGTATTATGTTGTTGATTATACTCCTGGTATTGTGACTTTGCCTGTAACTCCTGGTAGTGTTGTAAAGGGAGCTTCAATATTGGTAGGATATAAGTATAATGCTATTGATATAGGAACAAAATTAATGGATGAATGTATTAAAATTAAAAATACGCCTTTGAAGTGTTCTTGGCGTACAATGGGTCTTATTGATGATGTTTATGCTTTGGCTTATTCTTCTAATGTTTATCAGTATAAAATTGCTATTAAGGTAGGTAATGGTAATTACCAGTATGATAATCCTTTAAAAATAAGTGACGATGCTTTTTCTAAATATCGTAGTATGTATGCTTCTTTTGGACTTGGGGTTAAAACGGGAATAGATTTACCTGTTGAGTCTTTGGGTTATAGTGGTAAGTCTAAACTTTCTGGTCATTTACTTGATTATGCTATAGGTCAGTATGATACTTATACGCCAATTCAATTATCGCAGTATATTTCTACTTTAGCAAATGGTGGTGTTAGATTGGGACCTTATTTACTTAAAGAAGTATATTCACCTTCTAGTAATCCTGATACTTTACTTGGTGATTTAATATATGCTAGGGAAAAAACAATATTGGGAGTTGTTGATGTGGAGAAGAAGTATATTGATAGGGTTAGATATGGATTTAATCAAGTTATAAGTAATGGTATTGGTTATGGTTATATGGGAAATTATACTAATTCGGCTGGAAAAACAGGAACTAGTCAGAGTTTCTTAGATACGGATAATGATGGGGTTGTGGATACGGAGACTATATCAACAAGTTTTGTTGGTTATGCTCCTGGTGATAATCCTATAATGTCTTTGGTTGTTGTATCTCCGGATGTTTCTTTACCTGATGCAAATTATACAAGCCAAGTTACGAAGAGAATTTCTTCTAGGGTAGTTAATAGTTTCTTTGATATATATAGATAGTAAATGGACAAAAAAGTATGTGTTTTTCTTGATTTTGATATTATTTGTTGATATAATACATTTGATGTTTTTTTGAAGGAGGAAATAAAATGGCTAAGAAAAATGAAAATAGAGTTTTGGTTGCTTTGGTTTGTGAAGAATGTAAGAGTCAAAACTATAATGTTAGTAAGAATAAAAAGAATACTACAGAACGTTTAGAATTAAATAAATATTGTCCTAAATGTAGAAAAAATACTAATCATAAAGAAAAGAAATAAGTTATACTAGGAGGTAGAAATGATAAATACTAATGATTTTAAAACAGGATTAACTATTACTTATGAGGGTAATCTTTATCAGGTATTAGAGTTTCAACATGTTAAACCAGGTAAGGGTGCTGCAATAGTTAAAACAAAATTGAAAAATTTAAGAACTGGTTCTATTGTTGAACAAACATTTAATTCTGGTATAAAGGTTCCAACAGCTCATGTTGATAAGATTAAAATGCAATATTTATATAATGATGGAAATATGTATAGTTTTATGAATATGAATACTTATGAGCAAATTGAAATTGATAGGAGTCAGATTAGCAATGAAGTAAAATTTTTAAAGGAAGGTTTGGAAGTAATACTTTATTTTTATGAAAATGAAATGTTGGGTATAGAACTTCCTGAAAAGATTGATTTTAAAATTATTCAAACGGAGCCAGCTGTAAAAGGAAATACGGCTACGAATGCTACTAAAGATGCAATAATAGAGACTGGTTATTTGGTAAAAGTACCATTATTTATTGAACAAGATGAAGAAATTATAGTGTCTACAAAAGATGGTAAATATGTATCTAGAAAATAACACCATTAGGTGTTTTTTTGATAAATGGAGGATTATATGGAAGAGAAATATTATAAATATGCAGAATTACTATTAAAAAAGGGACTTTGTATTAAAGAGGGAGAACCTCTTGTTATTAGTGCTCCAATAGAGTCTTTTCCTTTTGTTAGAGTTTTAACAAAAGTGGCTATGGAGTTAGGAGTTCGTGATATATATTTTGATTATTATGATGATGAAATTAAGCATACATTGCTTAAATATTATGATGAAGATGATATTAAAAAATGTATGTTTTGGAATAAAAGTATATATGATAAGTATGCAGAGAAAAATGGGGCTTTTTTGTTTTTAGTTGATGCTAATCCTAATAGTATGGGGGATATAAAAACAGAAAAGTTGAAATTTGCTTCTGTTTATTCTTTAAAGACAAGAAAGTTGTATAGGGAAAAACAAGAAAATAATCAAATAGATTGGTGTATAGCTGCTGTGGCTACAGAGGCATGGAGTAAATTATTATTTCCAAATGATGTTTTGTCTTTAGAAAAATTGTGGGATGTTATTTTTGATATATGTTTGATTAATACAAAAGATCCTTTAAAATCTTGGGAAGAAAAGATGAAATTAAATAGAGAACAGTGTTGTAAACTTAATGATTTGAAAATAAAAGAGTTACATTATACTAATAGTCTTGGTACTAATTTAACAGTGAGTTTAGATAAGAGAGCTTTATGGTGTGGTGGTAGTAGTTTAATTGGTGATAGAGAACTTATTGTTAATCTTCCTACGGAAGAAGTGTTTACTACTCCTAATAAGTTTAAGACTAATGGAATTGTATATTCTTCACTACCTTTGGTACATTCGGGGGTTCTAATAAAAGATATTTGTTTAGAGTTTTGTGATGGTAAGGTTGTTAAATATGATGCTAGTGTTGGTAGGGAAGAACTTGGTAATATTTTATCTGTTGATTCAGAATCTTCTATGTTAGGAGAAATTGCTTTAGTTGATAAAAATAGTAAAATAGCAAATTCTAATATGTTGTTTTTTGAAACATTGTATGATGAAAATGCTTCTTGCCATATTGCTGTTGGTATGGGATTTAAGGAATGCATAGATGGTTCTTCTGACTTTAGTGATGAACAATTAGAAACTATTGGATATAATAAGTCAAGAGGACATGTTGACATTATGATAGGTACTGATGATTTAAAAATTACAGCTATTACATTTGAAGAAAAAGAAATTATTTTATTTGAAGATGGAAGCTTTAAGATATAAAAGAACTAGATTATTGTTCATTTCTAGTTCTTTTTCTTGTATTTATACTTATTATTGTAGCTCCTCCTAAAGTAATTACACCTGTTATAGCGGTAGCTACTATTTGTTCATTTTTAACTTTTTGCTTTGAATATGGTAATACTTTAGATTCTTCTTTAGTTGTTTCAAATGTATATTCAACACTTATTCCGTCTTTTATTTCTTCTGTTTCAATTTCTTCACGTTTAATTAGATAAGCTCCTAGGTGTTTACTTAATACATCTTTATCAAGGTTACCATATCTGTTATAAATAGCTATTATTGAATTTCTTAACTCTTCTTCTGTTTCAAATAATGATTGAAATTCATAATTACTTATTTTATCTGTTTTTTTGCTTTTTCCGTTAATTGTATAAGTTTCTTTACCATGTTCTATAACTTTTAGTGTGATATGGTTTTCTTTTTGTTCTTTATCATACATTTCGGTTTCGTTTGTATTTATCAAACTATTGTTGTCATTAAAGTCTATTTTAGTAGTTGTAATTTTAGTAGGATAATATATTTTTCCTTTTGATGTTTCTCTTTTGATAAAAAATGGAGCTACTACTGTTAAACCTAATGCTGTTACAAAAGAACAAACTCTTATTAAAGTATAATTGGCTTTTTTTTCCATTATATTCCCCTCCTTGTGTTCAAATATATTAACATATTGATTCTTATTTGTCAACAAAAAAACTAGGTAATACCTAGTTTATTTCTTTAAATGGTGTCCCGTTGGAGATTCGAACTCCAGACCCTTTGATTAAAAGTCAAATGCTCTACCGACTGAGCTAACGGAACATAGCTGGTTGCCTCGGCTAGACTCGAACTAGCGAATGCCACAGTCAAAGTGTGGTGCCTTACCGCTTGGCTACGAGGCAATTTATGCTAAAACGAGTGGTGGAGGGACATGGATTTGAACCATGGAACCCGAAAGAACAGATTTACAGTCTGCCGCGTTTGACCACTTCGCTATCCCTCCAAAAAAAAGATGGTGCCGAAAACAGGAATTGAACCCGTAACCTACTGATTACAAGTCAGTTGCTCTACCAATTGAGCTATTTCGGCATGGTGGGCGATATAGGACTCGAACCTATGACCCTCTGCTTGTAAGGCAGATGCTCTAACCAACTGAGCCAATCGCCCATAAGTCAAAATAATTGGCTTTGACATTGACTAATATAACACTAATTAAACTATCTTGTCAACACTTTTTTTTACATTTTGTTCATTATTTCTCTAATCTTGTCATTTATCCATGAATCTAAATGCTCTTTTAATGGTTCAAAACCATTATTATTTTCTTTTATATCATTAATATATCTTTTACTATTTTTATAATCTATATTTTTAATACTTAATTTATATTTGTTGTTGTTTGTATCTATATCAATAACTTCTGCATATATCTTATCTTTAATTTTAACATAATCATTAATGTTTCTTACATATCCTTTTGATATTTCTGATATATGTATTAGTCCATCATATTTATCATCTATTAAGACAAATGCGCCATATTTTTGAATTCCTGTAACAACGACTTCAATAATATCTCCAACTTTTATTTCATTCATATTTTCACCAACTAGGCTTATTATAGCAAAAAAAAGTTAAAATGCAAATGTTTTGCCTTGAAAAATAGAAAAAAAACAATTATACTTATTTTGGGTGATTGATATGACTGTAGAAGAAAAAATTGAAAAAGTTTTAAATAGAGTTAGACCATATTTACAAAATGATGGTGGAGATGTTGAATTTATTAAATACGAAAATGGAGTTTGTTATGTAAGATTAACTGGTGCTTGTAGTGATTGTCCTTTAATTGATAACACTTTAGATAGTGGTATAGAAACAGCACTAGTTAATGAAATTCCTGAAATTATAAAGGTTGTTAATGTTAATTAATAATCTTTTTCTTTAACCATTCTATTTCATCTATTGGATAAAATCTTTTAAAATATATAATGATTGAATTTAAATATTCTTCATATTCATCTATTCTACTTATTATATTATTAAGTATTTTTTCATCTTTATTGTAATTAAATATATCATCATATAAGTCGAAATAAAAGCTTGGGAATAATACTCTTGATATTAATAATTTTACTTCGTTTAATGATAAGTTACTTTTATATATATAATTGTTTAGTTCATTATATATATTGTGATTATCTGCCCAAAATGAATTTTTTATATATTCAGCTACATCTCGTACTCTGTAGTCATATATTATGTTTAATGGGTTATATAGAGAGTCTACTTTGTCAGTGGGTTTTAGTCTTTTATGTGAGATATAATGCATCATATTATTATCAATATCTATATTATTATAATAACTTATAGCATTTTCGGATAGTCCTATAAAATAATTAAAAGAATTAACTACTTGTGGATATTTTTTTCCATTTTCACTTATTAATTCTTCTAAGTAATCAATTTTTTTACTCCAAAGTAATCCCCAATTTGATTTATTATTATTAACTATTTTAACTTTAGATAGATAATCAATTTCTTCTAGGGTGATGTTTTTGTTTATATTACAATTTATTTTTAATAAGATATAATTTATGTTATGGTAAGTAGTTATAATATTTTTATCTTTATTTAATATTATTTCGCTCATTAGAGTATTATTTATTAGTTCTTTATTAATTGTATAGATATTATTGTAGTTGTAAATATTATATTCTTCATTTAATATATATAGTCTATAGTAATTGTTGTTATGATTAAATTCATAATAGTTGTTGATAAAGTTAGTATTAGTAACTTTCATGTTATAAAAGAATTTTATAAAATTGTTCATGGTTCCTCCTGATAAAAGTTTATGCTGTTATTTTATGTTTTTTAACTAGAAGTAAAATTGTTTGACAAACATATTTTTATATGTATATAATGTTATGGAAAGAGAGAAATGAGTATGAAATTAGTAATTGTTGAGTCTCCAAGTAAGAGTAAGACTATTGAAAAATATTTGGGAAAGGATTATAAGGTTGTATCTTCTTTGGGTCATATAAGAGATTTATCTACATCTGGTAAGTATGGATTTGGAATTGATTTGGAAAATCATTATAAACCGGATTATGTTATTATTAAGGGAAAAAAGAAATTAGTTAATGAGCTAAAAAAAGAAGTAAAAAGTGCTGATTGTGTTTATTTAGCAACCGACCCTGATAGGGAAGGTGAGGCTATATCTTGGCATTTATATGATACTTTGGGACTTAATGATAATATGTATCGTAGAATAGTTTTTAATGAAATAACTAAAAATGTTATTTTAGATAGTTTTCAACATGCTAGAATGATAGATGATAATTTAGTTAAGTCACAGGAGACGAGAAGAATGTTAGATCGTATTATTGGTTTTAGACTTAGCAAGTTGATGCAGTCTAAGACTGGTGGTAAATCAGCGGGAAGAGTACAAAGTGTTGCTTTAAAATTAATTGTGGATAGAGAAAGAGAAATTTTGGCTTTTGTTCCTGAAGATTATTATGAAATTGAAGCTGTTTTTGCTGATTTTAAGGCTAAATTAGATAGTTATAAAGAAGATAAATTAGAAATAAAGACAGAAGAAGAAGCAATTGCTATATTGAATAAATTATCTTCTAAGTTTATTATTGAAAATATTAAGAAAGAAGATAAAGCTAGAAAAGCTAAGCCTCCATATATTACGTCTACTTTACAGCAAGAGGCTTCTAGTAAACTTAATTTTACTTCTAAGAAAACAATGATGTTGGCTCAGAAGTTATATGAAGGTATTACTTTAAAAGATGAGACAGTTGGTTTAATTACTTATATGAGAACAGATTCAATTAGATTGAGTGATGAGTTTGTTAAATCTACTTATGGATTTATTCGTGATAATTATGGTGATGACTATGTTGGATATGTTAAGACTAGTAAGAAGAAAGATAATGTACAGGATGCGCATGAGGCAATTAGACCTACTAGTATTAATAGACGTCCAGATGATGTGCGTGAATATTTAACTTCTGATGAGTTTAAGTTATATAAACTTATATATAATAGAGCATTGGCTAGTTTAATGAAAGATGCTGTTATGGAAGTAACTAGTATTATTTTAAATAATAATGATTATAAATTTAAAGTAACAGGTAGTATTGTTAAATTTGATGGATATTTAAAAGTGTATGATGATAATGAAGATGATGGTGAATTATTACCTGATTTTGGTAAATACAATGGTAGCGTTGTTTCAGAAGAAATTAACTATAGTGCACATACTACTAAACCTCCAGCACGTTATACTGAAAGTCAATTAATTAAAAAAATGGAAACTTTGGGAATAGGAAGACCATCTACTTATGCTACGACTATTGGAATACTTTTAGAAAGAGGTTATGTTAAAGTAATTGATAAAAAGTTTAATCCGACAGAAATTGGTATAGAAACTACAGATAAATTACAGGAATTTTTTAAGGATATAATAAATGTTGATTATACTAGGGATATGGAAGAAGATTTGGATAAGATAGCTGAAGGGAAGTTATATTGGGAGAATTTGCTAGATAGATTTTACAAAGATTTTGAACCTAAGGTAGAGAATGCTTTTACTAGTATGGAAAAGTCTAAACCTGAAGAAACTGGTGAATTATGTCCTAATTGTAATAGTCCATTAGTGATTAAGAGAAGTAAATATGGTAAGTTTGTTGCTTGTTCTAATTATCCTGAATGTAAATATATTAAAAATGATAAGGTTAATCCTATTGAAATAATACCTTGTCCTAAATGTGGTGGGAAAATAGTTGAGAAAAAAACGAAAAAGGGTAAGATATTTTATGGATGTAATAATTATCCTAAATGTAAACTTGCTACTTGGGATAAACCTACTGGTGAATTGTGCCCAAAATGCGGTGGAATTTTATTAGAAAACAAAGATAATATAAAGTGTATGGAATGTGATTATTTAAAATAGTGTTTGTCATTTGATTTACATATATATTTATTGGTGTTATACTATAAGTGGAGGAGTGATAAAAATGAATATACCATTTAAAAGTGCTAATATATTGTTGCCTAAGAATGTTGATATGACTAAGTGGTCAGTTGTAGCTTGTGATCAATATACTAGCGAACCTGAATATTGGAAAGAAGTTAACGATGTAGTTGGTGATAGTCCATCTACTTTGAGGTTGACTTTACCAGAAATTTATTTGGAAAGTGATAATGTTAATGAGAGAATTTCTGAAATCAATAACACAATGGAAGAATATGTAAATAATGATTTGTTTGTGGAATATAAAGACACAATGATTTATTTACAGAGAACACAAAATGATGGAAAAATTAGAGAAGGATTAATTGGCGTTGTAGACTTAGAGGATTACTCTTTTGAAAAAGGTAGCCAGACTTTGATAAGAGCTACAGAAAAGACAGTTATAGAAAGAATTCCACCTAGAGTTAAAGTAAGAGAAAATGCTTTGTTAGAGTTACCTCATATAATGATTTTAATTGATGATGATAAAAAGGACGTTATAGAGCCATTAAGTCGTTTGGTAAGTGAAAATGATAAAGTTTATGATTTTGATTTGATGCAAAAAGGTGGTCATGTTAAAGGGTACAAACTTAATAAGGATATAATTGATAATATTAATGAAAAGTTAGAATTATTAGCAGATCAAAATAATTTTAATAAAAAGTATGGTGTTAGCGATAAGGGTGTATTATTATTTGCTATGGGGGATGGTAATCATTCTTTGGCTACTGCTAAAACATGTTATGAGAATTTGAAAAAAACAATGAGTGAAGAAGAATATTTAAATAATCCAGCTAGATATGCTTTGGTAGAACTTGTTAATTTACATAGTAGTGCTTTGGAATTTGAACCTATTCATAGAGTTGTATTTAATACTGATCCACATAATATGCTTAGTGAGTTATATAAATATTATGAAATAAATGAAGATGGTAATGGACAAGAAGTAGAAATTGTTACTAAAGATTTTGATAAAAAAATATATATTAGTAATCCTAAGTCAAATATTGCTGTTGGTTCTATTCAAATGTTTTTGGATGACTATTTGTATAAGAATGAGGGAAAGATTGATTATATTCATGGAGATGATACTACAAGAGAGATGGGTAGTGATGTAAATAATATTGGATTTTTATTTAAAGTAATGGGTAAAGAAGAATTGTTTAAAACAGTTATTTTAGATGGTGCTTTACCTAGGAAAACATTCTCTATGGGACATAGTTATGATAAGAGATATTATTTGGAATCAAGAAAAATAAAATAAAATATAAGTCTTAATATGAAGTTATATTATAAAAGTAGACGAAGTGAAAAACACTTTGGTTTACTTTTTTTTAATATATTGGTTTACAATAATCAAATATATATTTTTTAAATGATGGATTTTTTCTTTTATTTTTGCTATAATTATTTTAAGAAAGGATATGATAATATGAAATATAACATTCGTGGTGATAAATTAGAAGTAACTAATGCAATAGAAAATTATGTTGAAAATAAATTAGACAGGCTAAATAAGTATTTTCAAAATGACGAAGTAGTGGCTAATGTTCTTTTAAAGGTTCGTGGAAGAGAACAGATTATTGAGGTAACTATACCTGCGGATAAGTATATATTAAGAGGAGAAGTTGGAAATGATGATTTATATTCTGCTATTGATCTTGTAACAGATAAACTGGAAAGACAAATTAGAAAAAATAAGACTAGATTGAGTAAGCAGAATAAATGTTATAAGGATTTAAATCTTAATTTTGATATAGAAGAAAATGATATTAAAGATGAAAGCATTAAATATAATATTGTTAAGAGAAAGACTTTAGAAATGAAACCTATGGATGAAGAAGAAGCTATATTAGAAATGAATTTATTAGGACATGATTTCTTTGTATATAAGGATATGCATTCAGATAATATATGTATCTTATATAAGAGAAAAGATGGTGAATATGGAATATTAGAAACTAAGTAGTTTCTTTTTTTTACAACAAATGGTACGATTGCATTTCCTTGACAACAAAAGTGTTTTATGTTAAATTATTTTGTAGTATGGTAGCATTCTAAAATTAAAAATAGTGTTTATGGAGTGAGGTAGATATGATTTATGTTTAATGAAAATAAAGAAGTTGTAGATATAAAATATGATGAAGAAAAAAACAAAAGAATAAATTTATTTGATAACATTAAATCTTTTTTACCTCTAAATAAAAATAATAATAAAAAAGTGGGAATAATAACAATAGTTATTTTGGTGATTATTGCTATTATTATATTGTTAATTATAAAGTCTCGTAGTGATAGAAATTATGAAGAATATAGTATTTTTTTGATGGGTAATGATAGTATATCTATGTATGTTGGTGATATATATGTTGAACCAGGGTACACTGCTAAAACTGATAATGGTAAAGAGGTTACTGATAAGGTTATTGTAACAAATACTGTTGATGTTGATAAAGTTGGTAGTTATGATGTTATATATGAATTAGGGAATGTTTCTGTAAGAAGAAAGGTAGAGGTTTTAAGTAAGAATTCTAATTATAGTTATATATATTTAAAAGGAAAAACTGTTGATTATATAAAATTAGGCAATGTATATAATGATCCTGGTTATATGGCTATTGATACAATAGATGGTAACATTACTTCTAAAGTTTCTATTGATGGTAAAGTTGATTATAATAAAGTAGGTACTTATAAAATAATATATAGTGTTTTAAATTCAAGGGGAGCTGTTGCTAGTGTTAATAGATTAGTTGTTGTAACTGATGCTAGTATTAATTTGACTTTAAATAATACTGAATATACTAATAAGAATGTTATAATTAATGTTGGTATAATTGATAATTATTTTGATTATTTATTGTTACCTAATGGAGAAGTTGCTAGAGACAAGGATGCAACTTATCAAGTTACTTCAAATGGTGTATATAAATTTTCTGAGATAACTAAGAATGGTCATAGAAATGAAAAGAGTATTGAAGTAAAAAATATTGATAAGATCAAGCCTACTGGTTCATGTACTGCTTATGTAGGAGGAGGTAAAACTACAATTGATATTAAATCTTCTGATAATGTTAAAGTAAGTTATTATAAATATAATAATAGTACTTATACAAGTAATAGAATTAATATTAATGCTGCTCTTTCGAGTGTTCGTGTAGAAATTTTTGATGTTGCTAATAATTCTACTTTAGTTGATTGCAAAGTTGTTATTAGTAATCCACCAGTTAATCCTCCTAGTTCTTCTAACTCTTCTTCATCGAGTTCTTCGCCTTCAAAACCTAGTTCTTCAAATCCTATAGAATATGATGTAATTAGTAATAAGTTTTCTGATAATAAGCACATTGCTGATTTTTTGTATCAATTTGAAAGTACTCCTGGTACTTGTAGCGGTGGTTATAAAATAAAAAAATTTAGTTCAAGTACTTATACAACGGCTTACGGGATTACAAATCATCTTCTAAAAGATTATAGTTCATATAATTTATTACCTTGTAGTACTGTTTCTTCAAATAATAAAAAGTATTTTACTAGGTCTTTCTTTGAAAATGATGGAGCTTGTATTCCCAAAACGGCTGTGCAGGAAGCAGTTGTATGTATAATTAATTATTATAAAAACGCTATTAATAATATTTTAAAAAAATGTAATATGAATGGGAAATTAACTAAAGATCAAATGGCCTCTCTAGTTGATTTTGGAAATAATGGTATAAAATATTTGAATACAGCAGTGAAGTCTTATTGTAATGCTATAAATAAGGGAAAAAGTCAAAAAGAGGCGGCTGATTTAATGTTTAAACAAATATTTTTGGGTAAAAATGGAAATAATAGAAGTTCGTCATATCAAACATGTCTATATATACGAAGAAGAGATTGTGAAGCTAGACTTTATTTTGAAGGTGATTATTCTTGTGGTGGACAAGATCCATATGGTAAAACATTTAAGTTTAAGTATACAAAATATCATGATAATGATTCATATAGTTGTAAATAAACATATGATATAGGTTATTATTCCTGAAAGTATCATTTGATAAAATCTACCAATTAGAAAGTAACGATATTTGATTTTAGTATTAATAATTTCTGCTAATACTTGCATATGTACGGATAATCCTCCAAAAGATAATACCATACTTGTTATAACTAATTTATGTGTTAAATTTAGATTAATTTGAGATAGTGCATCTATGCCTATTGTTATTTCAAATATACATTTAATTAGCATTGAATTATATGTGTTAAATTTGAATCTTGTGGTAATAATAGCAGATATTACTAAAAATATGGTGACAATTCCTCCAATATTTAATATTGTGTTTATACTTCTTTTTATAGCATTTATAAAAGTATTACCAAAATTGTTTGTGGAAATATTGGCAGAGTTTATCTCTTTATTATTACTTTTATTTTTGCTTCGTAGTATTATTCCTAAAATAAAATTACTAAGGTAATGAGATAAAATAAGTATTATACCAACATTGCTATTATTAAAGAAATATAGTGATATGGTCGTTAGAATAAATAAAGGATTAGAAAAATGACTAAATATAAGAATGTGATTTGCTTCTTCTTCAGTTATTTTACCTTTTTCATATAATATTTTTGTATTTCTTGCGTTGGATGGAAATCCTGATATCATACTTAATATAAATATTGTAACTAAATGGTCGCTAATGTTAAACATTGCTTTGAATGCTTTTTTTATTGATTTTGGAATATATTGTGTTACATTATAATTTAGTAGAATGTCAGAAAAAACAAAAAAAGGAAATAATGATGGTATAATATTATTGACCCAGAGTTTTAATGAATAATTGATGGAATTATATATTAAGACTTTATTTAGTAATACTTCAATTAAAATAAAAATTGAACAAAATACAATTATTAAATTTATAATTTTTTTCTTCATAATAGATTATATGATTAAATATATTATAATAGTAAGGAGATTTATGAAAAAAATATTAAAAGAAAATTTGTTATTTATTTTAATTATATTATGTATGTTTTTGATTTTAAATATTAAGCTACCTTATTATGTATCAGCTCCTGGTGGTACTATTAATGTTTTGGAGCGGCTTGGAGATAGTAAAACGAATGGTAGTTTAAGTATGCTTTATGTAACGGAATATGATGGTACTGTTTTGTCATTAGTTATGGGTAAGATAATTAAAAGTTGGGATGTATCAAAGATAGAAAATCAACAATTATCAAATGAAACTTTAGATGATATAAAATTGAGAAATAAAGTTATGTTAGATAATTCAATTCAGAATGCTATTTTTGTTGCTTATAATTATATGGGAAAGGATATAAAGATAACTAAGTCTAATAATATAGTTATTGGTGTAACTAGTGAAAATGAATTAAAAATTGGTGATAAACTTATAAAGTGTGATGGTAATGAAATTAATGATATTTTAGATATTAAAAAAGTTGTTAATAATAAAAATGTCGGAGACTATGTAAATTTTGAGGTTTTAAGAGATAATGTTTTGATTGAGGCTAATTTAAAGGTTGATTATAATCATTTACTTGGTATTGCTATGGTAACTAATTATGAGTATGAACTTTCAGATGATATTGATATTAAATTTAAGAATAGTGAAGGTGGTTCTTCTGGAGGACTTATGTTATCGCTTGCTATATATCAGGAAAAAAGTGGTATAGATATAGTTAAAGGAAGAAAAATTGCAGGTACAGGTACTATTGATATTGATGGCAATGTAGGTGAAATTGATGGGATAAAATATAAAATAATTGGAGCTAATAATGATAAAATGGATATAGTTTTGGTGCCGGAGGCAAACTATGAAGAAGCTAAGAAAGTTGTTGAAGATAATAATTATAAATTGAAATTGGTTAAAATAAATACGTTTGAAGAAGCTATAGATTTTTTATCTAAATAGCTTTTTTCATATTTTATAATTTTTTTCATATATATTACTATGAAAAATGTTAAAGAAGAGAAGATAATAAAATATTTAAGAAATTTAATGATGAGATGTTTGTTTTTAATAGTGATATTTTTGGTATTGGCTATATTGTCAAAGAGTAGTGTTGAATTTAAGAATTATATTTATAAAAATATTTATACTGATAATATATCTTTTTCTAAAATAAAAAAAATATATAATAAATATCTTGGTGGTGTAGTTCCTTTGAAGAAAATTAGTAATGATACATATGCTGTATTTAAGGAAAAATTAGAATATAATGATATTTCTAAATATTTGGATGGTGTAAAATTAGAAGTTGGTGATAATTACTTAGTACCAGTTATTAATAGTGGTTTAGTTTTGTATATAGGACAAAAAGATGGGTATAACAATACGGTTATTATTGAAGGTGAAAATGGTGTAGATATATGGTATGGAAATATGTCTAATGTTTCTTTGAAATTATATGATTATGTTGAAGCTGGTAGTTTACTTGGTGAGGTAAATAATAATACTCTTTATTTGGTATATTCAGAAGATAATGACTTTTTGAATGTAGAAGATTATTTACAATGATAAAGATAGAATTTCATTATACATATATATTAATGGCATTGGGCTTTGTTTTGACAGGTCATATGACAAATTTGCTCATATTTACTTTAATTATTTTGATTCATGAAATGGGACATTATTTGATAGCTTTGAGGAATGGGTTTAATGTTTTAAAAATAACAATTTATCCATATGGTGGAATGACAAAGTTAAATTATAATATTAATGAAAAAATATCAAAGGAGTTGGAGGTTGCTTTTGGAGGGATTTTTTTTCAGATTATATTTTATTTGATTATGGTGTTATTATACAATTATGGTTGTGTACGTGAATATATATTTGATATGTATAAACAATATAATATTAGTATACTAATGTTTAATATTTTGCCTATATATCCTCTTGATGGTGGAAAAATATTAAATTTACTTTTATTTGAAATTCTTCCATATAAATTGGCTAATAAGGTGACTGTTTATTTGTCTTTAATAATAATTATTGTGATAATGATTTATAATTATTATGATTTTAATTATACTATGTTTTTAACATTGAGTATATTATTAGAAGGTATTTATAAATATTATAGAGATATTGATTATTTATTTAATAAGTTTTTATTGGAACGTTATTTATATAAAATTATGTATAATAAAATTAAGATTACTAATAAGTTAGATAAAATGCAGAGAGATAGAACACATATATTTAAGGTTAAAAATAGATATATTAGTGAGGAAATTGCATTAAATAAGCGTTTTTCTGGTAAAATGTAATATTTTTTGTTTGACTAATATAGTTTATTATGATAAAATTATAACTGTTTGAAAGACCTCGAGTTGATTGCTCAACCGCACGAAAAAGGTATATAAGTAGATTTTTCTCACCTTATAGGCGAGTCTTAAACAAAATATATAAGGAGGTAAAAATGAAAGCTATAATTGAAACTGGTGGAAAACAATATTATGTCAATGAAGGCGATGTAATCTATATTGAAAAATTAGATTTAGAAGAAGGAAAAAAAGTCGTTTTTGATAAAGTTTTAATGGCAGATGGTGTGGTAGGAAATCCTTATGTTGAAGGTGCTACTGTAGAAGGTGTTGTTGTTAAAAATGGTAAGAGTAAAAAAATAACTATTTTTAAATATACACCAAATCATCGTTCTTCAAGAAGAAAACAAGGACATCGTCAACCATATACTAAGGTAGAAATAAAAAAAATTAAATAGGAGTTTCTATGATTAAAGTAGAAGTTTCAAAAAATATGATTTCTATTAAGGGACATGCTAATTTTGGTGATTATGGTAGTGATATTGTTTGTGCTTCTGTGAGTAGTACTGTGTTAACTACGATAAATGCTATTATGTCTATCTGTGCTGACGCTATATCAGTAGTACAGGGCAGTGGTAATATGCAGATATCAGTTCAAAAAGAAAATGATATCACAAGAAAATTGTTGGATAATATGATAAGATGTCTAAAAGAAATAGAAATTAATTATGGAAAAAATATTAAGATTAGGGAGGAATAAATATGTTTAGGTTCTTTGAATTTGATATACAATTATTTGCTCATAAAAAAGGTCAATCTTCTACAAGTAATGGTAGAGATTCTGCAGGTAGGAGATTAGGAGCAAAAGCTAGTGATGGTGAATTTATAGAAGCAGGTTCTATTATTTATCGTCAAAGAGGAACAAAGATTCATCCTGGAAAAAATGTTGGTAGAGGTACTGATGATACTTTGTATTCAACGATTTCTGGGTATGTAAAATATGAACGACTTGGTAAAGATAAAAAACAAGTTAGCGTTTATGAGATAAAGTAATATAATATATATAATAAAAAAATCAAAATATCTTGTTTATGTCTTGAAAAATAGAATAAATTATGATATTATTGATTTTGTAATGGACCCTTAGCTCAGTTGGTTAGAGCATCCGGCTCATAACCGGGCGGTCGTAGGTTCGAGTCCTACAGGGTCCACCATTTTTTTGCGGGTGTGGCGAAATTGGCAGACGCACTAGACTTAGGATCTAGCGGTTTATCCATGGGGGTTCAAGTCCCTTCACCCGCACCAATTTGTAATTAAAAACTCTCGCTTGAGGGTTTTTTTGCTTTTTTACTACGACCGCCTGGCTATGAGTCGGTACTAAGTATTTTTTTATATGATTATTATTTATAATGATTGGAGGGTTTTTATGATTAATAAAAAATATAGTAATCTAATTAATAATTTTAATTTAATATCACAAAAAAAGTGGATAAAATCAATTGTTAATAATACAAGCGGAGTTGGATTGACTTTTGAAAACTTACTGGGCAAATTACCAGATAGTATGTTTTTTCCAGATTATTATGGTATTGAAATTAAGTGTACTACAAGATTTAGTAGATATCCTATAACTTTGTTCACAAAAGCTTTTGATGGTCCTTCTTTGTATGAAATGAACAAGATTCTTGAAAAATATGGTAAGATCGATATGATATATATTGATAGAAAATTATTGCTTTGTGATTTGAAATTTAATGAAAAAGTATTGGTTAACAATAAATATTTTTTTGAATTAAAATTAGACTATGAAAAAGAGAAATTGTTTTTATTTGTATATGACTTGTATGGTAATTTGATTGAAAGAGATGCATTTATAAACTTTGATAGTTTAAGATCTCATTTAAAGATTAAGTTGTCTAGTTTAGCATTAATATATGCGAGTAAAAAGAGAATAGAATGTGTAGATTATTTTAGATATTATAAAATGATTATATATGAATTAAAATCATTTGATGTTTTTCTTAAATTGTTGGAAGAAAATATAGTTAAAGTTTCAATAGCTTGTAGGGTATCTAGAAGTGGTATTCGAGAGGGTGAACAGAGAAATAAAAATCTTGTTTTTAAAATTCCTAAGGAAAATATTAATGATTTGTTTGACGAGATAATGACTTTTGATATAGATAAAATGTAAATGTGTTGTTTTTTTAATGGATAGTTTCTATTGATTCATTTTATTATAAGGAAATTATGGCAAAAAAAATTAGGTATATAACCTAATAAATTTTACAATGGTCGGGGCTACCCGACTTGAACAGGCGACCTCATGGTCCCAAACCACGCATTCTACCAAACTGAACTAAGCCCCGAACAATGGTGGAGAATGAGGGACTCGAACCCTTGACCCTCTGCGTGCAAGGCAGATGCTCTAGCCAACTGAGCTAATTCCCCACGGCAATACTGATTATATTATAAAATAATATAAAAGTCAATCTATTTTATTTAAAATATTAAAAAAACGTGATATAATTGCAAGTGAAAGTTGGTGCATAATGAAGTTAACTAATGATTTAATTAAAGAAATGTCTTCTATAAAGAAAGAACCTGAGTGGATGCTTTCATTTAGAGAAAAAGCATTATATACTTTTAATCAGTTGAGTGATCCTGACTTTGGACCTAAATTAAATATTGATTATGATAATATTAATTATTATAAGAAAAGTGATGAAAATTTAACTAATGATTGGAATAATATTTCTGATAAGGTTAGAAATGAATTTAATGAATTAGGAGTAATAGACGCAGAACGTAAATATTTAGATGGAATTGGAGCACAATATGATAGTGAAGTGATTTATCATAATATGATAAGTGAACTTGAGAAAAAGAATGTTATTTTTTTAGATACGGATACAGCATTAAAAAAACATCCTGACTTATTTAAAAAATATTTTAATAAGTTGGTTAAGTATAATGAGAATAAATTTACTGCTTTAAATGGTGCTGTTTGGAGTGGTGGCACATTTATTTATATCCCTAAGAATACTAAGCTAGATAGACCTTTGCAAAGTTATTTTAGAATTAACAGTAAAAATATGGGACAATTCGAGAGAACTCTTATTATTGTTGATGATAATTCTGAACTTCATTATATTGAAGGATGCACAGCTCCAACGTATACTGAAGATGCTTTACATGCGGCAGTTGTAGAAATCTATGTTGGAAAGAATGCTAAGTGTAGGTATACTACAATTCAAAATTGGTCTAGTGATGTGTATAATTTAGTTACTAAAAGAGCTATAGTGGAAGAAAATGGTCTTATGGAGTGGATAGATGGAAATGTTGGAGCAAAAGTTAATATGAAGTATCCTTGTTGTATATTGAATGGTCCTTATGCTAGAGGAAATTGTATTACTGTTGTAACAGCTAGTAATTTCCAAATTCAAGATACTGGAGCTAAAATGATTCATTTGGCTCCATATACGAAGAGCAATATAATATCAAAGTCTATTGCTTCAAGCGGTGGTAATGCTATTTATAGGGGGATGGTTAAAATAGCAAAGAATGCTATTCATTCTGTTTCTAGTGTTAAGTGTGATACAATTATTTTAGACGAAAAGTCAAAAAGTGATACGATTCCTACTAATATTGTTGATAATAATACTTCTAGTTTAAATCACGAGGCTACGGTGTCTAAAATTGAAGAGGATAAATTATTTTATTTAATGAGTAGGGGAATTAATGAGGAAAAGGCTAAAGAACTTTTGATTTTGGGATTTGTTAATGCTTTTAGAGAGGAACTCCCTATGGAGTATGCTGTTGAATTAAATAGATTACTTAGTGTTACGATTGGAGGATAAATGAAAAAAATTTTGATTTTTATTGGTGTTTTGTTACTTTTTGCTATTGGTTTTGTTTGTTATGATTATTTTAATAATGATAATGATGAAATTGAAAAACTTGATATTATGGATAGTGTTTTTACAATTAATAAATATTATACTTATGGAACAAGGCTCAATATTGAAGGAACTATTGATGATAAACTTAATTATTCTTTGGTTTTGTATAATGGTGAATTTATTAGGGTACCTTTAATTTTAAAAGAAAATACATATGTGTTAAGTGAGTACATTAATGATGGTTTATATTTAGATGATATTCCTTTTGGAGATTACTATTTGTTTGTTAGTAGTGAATATACTTTGGAAGATGGAAGTGTTGGGTATAAGTATTATTCAATCAATAATGCTACTACATGTGATATGACTACTTATTATTCTATGAGTAAATATGAAAAAAAGGTGACTATAGATTTTGAGGACAGCTATCCTACAATGATGCTGCATGTTGAAAAAAATAAAGATGATAGTGTTTATGATATTGTTATTGATCCTGGTCATGGTGGTATGGATGGTGGTGCTAGTGCTTATGGATATTCTGAGAGAGATTTTACTTTTCAAATTGCTAAAAAAATACAGGATAGATTAATATCAGAAGGTTTTAAAGTTAAGTTGACGCGAGAGGAGGATCAACTAACGAAAAATGATTTACTTGATGAATATGGCATACATGGTAGAGCTGTCATATCTTCTGAGGTAAAGGCAAAATATTTGTTTTCTGTACATATGAATAGTAATGCTAATCATAATGTTAATGGACTTGAGGTATATACAGCTAAAAATATCAATTATGATTTTGCTAAGAAGCTTGTAGAAAATATTAATACATATACAGGTCTTAACTATTCTATAAATAAGATAAATAAAGTATTTAATTCTGTTTATAGTAGAAATTTTACAGATATTGATATACAAAATTCTTTGAAAGATTATGAAAAAAAAGGAATGAATGCTTATGATATTTCCACTAATTCTAACTATTATTATATGATAAGGGAAACTGGTGGTATAGTAACTGGAGCTTATGTTGATGATAGAAATGAAAATATTGAAGGAAAATATAAGATAGTTGGAAATCCTTATTGGAATAGTAATACAGGAGTTGAATCTTATTTGTTAGAATTGGGATATATTACTAATAAAAATGATTTGGATAATATGATAAATAATATGGATAAATATGTAGATGCTATAGTTGATACAATTAAAGATTTATAATGTGTAAATAAAATGTAAAATTTATGAAAGTGCAAATTTGTTTTGCTCTTTTTTTTATTATTGTTAAATTTTAATTATTTGTATTGTAAATAATTCATTTTTTATATAATTGTTAATAATTATAAATATTAGATTAAAAAATATTAATTTTTTGTTTTTCAAACTTATCAATTTTATATTTTTTTGATTTGCTCTAAAAAATCTATTATGGTAAATTCAAAAAGAAAGGAGGTTATTATGTTGAATCAAGTTATTTTGGTTGGTAGATTAGCACATAATCCTGAGTTACAATTTACTGAAACTGGTAAAAAAAGGAGTATTGTTACGTTGGCTGTTCCTAGAAACTTTAAAAATACTAACGGAGAATATGATACTGATTTTCTTGATTGTGTTTTGTGGACAGGTATAGCTGAAAATACTGCTGAGTATTGTAAAACTGGAGATATTATTGGTGTTAAAGGAAGACTTCAGACGAGAATGATTGATAATGCAGATGGAACAAAACATAAAAAAGTGGAAATGATTGCAGAAAAAGTTACTTTTTTATCTAGTGGAAGTAAAAGGCAAGAAGAAAAAATAGAAAATAATGGTAATAGTGATATTGCTAATAATAATGTTCAGTTAGATGAAAATGTAAAAGAACATAAGAAAAATAAAAAATAAAGATAGGAAAGATTATTATGATTATAGGTAAAAGAATTAAGCTTCTACGAATTCAGAAAAGGTTAAGCCAGGAAGAATTAGGAAATTATTTGGGTGTTACTAAAGTATCTATTTGTGGTTATGAAAAAGGAAAAAGGGTGCCTAATGCTGACAATTTAGAAAAATTAGCTAATTTTTTTGGTGTTTCAATTGATTATTTATATGGGAGAGATAATTATGTTGTTTGTGAGAGTGACAATAGTATATTATTTTTTTCTGATGAAGATATAAAGATTATTGAAACTATTAAAAAATTTCCTGAAATATATAATTTGGCATCTTTAAATCCTTTGCGTCTTTGTAATTTTATTGATAGAAAAATAAAATAGATAGATATTTTGATTTTTATTGGTAAATATTGTTAAAAAAATGGTAAAAATTACTTCTTATTATTTTACTGTTGTTATCCATATTATAATTAAAAGGAGGTAAGTATGAAAAAGATTTTGATGTTTATATTCTTTATATTATTGTTAAGTGGTTGTGATGCAAGTAAAATGGATACTATGTCATGTGAAAAAGAATATGATACTAATAATGGTATTGATACTAAAATTACGTATAGTATTGATTATGAGAATAATGAAGTTAAGAAAGTAAGAATGACATATGACTATACGCAAAATGATAATGTGGATAATGTGACAGATGGTGTTGGTACTGGTACTGATGGTACTACTAATGATACAAGCAATGACAAAGATGGAATTATTGATGGAGTTATTGGTGATACAATTGATGATATAATTAATGGTGTTACTGGTACAATTTTGGATTTGGCAGGGCTTAAAAGTAGACATGATGTTGTAAAGAGTACTTATGGAAATGTTAAGGGTTTTTCTTTGCAAGATACTACAGATGTTAATAATAATTATAAAGTTACTTATGTAGTTGATTTTGATGAAATATCAAATGATGATTTAACTAAATTTAATTTAGATAGAGATTTTACAACTCTTAAAACATCATATATAGATCAAGGCTTTACTTGTAAATAGTAATAGTCTTTTTTTATTAATAAATATATTAATAATTATCTTTTTTAACAGTTTAATAGATTTTTAGTAGAAAATCTGTTACAATTATGTTGAGGTGATATGATGGATAATTTTAAGACAATGGATGCTAATGAGGCTGTTAGTAATGTGGCATATAAATTTTCAGAATTATGTGGGATATATCCAATTACTCCTGCTTCACCGATGGCAGAAAAGGTAGATGTATTGGCAAATTCTGGAGAGGTTAATTTTTGGGGTAATAGAGTTAAAGTTGTAGAGATGCAGTCAGAGGCCGGAGCGGTAGCATTAATTCATGGTGCTTTACAGTCTGGTACTCTATCTTCTACTTTTACGGCTAGTCAGGGACTTTTGTTAATGATTCCTACGCTTTACAAAATGGCTGGAGAAATGCTTCCTGGTGTTTTACATGTTGCTGCAAGAAGTTTAGCTACACATGCTCTTTCAATTTTTGGAGATCATCAAGATATATATGCAATTAGGTCAACTGGTGTATGTATGTTATGTTCAGCTAATCCTCAAAATGCTTATAATATGGTAGCTGTAGCTCATTTATCTGCTATTAAATCATCACTTCCTTTTGTTAATTTTTTTGATGGTTTTAGAACTAGTCATGAGATTGATAAAATTAAGCTTATGAGTTTCGATAAGATTAAAAATTTAATTGATCAAAATGCATTAGAATCTTTTAGAAAAAAAGCTATGAATAATGAAAATTATAATACTAGAGGAACGGCGCAAAATGATGATATTTATTTTCAAAATACTGAAGTTAGAAATAAATATTATATTGATAGTATAGATATTGTTAGTGATTATATGGAGAAGATTAATGAGATTACAGGATCTAATTTTAAACCATTTAATTATTATGGTGATAAAGATGCTGATAGTATTATTATTGCTATGGGTAGTGTATGTGATACAATAAGAGAAACAGTAGAGTATTTAAATACTTTGGGAAATAGATATGGAATGGTTGAGGTTCATTTATATAGACCTTTTAGTAATAAACATTTACTTGATGTTATTCCTAGTAGTGTTAAAAAAATTGCTGTGTTAGATAGAACTAAAGAACCAGCTGCTAATGGAGAACCTTTATATCTAGATGTTGTATCAGCACTTAAGAATAGTAATATAGAGATTATTGGTGGTAGATATGGTTTATCTTCTAAAGATACTAATCCAGCACAAATAAAGGCTGTATTTGATTTCATGAATAGTGATAAGATGAGACATAATTTTACGATAGGAATTAATGATGATGTTACTAATTTATCTCTTGATGTTGATAATGATTTTATTATTCCAAATGATATGACAGAATTTTTGATATATGGTTATGGTTCAGATGGAATGGTATCAACATCTAAAGATATGATTAAAATTATTGGTGATTATACAAATAAATATGTACAGGGATATTTTCAGTATGATTCAAAAAAATCTGGTGGTGTAACAAGAAGTCATATGAGAATTTCTGATAAAGAAATAAAGTGCCCATATTATGTAAACAATCCGTCTTTAATTGTAGTTTCTAAAGAAGAATATATTTATAAATATGATATTGTTGACAATTTGGTTGATGGTGGTACTTTATTTTTGAATACAAAATTAGATAAAAAAACTTTAATAGAGACTTTACCTAATAAAGTTAAGTATTATTTAGCTAAGAAAAAGATTAATTTTTATACGATAGATGCTTATAAATTAGTAAATGAGTTAGGTCTTAAAAATAAGATTAGTACTTGTATGGAAATTTGTATTTTTGACATTATTAAAATTATGGATACGGATAAAGTTAGGGGAATAATGAAAGATACGAATGTTAAGAGATTTTCACATAAAGGAGAGAATATTGTTTTAGTAAACAACAGAATTGTTGATGAAGCAGTATCTCATATAAATAGAATTGATGTAGATTCAGAATGGATTAATTTAAATTTTGAAGAAGAGGGTGATAAAACATTTGATGAGATGATTGGTCTTCTTAAAGGAAATGAATTACCAGTTAGTACTTTTATTGATAGAAAATCTGGAATTTATCCTGGTGGTAGTACTAAATTTGAGAAAAGAGATATTGCGGAGAATGTACCTTGTTGGAATAAAGATAATTGTATTCAGTGTAATCAATGTGCTTTTGTTTGCCCACATGCTGTTATTAGACCATATTTATTAGATAAAGATGATAAATATGAAAATGCTCTTCCAAGTATGTTTCCTAAGGATAAAAAATATGCAATTGGTATTAGTTATAAAGATTGTACTGGTTGTGGTCTTTGTGCTAATATTTGTCCTGGTAAAGTCGGAAATAAAGCTCTTTCAATGGAGAAATATGATAAGGGTAAATATACTAATAATGATTTTGAGTATTTAAATGAACATAGGGTAAGCTTTGATAATGCTATTTTGAATGTAAAAAATATTGGATTTAAGGATCCTAAATTTGAATATTCAGGTGCTTGTGCTGGATGTGGTGAAACGGCATATATTAAGAATTTAACTCAAGTGTTTAATGATAATTTATTTATTGCTAATGCAACAGGTTGTTCTTCAATATATGGTGCTAGTGCTCCGGCTACTCCTTATTCAGTTCCTTGGGCTAATAGTTTGTTTGAAGATAATGCTGAATTTGGATTAGGAATTAAACAAGGAATTAATATTAAGCGTGATAAAATAAAGAAATATATGGAAGAAAATAAATCTCCAGTATTTGAAAAATGGTTAAATAATATGGATGATTATAAAGTTTGTAAAGAGGTATATAATGAAATTAATTTTGAAGAACATCCATATTTAGATGAACTTAGAGATTATATTGTGCCTAAATCTATGTGGATTATTGGTGGAGATGGATTTGCTTATGATATTGGTTATGGTGGCTTAGATCATGTTCTTTCAACAAATGAAGATATTAATATTTTGATTTTGGATACTGAAGTATATTCAAATACAGGTGGACAATCGTCAAAATCTAGCAATATTGGTTCTATTGCTTCATTTACTTCTTCTGGTAAATCTAATTACAAAAAAGATTTAGCAAGAATAGCAATGTGTTATCCACATGTATATGTTGCTTGTGTTAATATTGGATATAGTAAAGAACAATATTTAAAAGCTTTACAAGAAGCAAATAATCATAAAGGTCCTTCAATTATTATAGCTTATGCTCCATGTATTGAACATGGTATAAAAACAGGTATGGAACATAGTTTAGATGATGGATATTTAGCTTCAAAATGTGGTTACTTCTTAACATTTAGATATAATCCTGATACAGGAGTATTTAATTTAGATTCAAATGATATTGATTTAGATAAATATGATTTATTCTTAGATAATGAAAACAGATATGCTAATCTTAAAAAGGTTAATCCAGAAGGTGCTAAGGAACTTATTGATAAACAAAAAGAGTGGGCTAAGAATAGATTTGATTATTATAGTAAATTATAGGTTAATATTAACTATATGTAAAATCCAACTTAAAAATTTAAGTTGGATTTTTATTATCTATTTATTAAAATTATGGCTAATATTATCGAGAAAATACAGATTCCAATAACAATAAAACTACTTTTTACAAAGGCTGCATTATTTAAGTTGGTTGGTTTTATTAGTCTTCTAACTTTTGGTTTATATAACATTTGTTTTTCATCTATATCTTCGTTTTCTTCAAAGTCGTTGTTTCCTTCTAAAGATTCATTTGAGTGTTCCTCATTTTCACTTGCTTTACTGTATTCAACTTCTGAACCTTTATATATTTCATAATTACCTGTTTGAGGATTTTTTCTGACTTCAAACATTTCTTTGGTTTCTTGATTATAAAATAGTCCTGTATTAATATCAACTTTGTAAGAATATGGATTTATATATTCATTATTAATAAAGAATCTGATTTTTCTTAATACTTCTGAATCAATATCATCTCTTTGTAAAACTTCATTTATAGATAGTAAGGTTAATTCTTCTTTTCTATTTTTTTTCATCTCAGCAAAGACAATGTCAGAATTCGCTAATTCATTTTGGGTTTGAGAAGAAGTTATTTCGTTTTGTATTTTTTGAAATTCTTTATTTAAATCTTCATTTGAGGAATTAGTTTTTAATACTGTATCAGTTTGGGTTGAAATAATAAAATTTTGATTACTTAGACTAGAAGCCTTATAATTTCTCATGTCTAATTTTGGATTATCATTTTGATGTATCGAATCATATAAATTTAAAAGTTCTAATACTTTTTCATTAGATAAAATCTCCGATGGAATTAAATTGTTTTTTAAATAAATTATGTAATTATTTAATTCTTCTTTGCTTTTAAAATTATTATTTCTTATTTGTTGGTATAATACTGATAACAATGTTTGATAATTATTATTTTCCATATGGTACCTCTATTATTAATATAATGATAAAATATAATTTTATATATGTCAATATAAATATAATTTATTTGTTAGTACTTTTGTAGTGTTACAATTGATGTGACACCATTTCTATATACAAAAAGCGATAGATACTTTAAAATAGTTATTGGAAAATCTAATTTTAAAGAAAGGATCTATCGCCTATGACAAGTATATCACAAAATAATAGATTTAAGGTCTTTTTTTGTATTATTATAGACTTTTATTCAAATATTTAGTACAATTTAATTGGTGAAGTTTATGAATGTAGATAATATTAATGTATTAGCATTAGCTTACTTAGGAGATGCAATATATGAAGAGAGAGTAAGAGAATATTTAATTAGAAGTGGTATTTCTTTGGTAGATGATTTGCAGAAGGAAACTATACGTTATGTATCTGCAAGAAATCAAGCAAAAATTATTAGTTATTTAATTAATACAAAGTATTTAACTGATAGAGAAATAAATATTGTAAAACGTGGAAGAAATTATAAAAAAGATAGGCATCCAAGACATACGGATATTATTACTTATAAATTATCTACAGGATTTGAGACTTTGATAGGTTACTTATATTTAAATAATGAGAAAAAAAGAGTGGAAGAAATTATTACTTATATATTAGGAGGTCCTTATGAAGAAAATTTTTAGTTTGTTACTTATTTTATTGCTTATAGGTTGTTCTAGTGCAAAATATGAAACTATTGATAGTAATTATGCGATGAAATTAATTAATGAAGGTGCTTATATTATCGATGTTAGAACAGAAGATGAATATAATACTGGACATATCATTAATAGTGTCAATATTCCTTTGGATATAATAGATACGATTGATTATAATTTAGATGATATGATAATTGTGTATTGTTCTACTGGTATTAGAAGTGAGGAAGCAAGTAAAAAACTTATTTCTATGGGATATAATAAAGTTTATAACTTGGATGGTGGACTAATTAATTGGGGATTTGAGTTGGAGGAATAATATGTATATATATGGAAGAAATGTATGTAAGAAAAAAATACTTGACAATGACAGGGTTAATCATGCTTATTTAAAAGAAAATTTTAATGATAGAGAAATATTAGAATTGCTTAAAAAAAACAATATTAGATATACTTTTTTACAAAATAAAATTATGGATAAGAAAGTTGATGGTAATCATCAAGGAATAATACTTGATGTGGATGATATTAAAACATATGATTTGGATTATGTTATTAATTTAAAAAAGAATAATCCTTTAATTGTTATATTAGATCATATTGAAGATCCTCATAATTTTGGGGCTATTATTAGAACTAGTGAAGCTCTTGGTGTTGATGCTATTATAATACCTAATGATAGATGTTGTAATATTAATTCAACAGTTGTTAAAACTAGTGCTGGGGCTATTTATGATATGCCTATTGTTAGAGTTAATAATTTATCTAGTGCTTTAAATAAATTAAAGAAAAGTAATTATTGGGTATTTGGAACTGATATGAAGGGTAGTGATTATACTAAAGTTAATTATGATATGCCTGTTTGTTTGATTATAGGAAATGAAGGTAAGGGTATAAGTAAGACGTTGGAGGGGGTATGTGATTATATGATAACTATTCCTATGGTTGGTAAAATAAATAGTCTTAATGCTTCTGTGTCTTGTGGTATTATTTTATCTCATATAGTGGCACAAAGGGGTGGAAATGGAATATAATGATTTTGAACTTGTTTCTTTGATTAGAGAAAATAATGAGGAAGCTAGGGAGATACTATATAATAAATATAAGCCAATTATAGTTAAGAAAAGTACAGATCAAATTTATAAACTTTGTAGTTATGGTATGGAAATTAATGATTTAATTCAAGAAGGATATATTGGTCTTGATAATGCTATTAATTGTTTTAATGAAAAAGAAAATACTTCTTTTTATACTTTTGCTCTTTTGTGTATTGATAGGCAGATTATTACATATATAAAAAAGAATACTAATAATAAAGCTATGGTTTTAAATGATGCTATTAATTTGGATGATGGTAAGGAGTATTTGTTTAGGGATAATACTGATATAGAAGGTAGTTTTATTAATAAAGAGGATGTTAAAGAATTTATTAATTTGATTTGCGATAGTTTGTCTGATATTGAGAAAAAGGTTTTTTCTTTGAAATTAGAAGGATATGATATTGGTGAAATTGCTAACTTATTAAATAAAGATACTAAGGTTATATATAATACATTACATAGAATTAAATATAAAATAAAATTAATTATGAATAAAGATAAATAATATTTGTCTTTTTTTTCTTTTGGGGTATAATACTTAATGATGGGTTAATTATGAGAGGAAGTGTTATATGGATTATATTCGTATAAGAGGAGCTAGAGAGAATAATTTAAAAAATATTGATATAGATATTCCTAAGAATAAATTGGTTGTTATGACGGGTGTTTCTGGTAGTGGTAAGAGTAGTTTGGCTTTTGATACGATATATGCTGAAGGTCAAAGAAGATATGTTGAAAGTCTTAGTTCTTATGCTAGACAATTTTTGGGGGAAATGCAAAAGCCAGATGTTGATTCTATAGAAGGACTTAGTCCTTCTATAAGTATAGATCAGAAAACTACTAATAAAAATCCTAGGTCAACTGTTGGTACGGTAACAGAATTGTATGACTATTTGCGACTTCTTTTTTCTAAGGTTGGTGTTCCTTATTGTCCTATTCACAAGGTACCTATTTCTTCTCAAAGTGTGGAAGAAATGGTAAATAGAATAATTAATATGGATGAAGGAACAAAAATATTAGTTATGGCACCAGTTGTCTATGGTGAAAAAGGTAGTCATAAAGAATTATTTGATAGTTTAAGGAAAGATGGTTATGTTAGGTGTAAGGTAGATAATGAGATTATTGATTTATCTGATAATATTTCTTTAGACAAGAATAAGAAACATAATATTTTGGTGGTTATAGATAGATTGGTTATTAAAGAAGGTATTCGTAGTAGATTGTACGACTCTTTTGAAACAGCTTTAAAGTTATCTGGTGGTAAAATTGTTGTAGAAGTCCCATTGGGGGAAGAGATTGTTTTAAGTGAAAGATTTGCTTGTCCATATTGTGATTTTTCTTTGACTGAACTTGAGCCTAGAATATTTTCATTTAATGCTCCATATGGTGCTTGCCCTGAATGTAAGGGGCTTGGTGTAAAATATAAGCTTGATATTGATTTGATTATTCCAGATAAAAATTTGAGTATTAATGAAGGTGGTATAAAGGTAATTAATTTAGAGGAAGATAGTTCTACTATTAGGACGGAACTTAATGCTCTTAGTAAAAAATATGATATAGATTTAGATTTACCTATAAAAAAACTAGATAAAGATAAATTAGATATTATTTTATATGGTTCACCTGATGAGGTTATATTTAACTATGTTTCTAAAAACGGATCTACTAGAAATACTAAAAGTTATTTTGAGGGAATTATTACTAATTTGGAGAGGCGTTATATTGAAACTAAGAGTACTTGGATTAGAGATTGGATTGAACAATATATGACAGAAATGAAGTGTTCTGTGTGTAATGGGACAAGACTTAAGTCTGATGTTTTATCTGTTTTAATAAATGGTAAGAATATATATGATGTTTCTTGTTTGTCAATTAGGAATTTGAGAGAATTTATGAATAATTTAAAATTAAGTAAAGAAAAGATGGAAGTATCTGATTTGATTGTAAAAGAGATAAGTTCTAGATTGGATTTCCTTATTAATGTTGGACTTGAATATTTGACATTAAATAGAATGGCTGGAACATTATCTGGTGGTGAGAGTCAGAGAATAAGATTAGCAACACAAATTGGTTCTAGACTTACGGGTGTTTTGTATGTTTTAGATGAACCTAGTATAGGATTACATCAAAAAGATAATGATAAACTTATTAATTCATTACTTGAAATGAGGGATTTAGGTAATTCTTTGATAGTTGTAGAACATGATACGGACACTATGATGGCTAGCGATTATCTTGTTGATATTGGTCCTTATGCTGGAGATAATGGAGGATATGTTGTGGCTGCTGGTACACCACAAGAGGTAATGAATACGGAAGGCAGTTTGACAGGTAAATATTTGTCTGGTAAACTTAAAATTGAAGTTCCTAAAGTTAGAAGACAGGGAAATGGATTGTTCTTGAAAATTAGGGGAGCTAAAGAAAATAATTTGAAAAATATTAATGTAGATATTCCATTAGGAAAATTTGTTTGTATAACTGGTGTATCTGGCTCTGGTAAGAGTAGTTTAATAAATGAAGTTTTATATAAAAGAGTATCTAATTATTTGTATAAATCTAAAGATAAACCTGGGTTATGTAAAGAAATTAAAGGCCTTGAAAATATAGATAAGGTTGTGCATATTAGTCAAAATCCTATTGGTAGAACTCCTAGAAGTAATCCAAGTACGTATATTTCATTATTTGATGATATAAGAGATGTTTTTGCTGAAACTAAAGAGGCTAAGATAAGAGGGTATGATAAAGGACGATTTAGTTTTAATGTTAAAGGTGGTAGGTGTGAAGCTTGTTGGGGTGATGGTGTTAAAAAAATAGAAATGCACTTTTTACCTGATGTGTATGTTCCTTGTGAGGTATGTAATGGTACTAGATATAATCGTGAAACATTACAAATTAAGTATAAAGGTAAAAACATATATGATGTACTTAATATGAGAGTTAGTGAAGCTATTCCGTTTTTTGAAAATCATCCTAAAATTATTAATAAACTTAAGATTCTTGAAGATGTTGGACTTGACTACATTAAGCTAGGTCAAAGTGCACCAACTTTATCTGGCGGTGAAGCTGCTCGTGTAAAACTTGCCAAAGAACTTCAGAAGAAACCTACGGGTAAAAGTTTGTTTATATTAGATGAACCAACGACAGGATTACATAGTTATGACATTGATAAATTACTTAAGATTTTAAATAGAATAGTTGATAATGGGGATACGGTTATTGTGATTGAACACAATCTTGATGTTATTAAAGTGGCAGACTATATTATTGATCTTGGACCAGATGGTGGTGAATTTGGTGGAGAAGTTGTAGCTTTAGGAACACCTGAAGAAGTGTCTAAGAATGAACATAGTTATACTGGTCAATATTTGAAGAAGGTTTTATAAACTTTCTTTTTTTGAATAAATATGTAATTATGACATATTATTTATTGAAAAGAGGTTTATATGGAAAAAATTGAAGTTATAAAAAATATTGCAAAAAGAACTGGTGGAGACATTTATTTGGGTGTTGTAGGGGCTGTTCGTACTGGTAAATCAACTTTTATAAGAAGATTTATGGAAACTATAGTTGTTCCAAATATAGCAGATGAATTTGAGAAAAAGAGAACTTTAGACGAATTACCACAAGCTGCTTCTGGTAAGACTATAATGACTATGGAGCCTAAATTTGTTCCTGCAACAGCTGCTAAAATTAATATTGATGATTTTTCTTGTAATATTAAAATGATTGATTGTGTTGGATTTGTTATAGATAATGCTAAGGGTGTTGAAGATGAGAATGGTGCTAGATATGTTATGACACCTTGGTATTCTGAGCCTATACCTTTTGTGGAAGCTGCTTCAATTGGTACTGAAAAAGTAATTAAGGATCATTCTACGATTGGTATTGTAGTTACAACAGATGGATCTATTTCTGATTTTGAAAGAAATGATTATGTTAAGGCAGAAGAAGATGTTATTTCGGAATTACAGATGCTTGGTAAGCCATATATTGTTATTTTAAATACAACACATCCAAATGACACTACTACGCAGTCGCTTAGTCAAGAACTTAAGGATAAGTATAGTGTTCCTGTTATTCCTATGAATATTTTGAATATGCAAGAGAGAGATATGTATGATATTTTGAGGGAAGCATTGTATGAATTTCCTGTATTAGAAGTTAAAATCAATATGCCAGAGTGGATTACTGTTTTAAATAAGGAACATTATTTAAAAAAGATGTATATTGAAAAAATTAAAGAGAGTGTTGTTAATATTAATAAAATAAGAGATGTAGATACTATTACAGATTATTTTTCGGGTTGTGAATACATTGATAGGGCATATTTATCTGAAGTAGATCCTTCTACGGGGGAAATTACAATTAATTTATCAGCTCCACAAGATTTATATAATCAAGTATTAAATGAAATTATTGGAATTGACTTAACTAGTAAAGTTGATTTGATAAAATTATTTCAAGAATATAATGAGGCCAAGTATGAGTATAGTCAAGTAAAGACAGCATTAAAAACTGTAAAGCAAACTGGCTATGGAATTGCTACACCATCATTAAGTGATATGAAATTGGAGACACCTGAAATTATTAAACAGGGTGGACGATATGGTATTAAGCTTAAGGCTAAAGCACCATCTATACATATGATTAAAGTTGAAGTTGAGTCTACGTTTGAACCTATTATAGGTAGTGAACTTCAGAGTAAGGAATTAATAAATTATTTGACTAATAATAAAGAAGGAAATGATATTTGGAAGAGTGAAATATTTGGAAGAAGTCTAGATGTTATTGTTCAAGAGGGGATTCAAGCTAAACTATCTATGATGCCTGAAAGTGTAAGGTATAAACTGTGTCAGACACTTACAAAAATTATTAATAAAGGTAGTTCTACCATGATTGCAATAGTAATTTAGTTCTAGAAATAGAACTTTTTTATTTTTTGTGTAATTGTTGTGTAAAATGCTTGATTTTATTGTATATTTGTGTTAATTTATATTCATAAGCATATAAGCATAGTATGTGCTTAGTAAAGGATGGAGGTATAAATATAATGACAAAAGCAAGTTTAGTAGATTATATTGCTGAAAAAGCAGATTTAACAAAAGCAGATGCAGCTAGAGCTCTTGATGCAATGTTAGAAGGAGTAGAAAAAGGATTAAAAGAAGAAGGAAAAGTAACATTAGTTGGATTTGGTACTTTTTCTGCTAAGAAAAGAGAAGCTCGTACTGGACGTAATCCTCAAACTGGTGAAGAAGTTAAAATTGCAGCTAGAGTTGTTCCTAACTTTAAGGCTGGAACTAAACTAAAAGATGCTTTAAATTAGTTTTAAAAATGGTTTTATAACCATTTTTCTTTTATATATGCTATAATTTGGCATATAATTTATTATGAAAAAGTATGGATTTATAATGATTATGTGTTTCTTTGTTTTTGTTTCTTTTTTATCTAAAGTTAATGCTTTTATAAATGGATATGAATTGTTGGGTAAAGTTATATTTTTAGATGCTGGTCATGGTGGCGTTGATGCAGGTTCTTCATATAATGACATTTTAGAAAAGGATATAAATTTGCAGATAGTTAAGAAATTGAAAAGGGAATTAATTTCTAGGGGAGCTACTGTCTATTTAACGAGAGATAGTGATAAGGATTTATCTGTTACTAAGGTAGGTAGAAAGAAAAATGATTTAACAAATAGGGCTATTCTTATTAATAAGTCTAAAGCTGATATGTATCTTTCTATACATCAGAATTTTATTATTGGTGATAAATGGAGGGGAATACAGATTTTTTACAATGATAGAGTAAAGGAAAATGAGGTTATTGCTAAGACTTTAACTAATACTTTAAAAAAGCATTCTAAGTTGGTTCGTGATGAAAAGAAAAATAATGAATATTATATGTATAAGCAAATTAATGTTCCGGGTGTGTTGATTGAAACAGGTTTTTTATCTAATCCGGATGATAGATATTTGCTTCAAAGTGAAGAATATCAAGAAAAATTGGTTAAATATATTGTGGATGGTATAGTGTGTTATTTTTCATGATTTTATTAACTATTAAAAAGTGACTTGTTGCTTTTTCTTTTGCTTTGTAGTATGTTAGTTATGAGTGTGAGTAGTATATGTTATGAAATATTAGAATGGAGAAAATATGATATATAAACATAAATTTTTAGTAGGAATAAATTCAGTAAATAAAAAATTTAAAATGAAAAATAAAGCTATATTAGAATGTCTTGAGAATACGGCATCTTTACATTCTATTGATATTAATCAAGGTATTGAAGAAATATATAAAAATAACTTAACATGGGTTTTAGTGGAGTGGGATTTGGAAATTTTGGAAAGACCTAAGTATAATGATGAAATAGAAGTTAGAACATGGGCTAAGTATTCTGATTCAAAATTTACATATAAAGATTTTGAAATATATATTAATGGTAAGAAGTGTGTTAATGCAACATCTAAGTGGATTATTATTAACCTTTTGACTAAACAAATTGTACCTATTACAAGGGAATATGTGGATTTATATTCTCCTGAACAAAAAGAGGCTATAAAAGTTTCAGAACTTGGAAGAATAGAAGAGGAAGAAAATTTTGATATAAGTAAAAAAGTAGAGATTAGAAAAAGTGATATGGATATTAATGGTCATATGCATAATTTAAATTATCTTGATTTGATTGCAGAGTTGATGGATTTTGATGAGGAATTTGATAAATTTAGAATTATATATAAGAAAGAAATTAAATATGGTCAAGATGTTTATGTTTTAAGAAAAGATAAAGTTGATAATATACAATTTTTGATTAAGGATAAAGATAATGTTTTATATTCAATTATTGAATGTAAAAGATAATGTATAAGTTGCTTATTTTCTTTATATGATATATAATCTTATTAATGTTTTGAGAGGTGTTATATATGGAGAGAATTCAAAAGGTTATTTCTAATTTGGGATATGCTTCAAGAAGAGAAGCTGAAAAATTAATTTTAGATGGTAAGGTTAAAGTTAATGGGGAGATTGTTCGTGAATTAGGTACTAAAGTTACTAAGAAAGATGTTATTACTGTTTGTGGTGATGTTTTAGATAAAAATAAGAATTATGAGTATTATATTTTGAATAAACCAAGAGGTGTTATATCTTCTGTAAGTGATCCTTGTGGAAGAAAAACGGTTGTTGATTTAATTGAAACTGATGCAAGAATATATCCAATTGGTAGACTGGATTATGATACGACAGGGGTTCTTTTACTTACTAATGATGGGGAACTTGCTAATAAGTTAATGCATCCATCTAGTAACATTGAGAAAACATATGTTGTTAAAGTTGATGGTCTTGTTACGGGAAAAGATATTAAAACTTTACGTAATGGTGTTATTATTAATGGAAAGAAGACTTATTCAGCTAAAGTAAAATTAAAGAGTTATAATAAAAAAACGGATAAATCTATTGTTGTATTAACTATTCATGAAGGTAAAAATCATCAAGTAAAGAATATGTTTAAAGTATTGGGATATGATGTTTTAAAACTTAAAAGGGAAAAATATGCTGATTTAGATTTGGTAGGATTACGTGTAGGTGAATATCGTAAGCTTACTAATAAAGAAGTTAGTGTTCTTTATTCAAAAATAAAAACAACAAAGTAGTTTAATTAATTACTTTGTTGTTTTTTCTTTTTTCTATCTTTTTCTTTATCTATTTTTCTATATTCATTTAATGCAGATATTTGTGCTACCAAGGTTGTTAGTATAGCAATAAATATTATTTTAAAATCTAATTTTGGTATATATGTTAATATTAGTGTTGTAAATAATAGAGCTGTTTTTACTTTTCCATTTATAGTGGATTTTGGTTTATTATTTTTTGCTTCTGATTGTAGATTAATGTAACTTATTGCAAATTCTAAAAGTAAATTTATGAGCAATATAGGATATTTGGTAATTGATGGGATAATTAATCCTATTACAAATATTTTGTCACATACACAGTCTAATTTAATTCCAAATTCTGATACACAATTATATTTTCTGGCTATTCTTCCATCAAATAAGTCAGTTAAGGCAAATATTATCAATTCGATTATAGCTAATTTAATATTATTTGATAATAGGGTTGGTATTATAATAATAGGCGATATTCCTCTTGTTAGTGTTAACAAATTTGGTATTTGTTTTTTTATACTTTTTTCTTTTTTGGTATTTTCTATTTCTTTTTTTATGTCATTTAAGAAATTAGTTATAATTTTTTTCATGTGCCCTCCCACTTTTATTTTAAATCTTTATATGATACTTTTCCTACTAATGTCATAGGCAAGGAATCAACGTAGACGAATTCTTTAGGAATGGCGTATGATGCTAGGTTTTTCTTTAGGTGTTTATTTATACTTTTTTTGATTTCAAATGTAGGTTTTAATCCTTCATTTAGGACGATAAAGCATTTTCCTACTTCTCCTTTATATGGATGAGGTATGCCTATTACAGCTGCCATGTATATACTTTCGTGTTGTTTTAGTATTTCTTCAATATAACTTGGGTATACATTATAACCGTTTGTTATATACATTCTTTTGATTCTGGATTTGAAATATAATAATCCATCTTTATCGATACAACCTACATCTCCTGTATGTAACCATATTTTTCCATCTGTGTGTTTTATTAATGTGTTAGCTGTTTCTTCTGGCTCATTTAAATATCCTAACATGACATTTGGACCATTAATACATATTTCTCCATCTTCATCTATTCCTAATTCTTTATGTGTCTCTGGGCTGATTATTTTATATGTGCAGTTTGGAAAAGGAATGCCTATAATATCTTTTTTATTTTCCATTCCTTCTGGTGATAGACAACAAGCACCAGCACATTCTGTAAGGCCATATCCGCATCTTAAGTCTGTTTTGGAACCATGAGCTTTAAGAAAAGCATTTACTTTTTTCTTATTTTCAGTTGTTATGGCATCTCCACCACATACGGCTAGTGTAAGACATGTTAAATCTTTTTTATTTAACTTTGTTTTAGTTAGCGCATCATATAATGATGGTACTCCGGCAATAACGTTTGGTTTATATTTTTTTATTATTTTTCCAAATTTTTTCATGTCAAATTTTGGTACTAAAATAATTCGCATACCATTATATAGTGGAGTATGTGTGCTAATTCCTATACCAAACGCATGAAAATTAGGTAGTATTGTAAGAAATGAATTACCAGGTTTCATAGTGTCAGACATATATCTACTTTGAATAGCACCAGCATTGAATGATAGATTTGATAACATAATTCCTTTTGGTTTACCAGTTGTTCCACCACTATAAAGTATTATGGCTAAATCATTAGCATTTCTTTTGATATAATATTCTTCATTATAGTAAGTTCCGACTTTTATAAATTTATCCCATGTTAATACTTTATCATCTTTTAATACTTCTTTTCTGCCTTTAAATAGCCAGTAAGCACAATCTACGATGAGTCCCATTGATTTTGTGGCAGATGTTACAATTACTTTTTCTATTTTAGTGTTTTCTATTACATTTATTACTTTGAAGTATGTTATATCTATGGTTAAAATGATTTTGCTTTCAGATTTGTTTAGATAAAATTCTATTTCTTTTTCACTAGATAATGGATGTATCATGTTAGCGACGGCACCAACCATATTTATGGCATAGAACATTATTACAGATTCTGGAGTGTTTGGCATACATATAGTAACAACATCATCTTCTTTTATTCCTAATCTTTTAAGTGATTTAGCACATTTTTTTATTTCATCAATTAATTCTTTATAAGTGAATTGGACGTTGTAGTAGTCAATTGCAACGTTGTTTGGGTACATAGTGGCTGATAACATAATGGCATCTATTAATGAACCAGTATCATATTTGATTTTATCTGGTGTTTTTGTATAGTATTGTTTCCATTTGTTTTTTTTATTATAAAATAAGTTTCTTATTTTCTTATATAATTGAACAATCATTTAATCATCTCCTGTACTAACTAATTATATAATATTGTATGAAAAATATCAATAAAAATCATTATTATATATATTACTCTATAATAATATTTTAATGACATAATTATAATTTTATGTTACAATAATATTACATAAAAAATCTGATTATTTTTATGTTGTTGGAATGGGAGTGATTGTGTGAGAGTTATTTTTATAAAAGACTTAAAGGGAAAAGGTAAAACTAATGAAATAAAAGAGGTATCTGATGGATATGCTACTAATTTTTTGATTAAGAATGGATATGCTGTTAAACATACTAAAGAAAGTAGTAAAAGATTAGATACAGATATTAAGAATAACGAGATAAGAGAAAGTAATTTAAGAGATTCTGCTTTAAAGTTAAAAGATAAATTAGAGAAAGAAAAAATAGTTTATGATGTATCAAGTGGTGTTGGTGGTAAAGTTTTTGGTACTATATCTTCTAAACAAATTGTTGATAGTGTTAATAAACTTGGATATAATATTATAAAGAAACAAGTTAAATTAGATATGCCAATTAATACTTTGGGATGTCATTTGATAAAAATAGAATTATATAAGGGAATAATTGCTGAATTAGAAATTGAATTAAGAAGTAAGTAGGTGAACTTAATGAATAATAAAGGATTACCAAATAATATAGATGCTGAAAAAGGTATTATTGGTTCTATGTTTTGGTCATATTCTTCTTTACAAAAGGGTTGTGAAGAGGTATATAAGGAAGCATTTTATTTAGATAAGAATGCTAAAATATTTGAGGTTATTAAAGATTTATATGATCGAAAAGAGCCTGTTGATATAAATACGGTAACGACAGCTCTTGTTGATAGGAAGTTGTTAAATCAAGTTGGTGGTGTGGAATATTTATCAGAAATAACAGATAGTGTTTCTACTGGTGCTAATATTGAATATTATATATCAACAGTATTAGAAAAATATACTTTGAGAAAAATGATTGAAGTATCTACTGAAATTATTAAGAATGCTAATCAAGATGAGGTTGATGTTTCTTCTTTGGTAGAACTTGCTGAAAAAGAGATATTGGATGTGTCTAAGACAAGAAGAACTACTGAATTTAGAAATATAAGAGATGTTTTAGATAAGACACAAAAAGATTTGGATATGTTAGTTAAAAATAAGGGTAAAATTACTGGACTAACAACGGGGTTAAAAGATTTAGATTACGTTACAGAAGGTTTGCATCCTACGCAACTTATAATAATTGCAGCTCGTCCTGCTGTTGGTAAAACGGCATTTGCTTTAAATATTGCTGTTAATGCTGCTAAGACTACTAAGAAAAATATTGCTATTTTTTCATTAGAGATGCCTGCTGAACAATTGGTACTTCGTATGATAAGTTCGTTGGGACAAATAGATAATAAAAAATTGCAAACTGGTAGACTTGAAAATGAAGATTATCGTAGACTTAATGAAGCTATGGCTACTTTGGCTGATACGAATATATATTTTCATGATGCTGGTGGAATAACGGCTAGTGAAATTCAGGCTAAATGTAGAAGATTATCGGCACAAGGTGAGGGACTTGGCTTGGTTATTATTGACTATTTGCAGTTGATTGAATCATCTAATAGGTATGCTGGAGCAAGACAACAGGAAGTGTCTGAAATATCAAGAAAGTTAAAAACTATGGCATTAGAATTAGAGGTGCCCGTAATTGCTTTGTCACAATTATCAAGAAGTGTTGAAAAAAGAGAAGAAAAAAAACCAGTTCTTAGTGATTTGAGAGAATCTGGTGCTATAGAGCAGGATGCTGATATAGTTGCTGCTCTTCATGCTTCAGAGGTGTCTTCTGATGTTCCTAACGATGATAGTATTCCTTCAGCTATACAGTTAATAATACTTAAACATCGTAATGGTCCTACGGCAGTTATTGATATGTTATTTAAGAAAAAAACTTCAACTTTTTTATCTCTTAAAAAGGATGGTGGAACTAGTGAAAAATAAATGGACTATAGGGCTAGTATTAATTACTATTGTTTTGTCTTTGTCTGTTATATTACTTGGTAATAACATTAAATTTATTAAGAATAATCCTAAGGAAGTTTATGCTGTTTATTTGGATGGTAAAAAGATAGGGGTTGTATCTTCTGTTGATGATTTTAATGGATATATAAATGAACAAGAGAATAAATTGAAAGAAAAATACAATGTAAATACTATATATACTCCTAAGGGAGTTGAGATTAAAAAGACAATTACTTATGATGATAAGATTGATTCTAATGAGAAAATATATAGAGACTTGGTAGATACTAAGAATTTTACTATAAAAGGTATAGAGGTAACTATTACTTATTCTAAGGAAGAAGAGAAAGATCCTTTAGTAATAAATGTGTTAAATAAAGATATATTTGATGATGCTATATTAAAGTTAATTAAGGCTTTTGTTAATGAGGAAGTTTATGATAAATTTATGTCATCTAGTCAGGAAGAAATTGTTGATGTTGGTGAAATTGTTGAAAGTATTTATATTAAAGAAAAAGTAACTTATAGGGAAGATTATATTTCAACAGATGAAGAGATATTTGTTAATGCAGATGATTTGACTAAATATTTATTATATGGTACAACTGAGGAACAAGATACTTATGTTGTTAAATATGGGGATACTATTGCTGATGTTGCTATGGCTAATAAACTTAATACTCAGGAATTTTTAATTGCTAATACAAGTTTCACTAGTGAAAATAATTTACTTTATGAGGGTCAAGTTGTTAATGTTGGGTTAATTAATCCTGTTTTGTCTATAGTGGTTGAAAAACATGGTGTTGCTCTTGAAGTTCATAAGTATGCTACGGACATTAAGTATGATAGTGATTTGGTTGTAGGTTACTCTTATGTTGAGCGAGATGGTGAAGATGGTCTTGATAAGGTTACTAGGAAATATCAATATATAAATGGTCAGTTAGCGGATGTTGCTTTGGTAGGTTCTATTGAAATTAAACCTTCTCTTAGTCAAATTTTAGTTAAAGGTGATAAATATATTCCTTATGTTGCTGATTTGTCATATTGGGCTTGGCCTACATCTAAGCCTTATACTATTTCTTCAGGTTATGGTTATAGATGGGGATTTTTTCATGATGCTATAGATATATATGTTGGTCATGGTTCTGCTATTTATGCTGCTAATAATGGAACTGTTGAGTCAGTTGGAACAGGATGTGTTGTTGGTAACTTAAATTGTAATGGTAAGGCTGGTAATAATGTTATAATTAATCATAATGTTAGAGGTTATTATACGGCATATATGCATATGGATAAAGTTTATGTTAGACCTGGTCAAACGGTATCTAGAGGTCAAAAAATAGGAACGATGGGTAATACGGGTAATGTTTATCCTATACCTGCTTATGGTTCTAATTCTGTAGCTGGTACACACTTACATTTTGGAGTATGGATAGGTAGTCCACCTTATGGAGGGGGGTATCACGTGAACCCTTATAGTTTATACTAATGAAAATAGAGGTTTTATCATCTGGTAGTAAAGGTAATACTACATATATAGAAACTGATAAATCTAAGATATTAATTGATGCAGGTAATAGTGCTAAATATATAGTTAGTAAATTAGAAAGTATTGGGGTATCTGCTGATAAGTTGGATGCTATACTACTTACACATACTCATTCTGATCATATTAATGGACTTAAAGTTTTACAGAAAAAAACTAGTGCTATTATTTATATGACAAAGCCTATGCATGATAATTTAGATTATATTATTAATTATAAGTTTATAGAAGAAGGTAGAATTACTATTAATGATTTAGTAATAGATGTTATAAGTACTAGTCATGATGCTAAGGGTTCTGTTGGCTATGTACTTAGTAATAATGGTAAATCTTTAGTATATATAACAGATACTGGATATATTAATAAAAAATATTTTGAATTGTTAGAGAATAAAGATGTATATATAATGGAAAGTAATCATGATGTTGAATTACTTAATAATGGTCCTTATCCTTTTGAACTTAGACAAAGAATTTTATCGGATAAGGGACATTTGTCTAATTATGATTCAGCTAAATATTTAACTAAATTTATAGGTGTTAGGACTAAGTATATATTTTTGGCACATTTATCTGAAGAAAATAATACTAAGGAATTAGCTTTAAATACATTAAAGGATAAACTTGTAAAAGAAAATAAAAGTGTGGATAATATTATCGTTGCAGAACAAAATAAAGAAACGGAGTTAATTATGATATAACTCTGTTTTTATCGTTAAATCAATCTAAAGTGTACAAATAAGTGCAATTTACTATAAAATGTGTATTTTCAATAGAAAGCGAACATTTTTCAATGGCTTATAACTATTTATTTTTGATAAATATGTTATATTAATATACGACAAGGAAATTTTATTCCACGTCAAAAAGTGTAGATTTGGAGGCATTTTTAAAACTAAGTGCACATATCTACATTAAATTTTATTTTTTAATGTTAGGCAATTTATTTGTCAATTAGATATTTATAATGAACGCTTATAAATATCTTTTTATTTTTTTTGTTTTGAAATTACAGCACTTCTTTTTTTAAAATACAACTCTGTTTTTATTAGTAATTTTTTTAAAATAGTTAGTAAAAAATATATTATTGTGTTATACTAAATATGGTGATATTTAATGGGTAGAGAAGTAGTGAGAAAGAAAAAGAAAAAAAGAAAGTTAAAGCTTAAAAGATTAGTTATTGTTTTAATTATATTTGTTTTACTATTGATAGGTTTAATTAAGATTATATCTAAAACAAAAGATGTATTAATTACTAATACTTATTATATAGCATCTAATACTAATAACGCTTTGTTATATTCATATGATGAAGAGAATGAGACTTTGAATGATGTTGATAAAATTGTTAGGGGTAGTGAGGTTACTTCAAATGATAAAATAAAAGTTATTGATGATTTAGAGTATTTAAAAATAAAGTATAATGATAATGAATACTATATTTTAAATAATAATGTTGTTAAGAATAAAAAAGATATTGTTTTAGAGAAAGAAAAGTATGTTAGAACTTCTGTTACGGTATATGAAAATAATGAAGATGCAAAGATTGAAACTTTTATTAAGAAGGGAAATAAGTTAGATATATTAGATTATGATAAGATAGATGATAATGGCTTTGTTAATATGTATAAAATAAAAAAAGATGATATATCAGGTTGGGTATATTCTAAGTATTTAGTTGATACTTTGGAAGAGGCTAAGGAAGTTTATAATGAAAATGGTGTATATGATACTCATAAAGATAGAAAATATTCTAGAGAATTATATGGTGGTATGGCTAGTTCATTAGATTATTATCCTTATGATAAACCTAGTTTTAAGGATAATAAGTTGTTGGAGAAAGCTAATGCAATATATTTAAATGGTAGTGTTATTAAGAATGTTGATACATATATTGATTTGGCTAAGAATACTGGTATTAATGCTATGGTTGTTGATATTAAGGATGGTGTTCTTGCTTATGAATCGAATGTGGCACGTGAATATTCTCCTACGGCGTATAAAAATGCTATAAATAGTTTTAGTAATTATCAAAATGCTATAAAGAAAATTAAAGATGCTGGTTTTTATGTTATAGGTAGGATTGTTGTATTTAATGATTCACATTATGGGAAAGATCATCCTGATGATTGTATTGTTTCTAGTTCTTCAAGTAGGTTGTGGCCATCAGCTTATAGTAGAGGGGCTTGGGAGTATAATGTTAATTTAGCACTTGAAGCTGCTAGAGAAATGAAATTTAATGAGATACAATTTGATTATGTTAGGTTTCCTGAAGATGCTTATAAGATGTCTACTTCTGGTGGTACTGATTTTAAAAATACATATGATGAGGAAAAGGCTGAAGCTATTCAAAACTTTTTGTTCTATGCTGCAGATCAAATACATAAGGCTAATGTTTATTTTTCGGTAGATGTTTTTGGAGAGTGTTCTAATACTTATGTTACTGCTTATGGTCAATATTGGCCTGCTATATCAAATATTGTTGATGTAATTAGTGCTATGCCATATACTGATCATTTTGATAATAATCCTGTTAGATGGAATAATCCATATCAAACAATGAATGATTGGGGTAAAACGGCTGCTGCAAGGCAAAAAGAAATTCCTACACCAGCTATTGCTAGAACATGGATTACGGCTTATGATACGCCGCATTGGAATCCTACCGTTGTTTATGATGCAAGTAAAATTGCTGATCAAATAAGAGGTCTTAATGATGCTGGGCTTAATGGTGGAGTAATGACTTGGAATGTTCGTAGTAGTGTTAATAAATATAATCAAATTAAATCGGCTTTTTCTAATGATTAGGAGGTAATAATGATTGAAATAAATAATATTAAATATGATATTGTTAAAAATTATAGAGATGCTTTTGATAAAGATGAATTTATTGAAAAGTGTACGGATTATTTTAGTGATTATGATTATATTGTAGGAGATATAGCATATGGTAAGCTTAGATTGAAGGGTTTCTATGATTCTAAGAATAAGAAAGTTAAAGATTTAAATAATTTTAAAAATTTAGATAGTTATTTAAAAAACAATTGTGCTGTTGATTGTAAATATTTTGTTTTAAAAAAGAGTAATAATGAAGGTTAAAATTAATGAAAATGAGTATATAGAATTACCTAAAGATGATGATCCTTTGTATGAAAGTGATGAAGAAAGAGAGGATTTAGAAGATACTTTAGAATTTTTATTGAGGGAATTAACTAATGAATAGGTTAAAGTTGTGTGATGATTTTTTGAAGAGTTTTGGTAGTATTGCCGAGGGGAAAGATATTAATGAAGATAATATTTACCACATGTTAATTAATTTAGGTGTTCCTTTGGAGTATCAAAGAATAGAGACTAGTCAGTTGTTTCATTATTGGATTTTACAATTTAAAGATATTGAAAATATAGATGTTTTTGTAGATGAAAATGTCAATTTGTAAACTGCCCAAATAGAACATTTGGAAACGTTGATCCAGTTAAAATGTATATTCCTTTAAAACCAGAATATTTATATCAGGGTGCTAACGAATTGTTTACTTTTATGGCTCGTGGGAATATAATTCATCAATTAAAAATAGGATCTCATATTAGATTTGATGATATTGTTATTTGAGTATATAGTATTTCTGATGCTGAGAAAATTCAAAATTTTATAGATAATAATAAAACTATTCAAGATGATTTATTACATTCTTCACCATTTGCTGTCTGTAGAAATGGTATAGCTTGTGCTATGGATGATAAGATGAGTTTTAACTTTTATCTTTCTAAATTTATTTATAATTATATAGAATAAAAAAAGAAAAGTAATTTGTTGTCTTCTGTTAGTATAGATGATTTTAGGGATATTTAAATGATTTTTATGTTAATACTTTTATTGAAGGTAATAATCATGATTTTCTTAATTCTTTGTGTTCCAATAAGGCTGTTAATATTGAACAGACATTAGAATTATTGTTAGTTTCATTAGATGAAAATTGCACTTATCAAGATTTTATGAATCATTTTTTTAGTTGTAATGATGTCAATTATATAAATGGACTTATTAATGATATTTCTTTTATTAAAGAGAATGGTGAGAGAAGCAGTGTTGAAAATTTTGAAATGTTACTAGAAGAGTATGTTATGCAGATGTTTTGTTATAGTGATTGTTTATTAGAAGATACATGTAATCAATTTATATTAGTGATAATAATGGTTTATCTATTACTAGAAAAAATAATATGAGAGAAAATGTTGTTAATAATTTATCACCTGTATTGATAAAAAAATTATTTCTTTAAGAAGTGGTGGTAGTTTAGCAAAGTATATAAAATATGTTTTAAATAAATATGATAAGCAAAGTAAAGTTCTTTATGATGTTTCTCATGTTATACGAATGTATTTAATTAGTAAGGGATATAATAATATTGATAAACTTGATAATATTTATCAAGAATATGCTTATAATGTTTTAAATACTGATAGAAAAAAGAATTGACGGTTTAAAAAAGTCTTAAAATTACGTAAATTGTAATTTTAAGACTTTTTATATAGATTAATTAATTTAATTTTTTAACACTTATAAATTTTACTTGGTTTGATATATAGTTAGGGTTATTATAAGTTATATTTTTATCTGTAAGTTCTGTAGATAGATATTTTTTATTATCATCACTAAATACAGTTATGGTATTTGGGGCTATTTCATTTAAAAGAATTGCTCCGATGGCGTAAGCACCACTAGATAGACCTACACCTAAGCCTAGTTCTTTAGATAATTTTCTACTCATATTTATAGCATCATCATCTTCAATTGAGAAAACGCCATCAATTAATTTTTGATCTACGATTGATGGAATAAAATCATCGGCTATACCACTTATTTTACTATGTCCTGATATTTTTTTTCCTGATAGTATAGGCATATTACTTGGTTCAACACAATACGTTTTAATGTTTTTGTTATATTCTTTTAATCTTTTGGCTATACCAGTAAATGTTCCACCAGAGCCTATTCCTGCTACAAAAGAATTGATGTTATTTCCTAGAGATTTTATTATTTCTTCTCCTGTTGTGTAATAGTGGGCATTTACATTATCTATATTTTCAAATTGCTTTGTTTCATAAGCATTATGTTCTTTAGCAAATTTTTGACTATTTCTGATTGCTATGTTAAAGGCATCGTGTTCATCATTATTTATATGTAGAATTGCTCCATAAAGTTCTAATAGTTTTTTTCTTTCTTCAGAAACGAATTCTGGCATGAATATATGAACTTCATGTCCTAGTAATGTACCTATGGCTGCAATACCTAATCCGAAGTTACCACTTGTTGCTTCAACAATAGGTTGATTTTCTTTTAGTTGGTTATTTTCTATGGCTTTTTTTATTATATAGTAAGCTGGTCTATCTTTAATACTTCCAGTTAGATTATAGCTTTCTAATTTGGCATAGAATTTTTTTAATTTATTTTTGTATATGTAAGTTATTTCTACTATTGGGGTATTTCCTATTGGTAATTCTTGTAATTTCATATTAATCCCTCTTATATATATTCTATAGTATTAATACGAATTATGTTATAAAAAATGTTAGAAAGTTAAAAAAGTTTACAGTTATGTGTAAAGATAATTTTATTGTTAAGGTTGTGTTCAACTTTATGACTGAATTTCAGATAGTTGTGTTATAATTATATTAGCCAAACTTTAAAAATTATAGAAAGGAAGTATCCTTAATCAGTTAGTCTCTCTATAATTTTAAGTTTGGCGATTTAAAAATGATTGGGACTAACTGATTAAGGATATTTTTTTATTATGAATATAAAAGAATTAATTAATGATTTAGATCCAGTAACAATTATCGAATTTAAAAATTACATAGTTGAGAATTAAATGACTTTTTGCTCAAAGAAAGATTCTAACTCAAAAATAATTTCGAGTCATAGAAATATAATATTTTATTTTGTAATGTTTGTGGATGCAAATTAAGAAAGAATGGAAAAACTAAAAACGGAATTCAAAAATATATTTGTTCT
>UMHA01079502.1_pt1 | contig 62287 bp, 63 predicted proteins | sample 1965401 | NCBI WGS metagenome assembly UMHA01 (sample SAMEA4836085, study PRJEB28245) | human gut metagenome | biome: gut microbiome; material: fecal sample | place: Denmark | collected 2008 | reverse complement strand
TATTTTATCTGCGTTCTTTTTGCTTTTAAATTAATCTATATAGTTTTAATCTTATCAATTATTTTTAATAATAAAAATATAAATCGGTTAATTATTAAAAATTATTTATTTATTTTCAAATCACCAATTATTTATTTCTTTTAAATAAGTTATACAATGTTGATATTTCGTATCATTCATCTAAGAAATAAGTAAAATTCAGGTAAAACTTTTTGTAAAAATGAATAATTATAATAAATTTTACTTAAAAATGTTGCCGTTGCAACAGAGGAGATTTTCAAAATTTGCTATCCTGTTAACGCATTTTAAAATTTTAAAAGGAGGAATAATATGTCCCAAGCAGTAAAATGTTTAATTTTGTTGGCAGTAGTTGCTCTCTTATTCGTAACTGAACTTATTCCCTTGGCAATTACTGCAACGGCAGGCGCGATTTCCTGCGGCCTGTTAGGTTTTATTCCTGCAAAACAGGTATTCTCGGGTTTATCCGACTCTACCGTAGTCTTGTTTGCAGGTATGTTCGTCGTAGGTGCTTCCATGTTCTACACCGGTCTTGCTCAAAAAATCGGCGGTGTAGTAGTAAAAATGTGTGGTACAGGCGAGAACAGCTTGATGTTTGGCTTAATGATGGTCGGTACGGTTTTATCTTCCTGCCTGTCCAATACTGGTACTGCAGCCTGCCTGCTGCCAGTTGCGCTCGGTATTTGTGCCGCAGCTAAGATCCCCGCTTCCCGTCAACTGATGCCTCTGGCATTTGCCTGCGGTTGGGGCGGTATCATTACTATGGTAGGCACGCCGCCTAATATTATTGCAGTCGGAGCTATGACCTCTGCCGGTCTTGAACCTTTTGGCTTCTTTGAATTTGCCTGGATCGGTATTCCGGTTTCTATTGCTGGTATGCTGTACATGATGTTCGTAGGCAAATACCTGCTTCCGAAAGTAGATCTTTCCGCTGACCAGGAAATTGAACAGGAAATCGAAGCCGCTTCCACTTCTTCTACCAAACAAATCATCTCCGGCGTCATCCTTGCTTTGGTTATCATCACCATGGCTGTTGGTATCCCTGGCGTATCTTTGGAAATCGCTGCTATCACCGGCGCGCTTGTTTGCGTACTGACCGGCTGCCTGACCGAAAAACAAGCTTATGCTTCTATCGACTGGGTAACCATCTTCCTGTTCGCAGGTATGATGCCTGTTTCAGCAGCTATGGATACTACCGGCGCCGGCGCTTTGATAGCTGACTGGACCGTCGGCCTGATGGGAGGAAGTCCGTCTCCTTTAGTAGTGACCGCTATTCTGTTCATTCTGTCCTGCGGTCTGACCCAATTTATGTCCAACACTGCTTCCGCAGCTTTGCTGTGTCCGATCGGTATTGCTATTGCTAAACAGCTTGGCGCTGATCCGAAAGCAGTATTGATGGCGATTGCAGTTGCTGCTTCTTGTGCTTTTGCAACTCCGGTAGGCACTCCTCCGAATACTTTGGTACTTGGCCCCGGCGGCTACAAATTCATGGACTACGTAAAATGCGGTACCGGCCTCGTTATCGTAGCCTTTATCGTATCCCTGGTTGTAATCCCAGTTGTTTGGCCTTTCTTCCCTGCTAATTAACAGTAAAAAAAGACTGCTTCTTAAAGAAGCAGTCTTTTTTCTATAATTCAGTCCTGTTTTCTAAAGGCTTCTGTCAAGGGCGGAATAATTTGTTTTTTACGGCTCAAAACGCCTGGCAGGTGATAGCATCCTTCCACAGCAGCTTCGCCAAAAGCGTGAACAAGCTGTGTCTGCGGACTTCCTGCAGCTAAAAGATCTGTCGCTTCACCCAAAATATCAGTAACCATCAGCAGCGACAGGTCATAACCTTCCTGCTTACGAAATTCATTAAGAGCTTTCTGCAGTTCTCCTAACCGTTCTAAAGCCTGCTGCCGATCCATAATATTGATCTGACTGACTGTAATCCGGTGTTCGCCAAAATCGAATTCCTTAATATCATTACGCACAATATCCTGCACCGGCATCGTACCAATAGCAGAACCATGACGCAGTACTTCCATCGCAAAAGCTTCCGCATCCTTGATGCCGGCCTGCTCTGCCAAACGTTTAGCAGTATCCTGGTCAAAAAGAGTCGCAGTAGGAGAACGGAAATACAAAGTATCAGAAACTATAGCCGCAAATAGAATACCTGCCAAAGCCGGCGGCAGTTCGATACCTCTGTGCCAGGTAAGGTTGGCAACGATAGTAGCAGTTGAACCTACAGGCTCCTGTCTGATAAAGATCGGCGCGCCTGTCGTCAGCCCGCCCAGCCGATGGTGGTCAATGATTTCCAGCAAATGCGCTTCTTCAATGCCTTCCACCGCCTGACTGCGTTCATTATGGTCGACTAAAATAACCTCCTGACGATCGGGAACCAGCATCATACCACGATCCATCATCCCTACATATTTACCACGCTCCAACACCGGGTAACTGACAAATTTTGCCGCCAGCATCTTTTCTCTGACATCAGAAAGTAAGTCTGTCGTTTTCAAAGTCACAAGGTTTTTCGTCATCACCAGCCTGACCTGAATGCTCTGATTGATCAGCCGGGCCGTAGTATAAGTGTCATAAGGCGTGCTTATGACAACAGCCTTATAACGCAGGGCCGTCTGCAATACGATTGGTGTTATTTCCGTATCACGCGTCAGAATCAAACCTGCGGCGCCGGCCTCCAGTACTGCCAGCTGCGCCTCAACTCTGTCACCGATGATAACCAGATCTCCATTTTTAATTGCCGTGCTAAGTGTTTCAGGCTCCGAAGCCCCAATTTTGATCTTACCATTAAAGGTATGTGTCAGATCACCGCAGATCAGCTGACCATCTAAAGTATGGACAATACTTCTGTAATCTGTTTCGCCGTCGTCCAGATCTTGAATTGACAGCTCATTATAATAACGTTTCGCCAGGTCGCCGACAGTAATGATGCCGACGATATTATTTTCCTGATCCAATACCGGTACGGATTTTAAACCTTCGTGCTCTACAAAAAGCCTGCCCACATCACGCAGTGACGCATCTGGCCCCACTGTCGGCGGCTGCGCCAGGCGTATATCACTTAACCGCGGATACAGATCATCTACTAATTTCGGTACCGGTACGCCAAAGTGTTCCAGCACAAACTGTGTTTCCGGATTGATCTTGCCTGCACGTGCCGGAACTGCGTTCAAACCCAGCTGCTGCTTTAAATAAGCATAGGCGATGGCAGAACAGACCGAATCCGTGTCTGGATTACGGTGACCGATAACTAAAACCGTTTTTTCCATGCTTCCACCTTCTTATCCCCGTATTTCTTACTTGTCATTGTAGCACAAAATAAAACTGTCAGCAGTAAATTTTAAGCAAAGAAACCTCCCGCAGAATGCAGAAGGTTTCTTTTGTTAATATTTACTGTTATTTTCTTTACTGCGGCGACCACCCAATTCGTTCAGCAGTTCTGCCGGATTGATATTATGATATGCCAGAAGCACTAAACAATGATACCACAAGTCGGACATCTCATACAAAACCTCTTTGCCGTTATTATTCTTGGAAGCAATGATAGTTTCTGCAGCTTCTTCGCCGACCTTTTTCAAAATCTTATCCTGGCCTGACATAAACAGGTAACGGGTATAAGATTTTTCGCCGCCATGAACGCGTTTGTCCTGAATGACGCGGTACAATTCAGCCAAAATACCGTGAATACCATCCGGTTCAGGTACCGGCAGATTTCTGCCCGCACCGCTGTTCCATAATGGATAACTGAAACAGGAATAATTTCCTGTATGGCAGGCTGCACCTTTTTGTTCAACCTTTACCAGCAGACTGTCACCATCACAATCATAATCAATACTGACTACCTTCTGCACATGGCCGCTGCTAGCGCCTTTGTTCCACAGCTCCTGACGGCTGCGACTCCAAAACCAGGTATAGCCGGTTTCCACAGTCTTCGCCAGTGATTCGCCGTTCATATAGGCCAGCATCAGCACGGCATTGGTTGCTGCATCCTGAATAATGGTCGGAATCAAGCCTTTTTCATCAAATTTTATTTTAGAAAAATCTACTTGCATTATAATCTCACCTCTACACCTTTAGACCGCAGGTATTCTTTGACCTGCCTGATAGTAAACTCTTTATAATGAAAGACTGATGCCGCCAAAACGGCATCGGCTTTACCTTCCGTCAAAACATCATAGAAGTGTTCCAGCTTACCTGCGCCGCCGCTGGCTATCACAGGTACCTTCACCGCTTCGGCAACTGCCCGGGTCAGTGGTATATCATAGCCGTTTTTTGTACCGTCAGCATCCATACTGGTCAGTAAAATCTCGCCGGCGCCCAATTCTGCCGCCGTTCTGACCCAGTCCAGTACATCAATTCCCGTAGGGGTACGTCCGCCATGTACATAAACTTCCCATTTATCTGTACCGCAGCGTTTTGCATCTACAGCTAAAACGATGCACTGGCTGCCAAACAGCTTTGCACCATCAGCAATCAGCTGCGGATTTTTTACTGCCGCCGTATTTACAGAAATTTTATCAGCACCTGCATTCAGAGCATTACGGATATCCTGCACCGTGCTGATCCCACCGCCAACTGTCAGCGGCATAAAAACCTGTCCCGCTGTACGGTTTATGACATCCAGCATAGACTTACGCTGCTCGACAGACGCAGTGATATCAAGAAAAACCAGCTCATCGGCAGCTTCAGTGTCATATAAGGCCGCCAGTTCAACAGGATCACCGGCATCACGCAGTTCCACAAAATTAGTGCCTTTGACTACATGCCCTTCTTTTACATCCAGACAGGGAATAATTCTTTTGGTATGCATCTCAGACCTCCTTTGCGACCTGCAGAGCCTCCCGCAGGTCAATAGCTCCGGTATAAATGGCCTTCCCTATGATGCAACCCTCGATCCCAGAGGAGGCCCGCTGCTGCAGACGGCGTATATCTTCCAACGATGCCACACCGCCGCTGGCAATGACTTTAACACCGCAGGCTTTTGCCAAAGCGGCAGTAGCTTCTACATTCACCCCACTCAGCTTACCGTCACGGCTGATATCAGTAAAAATAATATGCTCGACCCCGATAGCAGCCATTTTTAGAGCCAACTCTACAGCATCGATACCACCGCTGACACCCCAGCCTTCGATAGCGGCTTTCCCGTCTTTAGCATCGATACCTACAACAACCTGACCAGGAAATTCCCGACAGGCTTCAGCAACCAGCTGCGGTTCCCGCACTGCTGCTGATCCAAGAATCACACGGCTGACCCCCAGTTCCAGCAATTCTGCTACAGCTGCCAGACTTCTGATTCCGCCTCCTACCTGCACTGGCATAGAAGCGTGCTCCAGGATTTTTTGGATTGCAGGCAGATTACGTCCCGCACCGGCCAAAGCACCGTCTAAATCGACGACATGTAAATATTCGGCTCCGACTGCCGACCAGCGGGCAGCCATTTCCGAAGGATCATCAGCAAAAACAGTTTCCTGGTCAAAACGACCTTCCGTCAATCTGACGCAGCGGCCGCCGCGGATATCTATAGCAGGAAAAATTATCATGGCTGCCACTCCTTAAAAGCGCGCAGCAGGCCAAGGCCTGCCCGGCTTGATTTTTCTGGATGGAACTGAAAAGCCTGTACACTGCCGCTGCCGACGGCAGCCGTTACTTCCATACCATAATCACATACGGCAGTAATGAGCTCTTGCTGCTGCGGCTCAACATGAAAGCTGTGCACAAAGTACACATATTCATCTCCTGCTTCCTGCAGCAGCGGCGAACTGCTGCGTAAACTCAGCTTGTTCCAGCCCATATGCGGTATTTTCAAAGCGGTATCCAGTCTGCGCACCTGCCCTTGAAAATAGCCCAGACCTTTCACTCCGGGAGCTTCATCACTGCCTTCAAACAAAACCTGCATTCCCAGACAGATACCTAAAAACGGTCTGCCGCTGTGCAAATATTTCTGCAGTATCGGTACCAGACCGCTGCGCTGCAGATTAGCCATACAATCGCCAAAAGCCCCTACTCCCGGTAAAATCAGTTTATCAGCCTGTGCAATAACTGCGGCATCACTGGAAATAACCGGGTCGCCGCCAACAACAGCGATCGCTTTATTAACACTGTGCAGGTTTCCCATCCCATAATCAACAATGACTATCTTCGAACTCATAAAGCCCCCTTGCTGCTCATCACGCCCTGAACGCGCGGATCTGCAGCTACTGCCTCTGCCAGCGCACGGGCAAAAGCTTTAAAAACCGCCTCAATAATATGATGTACATTTTTACCATACAAGACTCGAATATGCAGAGTCATGCCGCTGGCCACGGCTACGGCGCGGAAAAATTCCTCAGTCATTTCTGTATCGTAGTTACCCAAAGTTATTTTAGGAATTTCGGCTTCAAAAACCAGGTACGGCCGCCCGGAAAAATCCAGTACTACCTGTGCCAAAGCCTCATCCATTGGAATAAAACAACTGCCATAGCGGTGAATACCGCTTTTATCGCCAACAGCCGCTTTAAGAGCTTCTCCTAAAACGATGCCGCAGTCCTCAACCGTATGGTGACAGTCAACCTGCAGATCTCCCTGTGCTTTCACCTGCAAATCAAGAAAACCATGCTTGGCCAGCAGTGTCAGCATATGATCAAAAAAACCGACGCCTGTAGCGATATCCACTTTCCCGCTGCCATCAAGCCCAATACAGACACTGACCGCAGTTTCTAAAGTTTTTCGTTCTTTAACTGCCTGCCGCATCATATTGCCTCCTCTCCGCATAAGCGCTGCAGCCGGCTGATGATTTCAGCATTTTCCAGCGGCAGGCCTACCGTGATCCGCAGGCATCCCTGCAATACAGGATGACTGGTATAATCGCGCACCAAAATTTTCTTCTCCAGCAGTTTGCGGTATAAGTACATTCCTGCCAGCATCTGCTGTGTTTTTTCACCTTGGCTGCCATATTGCTGCTCGCAGGCAGCCGCTAAACGGGCAGTCAGTTCGCCCTGCGGGCAACAGGTCAGAAAATTCGTTGCGGACGGCCAGATTTTCAAGCCCATTTGCTCCAGTTGTTCCCGCATCAGATCACGCTGCTCGATAATAGTTTCCAGTTGTTCTTTATATAAGTCTTTTTGGCGGTAAACCTCTTCCGCTACAGCTAAAGACCAGGCATTAACATGATAAGGCAGCAGTGTTTTTCCCAAAACACGCATGATACCAGCACTGCCGACAGCATAACCTACACGCAGTCCAGCCAGTCCGTAAGCTTTAGAAAAAGTACGTAAGCACATAAAATTACTGTATTTACCTGTCAGAGCCAAAGTCGAACCTGCTACCAGCTTTAATTTATTCAGCGGGCGCAGATCCTGCGGATCGACGCCGCTGCCTTTAGCAAACTCCATATAGGCTTCATCCATTACTACCGGGCAGCTGACATTTGCTAAAATCTTCTCCATTACTTCAAGCGGATTATAATTTCCCGTCGGATTGTTTGGATTGCAGACAATCAACAGCGCCGGCTGCTCTGCCCTGCAAAATTCGATGACCTTATCTGGATCGACATATCCCGTCAGCGTCAGCGGATACGGTGCGGCTATACTGTCGGCCAGCTTGGTATAAACACCATACATAGAAAAGGACGGATACGGAAAAGCGATTTTACGTCCATTGCCGCCAAAAGCATAACAGGCCATTTGCAAAAGTTCACTGGAACCGTTGCCGATTCTGATATTGTCTGCATCCAGCGCCAGATCTTCAGCAATCAGCCCGCGCAGCGTTTCAGCCTGCATCGGCGGATAACGGTTAAAAGGAAACCCGGCCAGCTTCGCCGCTACAGCCTGCTCAATCGGCCGCGGCAGATTATAATTACTTTCGTTGGCATTGACGATAATATCGGCAGCCACATGTTCTACAGCATATTCTTCCAATTCTTCCAAGCCGGTCCTGGCATTAAATCCAGCCATCTCCTCACCTCTTTTCCATACGCACGCGGATAGCGTTAGCATGCGCCTGAAGCCCTTCCGCTTCAGCCATTTTAATAACGTCACTGCCCACATCAGTCAAGGCGCCCTGCGTATAAGCAATGATACTTGTTTTCTTCATAAACGTCTCCACATTCAGAACTGAGTAGAAACGGGCAGTGCCGCCGGTAGGCAGAATGTGGTTCGGTCCTGCATAATAATCGCCCAAAGGCTCCGGTGAATAAGCGCCCAAAAAGATCGCACCGGCATTACGCAGATAAGGCAGCAGAGCAAAAGGCTCTTTCGTCATAACCTCCAAATGCTCCGGTGCTGATATATTCGCCATCTCAATTACTGTTTCCATATCAGACGCAATAATGATCTTGCCATGATTTGCTAAAGACAATGCAGCGATCTCCTGCCGCGGCAAAGCAGCAAGCTGCATCTCAAGCTCTGCTGCAACAGCATTGCCCAACAGCTCACTGTCCGTAACTAAAATAGCGCTGGCCAGAGGATCATGTTCCGCCTGGCTCAAAAGGTCAGCTGCCAGATATTTAGGATCAGCGCCATCATCGGCTATAATCAATATTTCGCTGGGACCTGCCAGCATATCAATGTCGCAGTGCCCGTAAACAGCTTTTTTAGCCAGCGTCACAAAAATATTGCCCGGGCCGGTAATTTTTTCAACCTTTGGTACAGTTTCCGTACCAAAAGCTAACGCAGCAATGGCCTGTGCACCGCCCATTTTATAAATTTCCCTGATACCTATTAATTCAGCCGTAACCAGCACATAAGGATTGACTTTGCCATCACGTCCGGGCGGTACTGCCATCACGATCCGTGGTACTCCTGCTACTGTAGCCGGTACAGCATTCATAATCACCGAAGAAGGATAAGCCGCAGTTCCACCGGGGACGTAAATACCCACAGAGTCAACAGGAGTTACCTTCTGTCCCAGCATAGCACCGCATTCACGGTTAGTCAGCCAGGTTTTTGGCAGCTGTTCTTCGTGAAAGCGACGCACATTTGCAATAGCACGTTCGATGGCTTCTACCACTTCGGCATCAGCTGATTGTCGGGCTTCTGCAAATTCAGCCTTGCTGACCCGGATATTTTGGACACTCAAGCCTGCTTTATCGATCAGATTAGTATAATAAAGCAGCTTTCCATCACCGCCGGCCCTTACGTCAGTCACAATTCTTTCGACGACCTGGGCTGCTGTCAGCGGCGCACCAAACATAGCGGTAACACCTGCCTGAACTCCGGGGGACAGCTCACATTCATCAAAAGCTTTTTTCTGCATCAAAGCTGCTATTTCAACAGCACTCATTCCTCTGGCATCTGTTACTTGCATTGCTCTTCCTCCTCATCCAGTACCTTACGCAAATCTCGGACCAGTTTATCCAGACGGTCAAATTTCAATTTAAAGCTCACCCTGTTGGCAATCAGTCTTGCTGTCGCCGTATAGATGGAATCTACCTCCACCAATCTATTCTCTTTCAGGGTACGGCCTGTTTCCACAATATCAACGATCAGCTCCGACAATCCAACCATCGGCCCCAGTTCAATCGAGCCGTTAAGCTTGATGATCTCGGTCTGAATCCCCAGACTGCGAAAATACTCCTGGGCACAGTTCGGATATTTAGTTGCTACCCGCAGATGCGCATAATCAGTCAGCCTGGGCCGCTGCATCTGCTCAGGAACTGCCAGCATCAAACGACAGCGTCCATATTTCAGATCCAGCAGCTCATATACGTCCTTGCGTTCTTCCAGCAGCACATCTTTACCAATGATCCCGATATCGGCAGCACCGTATTCTACATAGGTCGGCAAATCGACAGTTTTAGTAATTATAAAGCGCACCTTGCTATCCTCGTTACTGATAACAAGTTTGCGCGAATCTTCAGTTACGTTATCAGCACTATAGCCTACTTTATCCAGCAGCTCTACTGATCTTTGAAACAGCTTGCCCTTCGGCAACGCTACGGTAATATAATCCATTACGGCACTTCCTTTATCAATCTTCGATATACAGCAGCGTATCGCAGGCGTTAGCACGCTGCGCGTCCACTGCTTCGCTCTGGTTAAAAGGCTCGGCAGCCAGCTTCACTGTTTTGCCGCTCCTGCGCAGACGCATACACTGCGCGATCGCCTGTGGCAGACAGCCTGCCTGCCAGGCCACCAGAACATCCCAGCTGCTGATATTGTCCAGCTGCCGGCGCCGACTCAGAATCAACATGATCCTGTCTATCCCTATAGCAAATCCTGTTGCCGGGCAGGATCTGCCAAAATTTTCCATCATTGTATCATAACGGCCGCCGCCAATGATCGGGAAACCCATATCCTCAGCGTAGCCTTCAAATAACATTCCAGTATAATAATCAAGGTCGCGCAAAAGCCCCAGATCAAAACGCAGATAACCAGCCGCACCATAGACCTCGGCCAAAGCATAGATTTCGCGCAGATCCTGCACAGCCTTGGAGCTTTTATTGTTCAAACCACAGGCTTCAACCTTATCTAAAAGTTCAAGCCCGCCATGCAGAAACGGCAGCTCTTTAAACAAATCTTTTTGTTCCGGTGACATCCTGCTGCCATCTGCCAACGCTTCCAACCGTACCACATCATGCTCGATCAGGCAGCGTTTCAGCTCCTGCGCCTGCAGTTCAGTGACCTCAGCCGCTTCAATCAGGCCATTTATAAAATCGATCTGGCCAACACTGATCACAAAATCATTTAACCCTGCTGCCTGCAGCGAAGCTACTGCTAAAGCCAGCATCTCGGCATCTGCCGAAGGTCCGGCCGCACCCATCATTTCAACACCGGCCTGATTAAACTCACACTGGCGTCCGGCCTGTGTTTCCTCATAGCGAAATAGATTCGCCAGATAAAAAAGCCGTTTTACCGCCGGTCCCTCATTGAGCCGAGTAGCTACCAAACGCGCCAAAGGAGTCGTCATGTCCGACCGCAGCAATAAAATATTATTACGACGGTCAAAAAATTTAAAACTGCTGTCTGACAGCTGCCCTGCTGCGGCAAAAGTATCCAGATATTCAAAAGTCGGCGTGACCACTTCGTCATAGCCCCAGGCTTTAAAGGTAGAGGCAAGCTTATTTTCAATTATCCTTCTGGCGCCGGCTTCACCCGGAAGTACGTCCCTAGTTCCATACGGCACCTGCAAAGCTTTATTATTCAGCATTGTGCTTGTCTTCCTTTTTTAATAATGGCATTATCGAATTATAGCCGTCAGCGCCATAAACCAAACAGCGTTTAACCCGTGAGATCGTCGCCGTACTGGCGCCTGTTTTTTCTACTATCTCTTCATAAATACAGCCTGCATCAAGCATTCTGGCAACCTCCAAACGCTGCGCCATGGATTTCAGTTCGCTGATCGTGCAAATATCCTCAAAAAAGTTGGAACACTGCTCTTCACTTTTTAAGCTAAGAATCGCTTTAAATAATTGATCGGTCAAATGGTCTCTGGTTTTTGCAGCCATGATTGCCTCCTTAAATTTAGCTGGTGCTAGCACCTTTTTCTTTTATACTTTATCACTTTATCTTGTGAAAGGCAAGGTTTTTTACAAAAATTTTAAAATTTTTATTGACAAGTGCCGATTGTAAGTGTATTATTTTGTTTAACAACTTCAAACGGTATTTCATCAAGAGTAGCCGAGGGACTGGCCCTATGAAGCTACGGCAACCATCACGACGTGAACGGTGCCAAATCCAACGGATGTAAATCCGACAGATGAAGCAGTACGAAACGCTTTCGTTACCCTTCACCTGTGTGAAGGGTTTTTTTACGATTTTAGAAAAGAAAGAGGAACGCTGTATGATCGATTTACGCAATGTGGAAAAAACCTATTACAGCAATGCAGGTGATATCCACGCTTTAAAGAAAACAAATCTGCATATCAACGCCGGAGAAATATTCGGTATCATCGGCCTCAGCGGTGCCGGTAAATCAACCCTGATCCGCTGCATCAATATGCTGGAAGTACCTACCGGCGGTCAGGTCTTTGTGGATGGACAGGAACTGACTGCAATGAACAATCAGGAACTGCGCAAAGCACGCCAAAATATCGGGATGATCTTCCAGCACTTTAATCTGCTGGCCTCCCGCACAGTTTATGATAATATCGCTTTTCCGCTGGAAATACAGGGTATTTCGCAGTCTGAAATCAAAAAGCGGGTGCAGCCGCTGCTGGAGCTGGTACAATTACAGGATCGCGGCGATTATTATCCCAGCCAGCTGTCAGGCGGTCAGAAACAACGTGTCGGTATTGCCCGCGCTCTGGCCAGCGATCCTAAAGTACTGCTGTGTGATGAAGCAACCTCGGCATTGGACCCGCAGACAACAAAATCTATTCTCGACCTGCTCAAAGATATCAATAAACGCCTGAATCTGACTATTGTCATGATCACACATCAGATGGAAGTAGTCAAAGAAGTCTGTGACAGAGTAGCTGTTATCGAAAACGGCGAGATCATTGAAGAAGGTTCCATGATCGATGTTTTCACCGATCCGCAGAAGCCCACTACCAAAGATTTCGTCAAAAGCATCAACAATGTCGAGCTGCCTGCACTGCTGCAATCTTCTTCAATCAGCGCAGTCTACACCGAAGGCAGCAAACTGATCGTGCGATTATCCTTCATCGGTAACTCAGCCGGCGACCCGATCGTTTCCGGTATGGTCAAAAAATTCGATGTCGATATCAATATCATCTACGGTAATATCGACTCGCTTAAGGATATACCCTTCGGCACCCTGGTCATTGAGATTTCAGGAAGCGCCGCAGGTATCAAAAATGCTCTGCAATATCTGCATGAACAGCAGCTGAAAGTTGAGGTGATCGGTTATGTCTCCTGAAATGTTAGCTCTTTTACTTAAATCCTTTTGGGAAACCTGCTATATGGTGCTGGCTTCCACAATACTCGCCACACTTATCGGCGTACCGCTCGGCGTGATCTTAACCGTCACCCGTAAAAATCATATCCTGCCCAACGCTCCTGTAAACAGCGTTTTAGGCGCTATTGTCAACGCTACCCGCTCAACTCCCTTCATTATATTAATGGTAGCGATCATTCCTCTGACCCGCCTTTTAGTAGGCTCTTCGATAGGTACTACCGCTTCCATCGTACCTTTGACTATTTCAGCCGCACCCTTTATTGCCCGCATCATCGAATCTTCGCTGCTGGAAATCGACCACGGCGTTATCGAAGCGGCTCAGGCCATGGGCGCCAGCCCCATGCAGATTATCCGCAAGGTCCTTTTGCCAGAAGCACTGCATTCCATCGTTTTAGGTATCACCCTCGCTGTTATCGCTTTGATCGGTTATTCCGCCATGGCTGGTACATTAGGCGGCGGCGGCTTAGGCGATCTGGCGATCCGTTACGGCTATCAGCGTTTCCAAATGGACGTTATGCTGATCACTGTCGTCGTACTTATCGTTATGGTCCAATCTATCCAGTCACTCGGCGACTACTTTTCCAAAAAGCTTAATAAAAACAAACTATAAAATCATCTTATAAAGGGGAAATTATCATGAAAAAATTAGCTAAAATACTGACCGCAGCAGCTTTATGCGTAGCTGCCCTGACCACCTTCGGCTGCGGTGACGATAAAAAAGAAGCAGCAAAAGCTCCTGCCGGCGATGCACCTATCAAAATCGCAGTTACTGCAGGTCCTCATGCTGAAATTATGGACAATGTCAAAAAACTTGCTGAAAAACAAGGTCTGAAAATCGAAGTAGTTGAATTCAACGACTATGTAACTCCTAATGTAGCACTGTTCCAAGGCGAGGTTTTTGCCAACAGCATGCAGCACCGCCCTTATTTAGATGCCACTCTGCAAAAAGAGCCTAAATTTGACCTGGTAGAAGTTTTCAAAACCGTTAACTTCCCGATGGCCGCTTACTCAAAAACTTTGAAAAAAGGCGACGCCATTCCTGACGGCGCCACAATCGGTATTCCTAACGATCCATCCAACGGCGGCCGTGCGATTTTAGTTCTTGCCAATGCCGGGCTGATCAAAGTCAAAGATATCAAAAACGTTACTACCACCGTTGCCGATATCACCGAAAATCCACATAACTTCAAATTCCTGGAACTGGATGCAGCTACCATTCCCCGCAGCCTGCCCGACGTTACCTTTGCTGTAATCAATGCCAACTACGCTATTCCAGCAGGCCTGAACCCTACCAAAGATTCCATCATTCTGGAATCTGCTGACAATCCGTTTGTCAACATCTTCGTAACCAAGAAAACCAATGAAAACGATCCCCGGATCGCTAAACTGAAAGAAATTTACCAATCAGCTGATAATGAAAAATTCATTATGGAACACTTCCAGGGCACCATTTTACCGGCCTGGAAATAATTAAAAACTAAGCCCCCGGAATCTTAAAAATTCCGGGGGCTTTTTATTTATATTTTCTCTGATCTACAGTCAACAGCACTCAGCAGAACTTTTTGCACTGTTCAAAATACAGCGGTATAAAGCTGATAAAATTACGTGTTGTCGGCGAGTGATAATGCTTGCGCCCCCATACCACTGCCGCCGTAGTCGTCAGCTCCGGGTCGTCCATACGGACACAGGCCAGCCCTTCATGCCTGGCGATCGCTTCTGCTGACTCGGGGATAACAGCCAGTCCCAAACCGGCTTTCGCCCAGGCAATCAGATAATTACTGTCATCGCTGAGACAGAAAAAATATGCCTGGATGCCATTTTTAGCAGCAGACTGTTCCAACAGTTCCTTATAACGGCGGTGGCATAAAAGCGGCAGCCCCTGCAGCCTGCTTACAGGCAGTTCAAAAGTCCCCTCCAGCTGCGGAAAAAACGCCGCATCATAGACTAATGCCAAGCGTTCAGTTGGCAGCTTATAGCTTGCAAAATAATCCTCGTCCACAGGCAAATGAACGATAGCAGTTTCAATGACCCCCTTTTCCAGCAATTCGATCACCCGTAAACTTTCGCCGATCAACAAACGATAGGTTATTTTGGGATACAACTCTTTAAAAGCGGCAATCATCTGCGGTAATACCATCAGGCTCATCGAAGGAACAACTCCCAGTGATAAAATACCCTCCTGTCCCAGCTCACTGCTGGATAATTCACATACAGTCCGATCCGTTAAATTTAAGATCTCTTCTGCCCGATGCAGCAGCATATGACCGGTTTCTGTCAGATGCAGACGCCGGCCTGATCTGTCGAACAGCACCACGCCCAGCTCCTGCTCAAGCTGTTTGATTTGTCTGCTTAAAGGCGGCTGCGCGATATGCAGCGCTTTGGCAGCCTCTGTAACATTGCCCAGCCGCGCTACCATTACGAAATACCGCATTTGCTGCAAATTCATAAGTATTCCTCCATTCATACTTTTTAGGTATTATAATTTCAAAAATAAGTATTTTAAGTATGATTTTATTGTTGTTATAATAATATTAAAGAAAAGAAAAACAGTCAAGTAAAGAGCAGGATGCAAAATTCAGGGAGGGATTTATATGAAAGAGAAAATTTTAATCGCTATCGACAGTTCTGATTCATCCAGTAAAGTTCTTGCTTATGGTATCGATCTGGCCGGTAAGCTTGACGCAGAAGTAAAAGTAGTCCACGTAATCGAACCTTACAGCAAACGATCGACCATTTTGAACCAGTTAAACCCCGCTATGGTCAAACAAACCAATGAATTATATGAACTGGCCGGTCAGGAATTAATGGAAGCAGCAAAAAAACAAACAGCTGCCGCCAAAGTTCCCGTTCATTATGAAACTTTAGTTGGCAACGCCGCGCAGCAAATCCTGACCGCCGCCAAAAAATCCGAAGCTAGCATGATCCTCATCGGCAGCCGCGGCATGAACGCTGTTGCAGAATTTATCCTCGGCAGCGTCAGCTCCAAAGTTGCCATGTATGCGGAAATACCGGTCTTGATCGTTAAATAATGGATTGCTTGGGCATCTTTCCCCTATAGGCAGCGGCTGAAATTTTCGCTGCAAAGCAAAATACCTGCCGTTGACCAACGGCAGGTATTTTTTATTTTGACTGATTTTTATAAACCTTCTACCCTGATTTTAAAATGCAGCAGGGCCAGCCAGCCCGCAATTGCCAATGTGACGCAAACAGCGGTAATGATCCCCAGCCCTTCAATAAAATTGCTCCAGTTCAATGCACCCAGCATCATACCCAAGCTGCCAAAAACAGTATTCACCGCATTGATCAGCGACGAGGCAGAGCCGATATCCGTTTTCTGCTGATCCAATAATATGGCCGTACTGAAAGGCCTGGCAGCGCTTTCCATGATCGTGACCGGTAAAAAGGCTATTAAAAACCACCACGGTGAAATACTCCCTACTGTCAGCAGCGCTGCCGCTGCTACTACAGTAAAAATAAAACAGCCATAGGTAAATTGACGCGGCGATACGATCCCGATCAACTTCATATATAAAAACGGACCGACAACGGCAAAAAATGAGTTAGCAGCAAAAAAATAACTGTAGACCTGCTCACTAAGCCCAAAATACTGTACATAAACATAGGAAGATACTGCCACGTAAGCCATATAAGGTGCTGCCAGCAGTGAAAATACAGTCAGTACACCAGTAAAACCAACATTTTTACCGACAACTGCCAATCTGCCGAAGGTACTCCAAAAGCTGCCCTTATAACGGTCGCTTTCCGACAGCGTTTCTTCAAAAAAGAAGCTGGCGGCCAGATTAACAGCACCGGCGGCGATCAGGACCCCGAAGGTACCGCGCCAGCTGACAAACTGCAGCAGAAATGCGCCGATAACAGGAGCGACCATCGGCGCAATAACGGCCATAGCCTGCACCAGCGCCAAAACACGATTTTTAGTGGTGCCATAAAAAGCATCTTTTACAACCGCCATCGACACAGCAACCATGCCGCCTGCACCCAAAGCCTGCCCGATTCTGTACGCTATCAGACTGTAAATACTGCCGGCAAAGGCGCACAGACCACTTGCCAGCGTATACAGAACTATTCCCAGCAGTAAAATCTTCCGGCGTCCGTATTTATCACTTACCGGCCCAAACAGCAGAATCCCCACTGCGAAAAAGAAGAAAAAACTGACCAGCGTCAAATTGACCATCAAAGGTGTCGCAGCAAATTCTGTACCTATCGTCGGCAGTGCCGGCAGATATAAATCTATCGACAACGGTACAAACATATTCATCACAGCGATCAGTACGATCAAACCCTTTGCGCCTAAATATTTCTGCTGGATTTTTGAAGCGTTTTCCGTAAGCATTATTTTTCCTCCTTTAATCTAATAAAAAAACCGGATAAGAGAATATCTCTTATCCGGCAGTAGTGCCCTCCGAGGTGTTTCCATAAAAACAAGGTTATTTTAGCATCTGTTTAAATATTTGTCAACATTTTCACTGCAGAGAATTTTAAAATATCGACCGGCCTGTCAGCTCATATCAAAAATATTAAATTGTTCATATTTACCCCATAAATGCAGCGCCATATCTATTCGCCCGTCTGCAAGGAAGGTTACGCCCTCCGCTTCCAGCAAAGCACGTTGTTTTTCCTGCCCGCCGAAAGCATAATCAGGTGCCAGTACCCCGGTACGGTTCACGACCCTGTGACAGGGCAAATTACGTCCAGAAGGAGCGCAGCTCATGATATGCCCTACCTCACGCCCAGCCAGCGGATCACCGACCAGCGCTGCTATCTGTCCATAGGTAGCCACTTTACCGCAAGGTATCCGGGCGACTGCCTCATACACCTGCTCAGCAAATGCCGCATCTACTATCCTTTCGCCGTTATACGTAACCATAATTTTCCTCCGATTTTATTAGTATATTACAATGCCGTACCTTTTTGGGGGATAAAAAATCCAGACATATCTACGCCTTCCAGCTCCAGCAGTTTTATTTTTGTTTCAATACCGCCGGCATACCCAGTAAGACTGCCGTTTACACCAATGACCCGGTGGCAGGGAATAATAATAGAAATGGGATTATGTCCAACAGCACCGCCGACAGCCTGGCTTGACATCCGTTCCTTCTGCAGCTTCACTGCCATTTTTTTAGCAATACTACCGTAAGTTGTTACCTCTCCATAGGGGATCGTACATAAAATTTCCCAAACGCCCTGGCGAAACGCATTACCTTGTGGTGCCAGCGGCAGCTCTGCCGCATCAGGCTTCTGCCCGGAGAAATATCTGTCCAGCCACTTTTTTACAATATCGAAAAGCGGTACAGAGTCCTTTTCAATCAAAGCTTCTTTCAGCGTCCCCTGATAATACTTTTGCCCTTCCAGCCATAAGCCGACCAGATTTTTACCGCAAGCGTCACACGCAAGCGTGATCTTGCCCAGCGGCGACAAATAAGTCGTAGAGTAGTACATATAGGGCCTCCTCTATAATGTATTCCATAAATTAACCGTAGCATAACTGCGCCAGGGACGCCAGGCTTCCGACAGTGCCTGCAGTTCTTTAGGCGTGTGATCCGGCAGCGCCTTTTTTATTCCTGCATCCGTTGGCAGAAAAGCATCGGGCCAGCCCATTGCCCGCATGGCTATATACTGTGCCGTCCAACTGCCGATACCGCGAATAGACTGCAGCTTTTGCATTTCTTCCTCCGGATTGCCCCAGAAGCCAAAATCATTTTTTTCGTCTGCCAATACCCGTGCCAGTTGATAAATCGTATTCGCACGCGCAGAAATAATACCTAGTTTTCCCAAATGCCCGCTGATATTTTCTCCCAGTGCAAGTATCGCCGCAGGCGCAGGAAAGCTGTGCGTAAGACCCTCGATACCTGTCTGGACCTGAGTTCCATACGCGGCGACGAGCCTTGCAGCTAAAGTACTTGCAGCTTTTACAGTGACCTGCTGACCCAGTACAGCCCGCACAGACATTTCAAAAACATTGAAGCAGCCGGGCAGTCTGGTTCCTAAAACACACAAACCGGGCTGCAGAGTATTCATCACCTGCAGCGTTTCATATACTGCCTTAGGCTCACAATATAAATCAAATAAATTCTTGATGCGGGCCAATACCTCAGGAAGCACCGGCAGAAGACTTTCGCTGACCGTAACGCTCAAAGTATTTTCAGCCGGTCTGTGCCCGACCCGCACCCAGCCGCAGAACTGCTGGCCTTCCGCATTTTGCAGCTTTACCGTACGCAGATATTCATCATTATTTACAACTTCTATTCCTGTTATCGCCCGTCCTGCCAAAAACTTTAATATTTTATCCCAGGCATAAGGAGGGCGGTAACCAAGAGCCAAGGTGATCTCACCGTTATGGCTTTTTGCTTCTGCCTGTCTTTTCCGCAAAGCTGTGGGCACAAGCTGATAATGTTTTTTAAATAAATCGTTAAAACGGCGCAGACTGCCAAATCCTGCCGCCATTGCAACTTCCAGCACTGAAAGATCGGTGTCGGTAAGCAGATTTTTGGCAAGCAGCAAGCGGCAGGTCTGTAAATATTGGACAGGGGAAACGTGGTATTCCGCAGTAAATACGCGCCGCAAATGTCTGTCCGTACAGCCAAGCCGTTCTGCTATTTCCTGCAGGCTCTGGCCGCTGCCGCAATTCCTTTCCAACATTCGCGCAGCCCGGTAAACTAAATCAGCCGTAGCATCAGTAACAGAGGTCCCGGGAGCAAGTTCCGGCCTGCACAAAAGGCAGGGCCTGTAGCCGGCCTGTTCCGCAGCGGCGGCTGTCCTGAAAAAAGTGCAGTTTTCCGCTTTGGGCTGTCTGGCTTTACAAACCGGACGGCAGTAGATTCCCGTAGACGATATGCCAACGAAAAAACGTCCGTCAAAACGGGCATCTTTGGCTTTAAAAGCCGCGTACAATCCCTTGATATTTTCCTGCATCACCGTTTGCCTCCTTACTTGAAATCGCTTTAATTATATCATAACTTTTCTATAATTCCCGCCATTTTCGGACATGCTTTTATTAAAATAATTATCAGAACCACCTCGATCGCAACACGCACGAGCAAATATTTCCACCAAGCATTTTCTTTTATATTGTTTATTTCATTGCACAAGTATATAATAATAGCGGTATTGATTTTTAAACAGGTTACTGAACGTACTCCATTCACTTGAAAGAACCTAAAACATTACTACAAAAGGGAGGTAATTTATGCCAAAAATGTTTCTTGTTCTTATGATACTTTTACTGACGAACAATATTTGTAATGCCGCGATCTATAAAAATATCGAAAATGATTTTCTGATCGATATCGGCGATAACTGGAACCTTTCAGACAAGAGCACCCAGGAAGGCGGTATGGTGCTGATATTTACGGCTTCAGACGATAAAAAAAGCACTGTAAGGGTAGGCGTTTCTCCGGTTATAGACGAAAAGGAAAACGCAACTTTGAGAAATATGCCAAAAGAATTATTAAATGAATATTTTGACGCATTTATCGGGATGACCAAACAGGCATCAAGTAAATATAATATCACTTTCGCCGACTGTAAAAATATAGGCCCTCATTATGTACTTCTTGTGAACGCCTCTTTGCCTATGGAAATATACAAAAAAGATAAGCAGCTTCCTTTTGTAAAATCAAATGCCTTCATTGTTTTTAAGAAAAAAATATATTTATTTATGATGGATTCCTGGGATACGGAAGAAACACATCTGCAGCAACTCACAACGATGGTCAAATCGCTGCAGCCTCTATGATTGCACCAGAAAATATATTATAAAAAAATAAGCTCAAGATTTTTCATAGTTTTGAAAAATCTTGAGCTATCTTTTTTTGGAGCTACTGACAGGATTTGAACCTGCGACCCTCTCATTACGAATGAGATGCTCTACCAGCTGAGCTACAGTAGCGGTTCAGAGCATAATAAGCTCTGCCATATAGTATAACGCAACCCGGCAAGTGCTGTCAATATACCCTGTTTGCAACAGCTCATTTTCTCAGCAGGATTTTAATTACTGCCAGTCGATAAACAAACCTCCGTTCCATAAAAATGGAACGGAGGCTGGGGATATTCTCAAGCAAGCTGGAGGGTTGCAACACCTTGCCGAAAATCAAAGCAACTATTTAGAAACTCCATCTGGCGCCGACATTCCACTGCCAGTCTTTTTTATAATCACTGCCGGCACTGCGCTCGACATCAACATAGAAGTAATTGTTTTTACCAGTCTGCACTGCTGCGCCTAAGCCATATTCAAACCAGGTATCATCAAAATCACGATCCAGTCTTGCTTTTGTACCTCCGGCATCCACCATTGAGGCATTATAGCCGCCGCCAAATTCATGCATCAGATTAGCTTTCAAGTATATATTAGTTTTTTCATTGATATCTTTACCAATATTGAAACCAATACGTCCCACAAAACTGTCGATTCCATCCTGATCTACCCTGATGCCATTGCTTGTGGTATAGTCAGTTCCGCGCAGCCTGCCAAAAGTGAGCTGGGCCTGCGGTTCGATATACCAATTATTTTTCAGATTGTTTTTGCGCCCATATTCCGCGCTTATCGATAATCCATTTTGGTCATAGTCGCCGGTGATCTTATTGCCGGAGGTATCAAAAACCTTAAAATCATTATCGAGCTGACTGTATTTCAACACTAAATCAAGGTAATGGCCCTTAGCACCGATCTGCGTACCGTAAATATTTAAAGCTTTAACTTTATTCTCGCCGCTGCCGCTGCTGTAACTGCTGTCGCCATCAAAATAGCTGAAGGAAATACCAGCATAACGCGTATACGCCGGCGTTGACTTCAATTTTTGGTCATAGCCAAGCTCATACTGTGTGTATTTATTCTCAAATTCAAACTGGTCACTGCGGCTCAGCTTACCGCCTTTGACCCTTACCCAGACGCCCTCTTCCTCTCTACCATGCTGGCGCAGATCTCCCAGCCTCTGCAGCAGCTGATCATGGTCGCGCCAGGTATGATAAGCCAGTGCTCCCGAAGCAGCGATAGCCTCCACACTGGTTGTCGGCAGGTTAAGATTTGTAATGCCTTTCAAATACCAGTCCGTCGTATAACCGGAAGCAGCACTGTCTTTTTGTCCCAGCTCATAACGCTGCCAGTACAAAGTGCCTTCCTGATCATCAGCCGTAAAAGTACCGCTGCCGTTGACACTGGCTAAAACAGTATTTTCTGCCGCCTGGCCTATTCCCGGATCACTGTCGAGTCCATTTATCTCCTTCAGTGACAGTGTATGGCTTCCGCTGAAATCACCTGTGACATAAATTTTATCACTGGCATCAACCTGGGAACCATCAATATCCATAATGATCGTCCCACCGTTACCTGTCAGCGTTTCCACAGACAGCGTACTGAAAGCCTTATTATCGCCGGTCATATCGATCACAGACTGTTCATTCTGCAAACTGTTGAGCTGTGAATTGCCAGTCAAAGTCCACAGCGAGTTTTTAGCCATAGTTAAGGTGCTCTGTGAATCATTGCCACTGTCGAGCACAGCCTTTCCCTCAAACCGCGAACCTTCTGCCAGATCTAATGTAAGAATGCCGCCGTCCGCAGCCCTGATATCACCGACAATATTATAAACACCACTGCCGGTAATAGTACTGACGGCAGCTGTATTACTATCTTTACCTTCCGCACTGAAAGCATAAGCATCTTTTGTTGAATCCACAGTAACAGCAGCGTCCTGTAAAATTACCGTGCCGCCGGCAAGCGCCGTTACGCCATGAGACTCACTGCCAACTGTCGTTATGACCGCGTCTTTTTTTAATTCGATCAGAGTGCCGTCATAACGGGCGTCTACACCATGTGACTGATCCCCCAGAGTTTTGATTTCTGCCCCTTCATCAATAGTGATTTTGCCGCCGGCAGCAGTAAAATCATATACTTTAGTAATATTGCCGCCGCGGACAGCCGAAGCCTTATCGCCCTGAGTACTGATCTCGGCATCTTTGCCAACATAAAGCGTGGAATCGGCATGGATACCATAGACAGCAAAGGACTCGTCCCCTTCCGTCCAGATAGTTGCCTTATCGCCTACACTTATCTGTCCGGAGCTCCCCTGTTTAGTACCAACACCGTTAAAACCAGTATATGATAAATAGCCCGCCTGAACGGCATTTGCGCCATAACCTTTCCCTTTGGCATAAATCGTACTGTCGTCGCCGATTGTAATATTACTTTGGCCTTGGCTCGCATTGCCATCCATCGATAATACCGCAATGCTGTTGACATCATAGCCTCTGATATTATCGTGCCCTATCGTAACACCGTTGCCGATTTCAATCTTACCGCCGCTGGAGGAAGCAAGCGCTGCCCCTGTAGCACCATAACTGTTGCCGGTAACTGTACTGCCATCGCCTATTTGGAGCAGAGAATCTTTACCCGTAACGTACACAGCAGAATTAGCTGATGAATTTAAAATACTGCCGGCACCTAAAATAACTGTCGCCTTTTGACCATAGCTGCTTGAGTCTACACGTACCGCAGAAGATTTAGCCTCAACGATTGTTTTACCAAGCTCAATACTACAATCTCCGCTGCCTGCAACGCCCCCTGTAGCATAAGTCTGGATTTGGATACCATAGCCGTCGCTGGTAACGGTGACATTATCGCCAACAATCGTACCGCCATCTTTATACCCGACAAAAATACCTGTTGTATTAGAACCGGTATTTATTACAGAATCAGCTGTCATCGTGTAGGTACTGCCGTCTGTAATCCTTACGGGACTTACATCTGCGGCCTGCGCTAAAAGCGGCATATTTATTATCGCCAGTGTGACCGCCATTCTTAAAGCTTTCTTGTTATCCATTTTTATCTCCCCTTTGATTTTTTATATAAACTTATAGTGATAAGTTTATGTTTTGGCCAGTTTATCGCTTCCTTTCACTTATCCGCTATATTGTTTATCTGTTTGTTAATATTTTTCCTTAATATTTTATTAATATATTGTATTGCTATTTTTATTCTTATTCTTTAATTTACATTATACTATCATATTTGTCCCCCCCCGCAAGACATTTTTGTTGTAATTGCATACGCTTGTCTGAAAGTCTTGCAACTGGTACCAATCTGACTTTAACCAAGCTCAAAAATAAAGCGCCGTTTTTCAACGGCGCATAAAAAAAGTTACCCGTTTTGCTTAAAAAAACAAAACGGGTAACCGGGGAGTTATTCAAACGGAATATTTTATACTCCGCCTAAATATCCATATTCAGTTATAAGTTTCTTTAACAACAAATTTTAATTTGCGTCTGCCAGCAACCTTTTAATCGTCATTTTCTTTAAACTTTTTTCCAGTTCTTCCTGCAGCTTGCAGTAAAACCCGCGGACCGGACAATTTTCAGTAGCATAACGGCTGCAGAATTTATCCTCTTCCAGACAACGGTTAACCCTCATTGTCGGTTCCATGATATTGAGGATATCCAATAAAGTGATATCATCTATTTTCTGTGCCAGCGAAAAGCCGCCCTGCGCTCCTACCAGTCTTTCAATGATTCCAGCCTCTACCAGCTTATGAGTTATTTTCAGTACATAATTTTTCGGAATCCCCATCGCGGCTCCGATTTCTTTTGATGTAGTGATCTCTTTTTTGATTGCCAAATACAAAACTATTCTTATGGCATAGTCAGTAGTAACGTTCAGCTGCATACTTTCCCTCCGCAAATGACCCTTTAAATTATCAATAACAATTATTTTTAGCGGTTTCCTATTTTTCAATACTCTTGTTGCTTTATTATACTTTATCAAATGTTACTTGGCAATAGCTTTAATTAAAAATCCTTAAAACATAAAAAAAGACCCGGAATAAATTCCGGGTCTGGCATTTAAATTTTTTTAATCGCCTCTACGACTTTAGAATAATTTGCTTCAGCCTGAGCGAACAGCCCGTCCAAATCTTCATACTGATCATTACGGCAGTCCTGACACATTCTGGAAAAAATCTCATATAGTTTAATAAGACCAAGATTTCCACTGACGCCTTTCAGCGTATGCGCTACAGGCAGTACCTCATTATAATGTTTATCAGCGATGAGTGTACGCAGTTTATTCATATTTTCGTCGTCAACAAATTTTCTCAGAAACTTTATCATCAGCATTTCATTATTCATAAAACGTCTTAAAGTTTCTTCGACATTAACGCCGGCACCTTCTAATTCTGTTTGAACAAATTTATCCATAACTTCCGTCCACCTTTTCACTACAGCTTTTACTGATATTTATATTATAACATAAAGGTTTTGGAAATGCAGGTTTAAAAAGCTTTGCTCAGATTTTATTTTTCGGTTTGCGGCCTCTGGTTTTTTTCACTCCGTCCAAACTGTTTTTCTTAACAACCTTGGCCAGTTCAGTAATCAGATGCAGCTCATGGGCGTCGCAGCCCTGCAATAATTCTGCCAGCTCATTTTGGAAAATCTTCTCGCTGCGGTGAATATTATCACAGAGGAGCTCGTCTACGGAAACATCCAGAACATTAGCCAGATGAATAATCGTAGGCAGGCCTAATTTAGTATTTCCTGTTTCAATATTACTGATATGCGGTGTAGACAGACCGGTCACTTCTGCGATATAGCCTTGGGTAACGCCTTTACGCGCACGGGCAGCTTTGATTCTGACCCCAATAGCTTTGTAATCAATGTTCATTTCTTCACAACTCCTTTTAATTTAATCTGCATTTACGAAATTGCAGATACAGCAGGCAATAGTTTTTTTAATATCTAAGAATACATTCGCAGAATTTATTATAACTTAAACCTCAGGCTAAAGCAATACTTTCTTGCATAAAAATATTTGTAATCGTTTTTAAATATAGGCATAAGTTATAAAAATACAAATTAAATTGATATTTAAACTATTGTCTTTAAGCTGGAAGAAGTGGTACCGTTAAGCTGCCTTCAGGCATCAGAATAATATTATAGTCATTGCCAATTACTTTTTCGGCTTCAGCCAGAGCTTCTTCCACGGTAGGCACTGCTTCGAACAGCATATCATGCGCCAGCTCTTTGTCCAGTGACGAAACTAAAATAAACTTTGCTTTTTTGGTAAGACGTGTTACCGCGAAAGCTTTATTGGCACCGATCTCAAAATGTTTTTCCAAGTCGGCTTTGATAGCGTCTGCCGTTCCCAAACGTTTGCAGGTTTCTTCCAGCACCTTCGAACCGCTGCCTTCTTCACATTCGCCGATAATGATCACTACCCCGCCTTCACGCACAGCACACCAAGCATTATCCATTGTTTTCTGCAGCTGATATACATTGATATCCTTGGGATAACCGCCGCAGCTGGCGATAACCAGATCTGCCGCCTGCGGGATCTCGACACCGTAGACCTGATCGACGAATTTGCAGGCTTCCTGATGTGCTTTTACATAATCACCGGCAAAAATCTTTAAAAATTCATGCTGAGCATTCAGGATCGCATTAAAAAGAAATACGGAATGGTTTTTGGCAAACATGGCCACACCTTCCATTTGGTCTTCATAAACAGGATTGCCGACAGTTTTACCCAGACCTGCATTAGGATCCAGCATAAAGCTGTGGTTGACACGTACGGTTTCCATAGCTGCAACACCCGGCAGAATGGCTTTCCGTCCGCCGCCGTAACCACTGAAATAATGATGTACGATCGTTCCAGTCATAATAACGTGATCTACATGACAGATATGCTTATTGAGCCAGACCGGCGTACCGCGGGAGGTATCACCGAAATACTCAAAATCCTCACTGACCTTGGCATCACTGTTATACATTTTTAAACGCCCTGCCACCTCTGCACCGACGGCTTCGACCATTTCTTCATGAGTCATATTACGATGCGTGCCTAAGGCAAAAACGATATGCATATCCTCGTCCTTGATACCCAGCTTATTCATTTCGTTGACCAGAATGGGCATAAAGACAAAACTGTTGGCCACACGTGTCGGATCATTGCAGATAAAGGCAATCTTCTGTCCCGGTTTGACCAGTTCGTTGATTGGCGCACTGCCGATAGGATGATAGACGGCATCTAAAATCGCCGCTTTGACATCCTCCAGCAATGGCATTTTGGCCACTGTGACCTCTTTGATAACACGGTCGGACTCCAGAGAAAACTCTTTACTGCCATGACCATATTTATAGGAATAATGACTTATGCTCATACAATCAACTCCTTTATTTTTGTTAACTCTATTGTACCATAGACTATGACAAATAAAAAAGGACGGAAAGCTCCGTCCATGTATTTTTTTAATTTATTTTTTAGGCAGTGACAATAAAACCACGGTTAAAATAATGCAGGTCATCCCGACCAGATCCTCCAGCGTCAGAGGCGTTTTCAGCCACAGCACTACGGCAATGATCGAAGCTAAAGGTTCGGCACAGGAAATAAGACTGGCTTTAGTAGCGCCTACTACTTTTAATCCCACTAAAAAAACACTGTAGCTCAGTACCGTAGCCCCCAGGATCAGATAGACCATAGCCGCGACTGCCGCACCATCCCAATGGCCGCTGGGCTCAAAAGGATTGATGAAGATACAGAGAAATCCGCCTGATAAAAATTGTCCCCAGCCGATGATCAAAGTCGTCGAATATTTTTGCAGCAGCCGAAACGGCATAACTGTATAAAACGCCAGGGAAATAGCAGAAATTATCCCAATAGTCAGCGCCGCCGGCGACAATACCACCGAATCCAGGCTGCCGTGAGTAGCGATCAGAAAAACTCCGGCCAGAGCAAAAAAAATACCGACGAACTCACGCCCTTCCGGCAGGCAGCGGTTTTTCCAGGACATCCACAGCATGACAAAGATCGGCGCCGTATATTGCAGCACTGTAGCAGTAGCCGCATTGCACAGTGAGATCGTGTAATAAAAACCAAACTGTGCCCCTAACAATCCCAGAAAAGAAAATGCCAGCAGATCTTTACGATCTTCTTTATCCTGCAGCACTGCCCAGATATTCTCGCCGCGGCACAGCAGATAGCCTAAAAAGACCACGCCGGCAATGATCTGTCTTACCGCGATAAGCCAGGGAGCGCCTACATCATAAAATTGAAATAAAAACTGGCCGGCAACGCCGCCCAGTCCCCAGGCTGCTGCTGCCAGCAGAATGAATATCACGCCCAGGCGAAATGAAAGCTGCATAAACTGCACTCCTTTAAATATCAATAGATTTCATTGTACGCCAGCGGCGGGATTTAGTCAATAAAAAACCGTACCAGCTTTAAATACTGGTACGGTTCGTTATTTTTTATTAAATGATCGCCATAAAATAACACAGAGAACAGAATAATATTGTTAATGTTATCATGATCGGATCGGCGATCGAAGTACGGTAATTTTCCGGATTATATTTGGGACTGTTGCGCAAAGGCTTGGCATCCAAAAATTCCATTGGGTTATGACTCAGCTCCATGGATTTTTCATATAATACCTCCCAGGTATTGCCAAGCGCCCGGCTTACTGCACAGCACAGATAAGACAGCCCGGTCACGATGCCCGCAAAAGGCTTCCGGTAAAACCAGTCCGTATCCAGTGATAAAGCTGTATGCGGCGCCATTTTTGGCAGATACATCATAAACGGCAGCATCGCCATTCCCAGCATTTCTATAGACTGAGTAATATGGTCGACCGTAAAGGGGTGGTATGGTTCCATCGTAAAGGGCAGATACCTGTACAAAAGCTCGGGATAAACGCCGTATAACACGCACAGAGTCGCGCCGATACCCATGGCTACATACATATTCTTCGGAACTTCACGTTTGATGACCACGCCGTTGTCAGGCGCCAGGAAGATGAAGTAGATCATCTTGAGGGCGATGGATAAAAACGTACCGACACCAGCCAGCTGCAGCAGCAGCTCAACAGAACCGTAATGGGCAGCAGCGGCGGCGCTGATCGTGATGGATTTACTGATGAAGCCGTTGAACAGCGGCACACCGGAAATCGAAAGGGCAGCGATCACAAAGCACCAGAACGTAAACGGCATCTTTTTAGCAAGACCGCCCAGCTGGTTGATTTTGCGGATACCAGTCGCATAAATGATCGCGCCGGCACACATAAAGAGCAGTGATTTATAAAGGATATGGCTGAAAGCATGCGCTGTTGCGCCGTTCAGCGCCATAGCCGTTCCCAATCCTACGCCGGCGACCATAAAGCCGACCTGGCTGACGATGTGGTAAGAAAGCAGACGCCGCATATCATTTTCCATGATCGCATAGCAGGCTCCGTATAAAGCCATCAGCACACCGAACCAGATCAGGAAGTCAGTGCCTGCAAAAATGCGGATCAGACAATAAACAGCGACTTTAGTAGTGAACGAACTCAGAAAAACGCTGCCGGTGACCGTACCTTCGGGGTAAGCGTCAACCAGCCAGGCGTGCAGCGGCACTACGGCCGCATTGATGGAAATGCCGAGACAGATCAGCCAGAAGGCAGTATCCCATGGTCCCTGTGCCAGCGGCATAACTAAATAATCTCCGGCGCTGACCTTTAAGAAAATACCGGCCAGCAGCAGATTGCCGCCGAACATATGCACTAATAAATACCGATAACCAGCCTGCCGCGAAGCAGGAGTTTTTTTACACCAGATAAGAAACAGCGAAGTAGCCGCCATCAGCTCCGAAAAGAAGATCAGAGTCAGCCAGTCCTGGGCTAAAGTTACGCCCAGCGCGCTGCCGGCATAAGTCATCGAACAGAAGGCTTCCATCCTGTTACTGTTATGGCAGGCATAGATACCGCCGATAGCCGCCATCATACAGAAAATCAGGGCGAAGATCCAGCTGAGCGCGTCTACATGGAGATAATGCAGCGTGATCCCGTTGATAAAGGGCAGCGTCGCATTCGTGCCCGGCGCCAGCGTCAGCACCGCGCCTAATCCCAAAAGCGGGCCTGCCGCAAGCACCGGCCGGCGCAGGCTTTTAGGAACAAACAATGCTATCAATCCGACAGCAATCAGGATAAAACCGGGGTGCAGATTACTCATCGTCATCGTCACCTCCGTCATCATAATAATCTTCCGGACGCTGCAGCAAAGGCGTCATAACTATTTTAGCTACAAAAATCAACAGCCAACAGCCTGCAAAACCAAACAGCAGATTAAAACCCGGGGTAGTGTTCCACCATTCGTGATAATGAGGATGAGCGAAGAAAAACTCCAGGACAGCGGCAAGCACCGCTACTATAAGAACCAGCTTATACAAAGCAGTTTTCGTCAGCTTCATCACCAGCCACCTCCAGTCCAGCCCTGGCAGATACTATCTGCTGCCTGCGAAGCCATTGCGTAGAAATTCGGGGATATTTCCGGCATCACGCCTAAAACAAGCGCCAGAATCGTTGTGAAACAAATCGGCAGCAGCATTCTGTAGCTGACCTCACCATAAGTACGGAATTGTTCCTGCGGGTCCCTTTTAAAATACGCCATTTGACAGACCGGCATCAAATAAGTAAGCGCCAGCATCGCGCTTGCGATCAGTACTGCAACATATAAGGGCTTGCCGGACTGCAAAGCGCCCAGCGCCAGGTTCCACTTACTGATAAAGCCGACCAGAAACGGCATCCCGGCAATACCCAGCGAGGCGATCGTAAAGCAGCACATCGTGATCGGCATCTTTTTGCCGATACCGTACATCTCACTGATATTACTGCGATGCGTCCTGACAATAATAACACCGGCACACATAAAGAGCGTGATCTTCATGACCGCATGGGCCACCAGATGCAGATACGCGCCTTTGATACTGAGCGGCGACAGCAGCGCCGCGCCTAAAACGATATAAGAAAGCTGCCCGATCGTCGAAAAGGCCAGCCGCCGTTTCAGATTATCCTGCTGAATAGCGATCAGCGAGGAAATGATGATACTGCCGGCCGCAAACCAGGCCAGGATATCAGCAGTCCCAATATCCGCCAAAAGCTTAGGCCCGAAAACGAAGCCGATGATACGCAGGACAGCGAAAACACCGGTCTTAACAACTGCCACCGCATGCAGCAGGGCGCTGACAGGCGTCGGGGCGATCATCGCTGCCGGCAGCCAGCCATGCAGCGGCATGACAGCTGCTTTTACCGATCCGGCCAGGATCATGATCAGGAAGATGAGCTGCAGCTGCCAGGTAGGCGCCATATCCGTTGTCAAAAAGCCGCCTGCCTTGAAATCCATCGTACCGGAAATGCAGTAAACTGCCACCAGTCCGGCCAAAAACAGCTGCCCGGAAATCAAAGTGTAGATCAGATATTTACGGCTGGCCAGCAGAGCTTCTTCGTTGCGCTTATGCAAGACCAGCGGATAACTGGCGATCGTCAGCAGCTCGTAAAAGAAGAAGAAGGTCAGCAGATTAGAAGCCATAGCAATGCCCATAACCGAGCTCATACAGATAGCAAAAGCGGCAAAATAGCCTGTTTGCTCATGTTCATTGTTACAGCGCATATAACCAATGGAATAGAAGTTGATCGGTATCCATAAAAGCGCAGCCAGACAGGCAAAGAGAATACCGGCGCTGTCGGCACGCAGGGTAAAGCCGATCGTATCAGTGATCTGGAACAGAGTCCATTCATAGGTCACACCCGCCAGAACACCCGGTACCATAGATATGATCAAGCCGAATTTAATAAATGAAGCAATAACGCTCCAGCTTTCGCGGACATTAGGATATCTGCGGCTGAAAGAGATCAGCACCGCCGCGAGGAAGGAAACGCCTACTGCCAGGAAGGGTCTGCAATCCATGATCGTCATCTCAGAAACACCTCCGGCAGTCCAGATTTGAGAATATCGTCAACAATATCCACGCTGTAGAAGCCCAGGACTAAAATCCCGATACCGGCACACAAAATCGGGATCGCCATCTCAGGCGGCAGGCCCAGCTTGCCTTCATGCCTGTTGATTTCTGTCAGCGACGCCTCGTGCTGAACAAACATCTGCTCAAGAATACGGAAGAAATAAACGGCGTTCAGCAAGCTGCTGATAACAAGAACAACGATATAGAAATACTGCCCGCCCTGATAAGCTCCCAGCATCAGATACCATTTACTGAAAAAGCCTGCCGTCGGCGGGATACCGACCATCGACAAAGCCGCCAGAATAACGGTGATCGTGCTTAAAGTCATTTTTTTATTCAGCCCGCCTAAACGGTACAGATTGATTTCGCCGAAACGGTACTGGATACCGCCGATAACAAGAAACAGCGCGCTTTTCATAAAAGCGTGGTTGATGATATGCAGTACGGCGCCGATAAAACCATACATATTGCCGATCGCCAGACCGATAGCAATGTAACCGATCTGCGCCACACTGGAATAAGCCAGCATCCGGCGGAAGTCGTACTGGGCCAGCGCCATGATCGAACCGATCAGCACGCCCCCGATGCCAAGAATGCCTAAAACTGTTAAGGCCGTGCTGATGATCGGATTATTGACACCGAAAATATAAAAGAAGAAACGAATGATTGCGTAAGCTGGAACCTTGCTCATCACGCCGGCAATAAAGGCCGCCGAACCGGGATGGGCAAAGTTGTAAGCGTCCGGCTGCCAGCCGTGCAGCGGGAACAGTGCCATTTTGATACCGAAACCGATAAACAGACATGCAACCGCTAAAGCGAACGGCGGCGAACTGAGATAAGGCATGATCCTTTCGCCCAGATCAGCCATATTCAAAGTACCGGTCATCGCATACAGATAAGCAACAGAAATCAGATACAGGGAAGCGCCGATCGTACCGATCAGCATATAACGAAAAGCTGCCAGCATTGATTTTTTACCGCCCATGGCGATGAGCCCGTAACCGGACAGGGACATGACCTCTAAATAAACGTACAGATTGAACATATCACCGGTGATGACCATACCGCACAGGCCCACCGTCAAAAGTCCGTACAAAGTATAATAACCGCCGATATGCAGCCAGTCTTCCTTGCGCATAAAGGGCTTGCTGTACACAGCAACCATCAGCGAAATGAAGGTTATCAAAACCGCCATCACCGCGCTCAGCGGATCGATCACAAACTCAATGCCCAAAGGCGGTTCCCAGTTGCCCATCCAGTAGTGGATCGCTTCGCCGCTGGTCAGAGTTTGATGCAGTACCTGCAGCGAGCAGGCCAGCGAACCGGCGATCGAGCCGATGACCAGCCAGGAACCGAGATTCTTATTGAACTTGCTGAATAAGAGGCAGAGCAGAGCCGCCGTCAGAGGCAGCAGCACGATCAGTACAGGACAATGCTGGATCATTTGCTGGCCCTCCTTATAACCTCTACTTCTTCAACGGAGCCGTAAACTTCTTTGATCCGCATCAGCAAAGCAATGGCCACACCCGTTGTACCCAGACTGACGACGATCGCCGTCAGCATCAGACAGTGGGGCAGCGGATTGATATAGGAAGCGGCATCCGGTACATTTGGGTCAAAAATAGGAATCATACCGCCTTCTTTCTGCGCCAGGCACAGATAAAAGAAAATTACAGCCACCTGCATGACATTCATTGCCATCAGCTTTTTCATATAATTTTTACTCAGAACCATACCATATACACCCAGAAAGAATAAGATCATGACCAGTGTATAGATCCCCTTGGTCTGCAAAAACTCATTTAGCGCTCCCATTTTCGTCCCCCCTTTCCACAACAGCATCCAGAATATTGATGATCGTCATCATAACGCAGATCGTTACCCCGATCTCAATAAACAAAATCCCCAAAGCATGTAATTCGTTGGTATGTTCTGCTTTAAACGGCAGATAACTGTAATCCAGGAAATTGCCGCCGTTAAGCATTGCCAGCCAGCCGGTAGCCGCATAGATGAAGGTCCCGACGCCGGCCAGGACCAGCGAATTTTTTACCGAGATATTGAACGAAGCGTGATCGCCCATGATCAGCCTGGATAAAACCACGCCGATCGACAGCAATGCTCCCGCCTGGAAGCCGCCGCCGGGTCCGGCCTCGCCGAAAATTAAAACATAGACGCCGTAGATCAAAGTAAAAGGTACGATAATCCGGAACGCCGTATCAAGGACTATGCCGCCGAAAGGTTTTTTCATGCGTCTTCATCCTCCTTTTCCGGTCTGCGGCCCATCGTGCTGCTGCTCAGCAGCATTACTACTGTCAGGCCGGCCAGAAACATCACCGTAGTTTCCCACATCGTATCAAAGCCTCTATAGTCGGCCAGAAGCCCGGTAACGATATTGGGCGACCCGGTATCCTGCACGCTGCGCTCGATGTAAACAGGCGTAACATGCTGGTTCGGCGCTGAATTGACATCACCGATAAACGGCAGATATGTCACAAAGGAACAGAACATCCCCGTAATTACTGCCAGTAAAACCGTTACTAAACCGCGCATTATTTACACCACCTGTCTATTTTCTTCAGCGAGGCTACGAAATAGATCGTTGAGATCGTGCCGATAACGGCCTCTGTAAAGGCTACGTCAGGCGCGCCCATCATCAGATACAGCAGTACGGCACAGAAACTGAAAGCGCTGTAAATAACTGCCGCACACAAAATATCTTTACAGAAAATGACGCTGATCGTCGTTACAATAAGAAACACCAATAATATCGCTTCAATGAGGTAGATCTGCATGATTCTTCTCCTCCTTTGCATCCTCTTCCAGGGTCCAGACATGATGCCCCGATTTATAAGCTGCTTTACTGAGGATGTGGGTACCGATCGGATTGCCCAGAAAAATCAACAGGAAAATCATGATCATTTTCAATGAAGTGAGCGTGAGCCCCTCATAAATGACCAGACCCATGAACGACAGCATGACCCCCAGCGTCTCGCTGTTGCCGGAAGCATGCAGCCGGCAGTAAAAATCGGGCAGGCGCAGCATACCAATAGCAGAAGCCAGCAGAAAAAATGCTCCGCCGGCTAAAAAAAGTCCGGCAATAAATTCACGCAAAGTGATATCCGCTATCATACGTCCTTACCTCCCAGATATTTCGCTATGATCACTGAACCGACAAAACCGATCAGTGCGTAAGACATTGCAATATCCACATACATTTCCGGACGTCCGTCCAGATAACCGAACAGAATGATCAACAGGATCGTATCGGCACCGGTAACGCCCAGGCCATTCATACGGTCATATACTGTCGGGCCCTGATAAATACGCTGCAGCATCATACCAATGACACAAACGACTGCAACCATGATTGCAACAATAATTATATGCATGCGTTACTCTCCCTTCAGTACCGTAAAATCAAATTCTTCTCCGAAAAGCTCTGCTACTTTCCGCGGCATAGCTCCGGCCAACAGTCCTTCCGCCGCGCCTTCCGTCAAAGCATGTACTTCATAGATCCCCTCAGATGTGACATTCATCGTTACTGTTCCTGGCGTCAGCGTAATGGAATTTGCCAGCAGCACCTTCGCCATCGGGTTATCCGACCTGAACACGAAACGGATCACCTTCGGGTCGATCCTGAGCTCCGGCCGTACCGTCGCTTTGACAACATCGATATTCGCCAGCACCAGCTCTTTCAAAAGCCACATACTGTAGCATAAAAATGCAATCGGCGAAACACCAAGTGCAAAATATTTTTTGGTGCCGTCGGCATTGGGCAAAAGCAGCAGCGGATAACAGATCCAGGCAACCACCGCGCTGGTGATAAGTCCGTACACGACAAATTTAACTGCAAAATCTCCTGACAGCGCCAGCCAGAAAACAAACATCAGTATCCCCAGGGAAAATAAATGCGTCAGCGGAGACCCCACTATCGTCCGATCTTTTAAAACACTCTCTTTCTCCACAGCAACCACCCTTCTTTTCACAGCAAACTTATTTCAAGCAATACAAATACCGCTTCCACGTCTTTGTGAAACCGGTAGGCAAAGTCTCTATACAATTCTGCATAGATAGCGACAGTTTCAAGACGGGTCGAAATGTCCCGATGTCGTTTTTTGCTTCGTCCTCAGCCCTTCGTACGGCTGATTAGGTTGCAAAGCATCGGAAACAGAACCTCCTGAGACACTGATCTGCTAATTAGTTTTACAGCATCCCTGGCAAAAGCAAAATCTTGCCCTTATTCTATGTTTTTATTTTTATTTTATATTAGACAAAAATCGCAGAATTCCTGCTATTTTTCAGCAAATTTGCTCAAATAGCAGGAATTTTTTCTAATTGCGACGAATCGCTTATAATTTTATTTCTTTAAAAAGGCATTTCCCCTGCGGCAGCACTCTGCCGGCGATCCGCGCGCCGCGTTCCACATCGGCGGTAAAGCAGACCTCCAAAGTACCTGCTCCTTCAGAGCGCAGAAGCCCCTCTGCAGCCAGAACCGTCTTCGTATCCTGCGCGGTAGCGTCCGCCGGGTCGATCACAGTCACCTCACTGCCAAACTCGCTTTCGATCTCTTTTTGAATAAAAGGATAATGCGTACAGGACAAAATCAGCGTATCGATGCCGGCCGCCTTCAGCGGCGCCGCATATTCGGCAACAGCAGCCCTGACCTCGGCGCTGTCAAACTGCTCGCCTTCGATCAGCGGCACAAACTTCGGGCAGGCCTGAGGATAGACATCCGCACCGTCATCAGCTGCCAGGATCGCGGCCTTATGCGCACCGCTGTTGATCGTAAATTCAGTGGCAAACACGCCGATCTTTTTCCTGCTGCTGGCGGCAAGTACCAGCTGCGCGCCTTTCGACATCCCCACGATCTCAAAAGCATGGCTGCCTTTAAGTGTGTCCACACCCAGAACAGTCAGCGTGTTGCAGGCAATAACTACCAGCTTTACCCCGCGGCCGTCAAGATAATCAATGATCTCACCTACAAACCGGCGTACTTCGGCTTCACTGCGGGGCCCGTACGGCGTACGCGCCGTATCGCCCACATAAATAAAATCCTCCTGCGGCAGCGCCGCCTGCAGACATTTTAAGACCGACAAACCGCCGACGCCTGAATCCAAAACTCCGATAGGTGCATTTTTCTGCATAATTATCCCTCCAACCCCATTGTTTCCACGCATAAAATTTCACTGAGCTTTATTTATATTATATGCTTTTTTTCATAAAATAGCACACTATATCTGCAAATAATTCTGTGTTACAATAAGAGGGCAACAAGCTAATCAAATCACACTGAAAAGGATGTGCTGCATTTGACCGTCTCTCCTGTCAATTACCATAGCTGGCGCCGCTTTTGGGCGCGGATGTTCGATTATTTCCTGATCGGCTTTTTATTTTTGCTTCTGAGCCGTAATTCTATCTTCGCGCTCAACAATATCTTTCTTTACTCGGCGCTGCAGCTGATCGTAGTCATCAGCGCTGAAGCCTTTATGCTGGCCCGCACAGGCACTACCGCCGGCAAAAGCTTTCTGGGACTGCGTGTAGTTTCACCGTCTGCGCCGCTGGATTTCAATTTAGCCTGGAAACGTACCTTCTGGGCCTATGTCAAAGGGCTGTGGCTGGGCATCCCGATCATGATGTTCGTCCCCGCCTGGTTTGCGCGGCAGGTGCTGCGTGACAGCGGCTCGACGATCTGGGATCAGGCCTGCGGCACCCATATCGAAGCAGAACCGGTCGGACGGCTGCGCTACATACTGTTCGCCATCGTCTTTTTTATGCTCTTTGCCGCGATCGGCAATTATGAAGTATTTCTGCAGCAAATAGCACAGGGACAATAACCAAAAGGTTATTGTCCCTGTTTTTCATCTGCATTTGCAATTAATTACTTCGCTGTCAGGCCGCCGTCCACGGGAATGATACTGCCCGTCATAAAACTGTTGAACGGCGACAGCACCGAGCAGATCACATGCGCGATCTCCAGCGGCTCCCCGACCCGTTCCAGCGGATAGGCCTGCTCCACATCCTCCAGCGTATAACTGCCGTCCGCCTGCTGCAGCTGTTTACCCAGCATCGGCGTCGCCACATCGCCCGGGCAGATACAGTTGACCCGTACCCGCGGCGCCAGATCCAAGGCCAGCGCTTTCGTAAACGCTACGACAGCGCCCTTGGATGCGCAGTACAGCGGACAGCCATAATTGCCATTGATCCCCGCGTCGGAAGCAATGTTCACGATGCTCGCCCCCTCTGCTGCCAGCAGAGGCAGCAAGGTCTGCGTCAAAAAAATCGTTCCTTTGACATTAGTGTCCATGATCGAAAAAAAATCATATTCGGTCACCTTCTCCAAACGGCGTTCCTGATAGATCCCCGCCGCATTGACGATCAGATCAATATTTTCACGCTGCTCGCGCACGTTCTGCGCCGCACTGCGGCAGGCTTCCAGATCTTTAACATCGCCCTGCACATAATGCACTTTGCCATAAGCGCTCAGTGTGACCGCCGCTTCCGTACCCTTTTCGGCATCACGTCCCAGCAGCCACACCTCGGCGCCGTCTTTCAGCAGCAGCTCGGCCACAGCCTTGCCGATGCCCGACGTACCGCCGCTGATAAAGGCGACCTTGCCTTCACAACCATAGTTCATTAATCTGTACTTCCTTTCTTCAGAGCCGGCGGCAGCTGCAGCACTACGCTGGTCGCCTCGCCGGGTATACTTGTCATTGTCAGTCCGATACCGTGACGTTCGCTGATCTGCTTCGAGATCGCCAGCCCCAGACCGCTGCCGCTCTTATTCGTTTCACCCCGCGTTTTATAAAAACGGTCGAACACATGGGGCAGCTCTTCCTGCTTCACGCCGCAGCCGTGGTCAGTTACCGTCAGCCTGCTGCCGAGCAGAGTAACTTCGATTTTACTCTGTTCCGGTGAAAATTTGATGCTGTTGTCCAAAAAGATCAGCAGCATCTGCCGCAGCCGTCCATAATCGCCTTCAATGATATAGACAGGCGTGTCCAAGGACAGTTGGATAGTAATATTTTTCTGCTGTCCCAGCCGCTGGCTGCTGCGCACTACGTCCTGCACCACATCGCATAAATTCACAGGTTCCTTTTCGATCGGAAAATCCGTATTCTGCAGCCGTGACAGATCCAGCAGATCGTTGATCAGCCGCTGCAGGAACAAAGTTTCCGCCAGCATCTGCCGGTGGTAATCCTCGACCTCCTGCGGCTCGGTGACTATCCTGTCACACAGCGCTTCCAGCGAACCGCGGATGACCGTCACCGGCGTCCGCAGCTCATGGGAAATATTCGCGATAAAATCACGGCGCAGCTGCTCCAGCTTTTTACTGGCCTGATCTGCTTCCAGCAGTCTTTCGCCCAGTCCGTCCAGCGTTTGGGCCAGCTGCCCGATCTCATCCTTCTGGTCGATATTGCAGCGCTCCGTATAATCATGCTCCGACATCTTTTCAGCGACCAGCCGCATCTTATTGAGCGGTTTGGTAAACTTCCACGAAAAAAGCATACTCAGGACAAACACCAGGACCATCGCCACGACGCACGATAAAATCAGGATCCTGATCCCCTCCCAGGCAGCTTCGCGCATGCCCTGTACCGGCGAATGCAGCAGCACCACAGCTCTGACTTTGCCGCCGGCATCGCTGACAGGCACGCCTACCGTGACCACCAGCTCGCCCAGTACGGGATTGATCTCCTCCATGACAAAGTTCTGTCCGGTAAAGCCCTGTTCCACCGCTCTTTTGATTTCCGGCGACAGAGCGTTATAGTCAAAATCACTGGCAGGTTCGGCTATATCCTCCTGCTGACGCATCAGCATCCGCTTATGTCCGTGCATCATCCCGTGCTGTTCGGGCAGCGCGCCGGCGTCCTCACGGTGCATTTTGACATTTTTATTCTCATCGACTACCCACACGTTTTCCATCGTGATATTGTCGATATAACGGATGAAACGGCTGCTGCCGATGCCGCCGTAACGGTTCTGCAGCCGCGACATATTATCCTGCAGTACCTCGGCGATCTTCGTTGCCCGCACCTGCATCTCTTTCTTTTTCAGATCCAGCGTATGCTTGCCGAAAAAATGCATAAAGGTGCCGCCCACGACCAAAGCAAAAATCAGCAGTACCGCTGCAAAATACAGCGTCAGCTTCCAGGCGATTTTATTGCGCATGCTCTTTCTCCTCGAAACGGTAGCCTACGCCCCAAATGGTCTTGATCTCCCACTCCTCGTGTTCAAACTTATCCACTTTGGCCCGCAGGCGCTTGATATGTGAATCCACAGTCCGGCTGTCGCCGAAATAATCGTAACCCCAGATACTGTCCAGCAGGTTCTCACGCGAAAACACCTTACTGCTGTTTTTAGCCAAAGTCCACAGCAGCTCTACTTCCTTTTTCGTCAGCGTCACGTCCGCGCCGCCGATCGTGACCAGATATTTGTCCAGATCGATCACAAGATTGCCGACGCTGTACAGATTCTGCTGCTCGGCTTCGCGCGGCTGGACCCGGCGCAGGATAGCGCGGACACGCGCCATGACCTCGCCTGCTGAAAAAGGTTTCAGGATATAATCATCAGCGCCGATATCCAGCCCCATAATCCGTTCAAAATCTTCACCGCGGGCCGTGACCATAATGATCGGCACCATCGACCGGCGGCGCAGCTCACGGCAGACCTCGAAACCGTCCAGCTTCGGCATCATCACGTCCAGCAGTACCACGTCGATATTTTTTTCATGCTGCTCAAACAGCTCCAGCGCCTGCTGTCCATCCAGAGCCACCAATGGCTCGAAACCCTCTTTGCGGGCATAATTTGCTAAAATAGAAGTTATCTGCTGATTATCGTCAGCAATCAAAATTTTATTCATCGCTGCACCTCGTAAATGTATTATTACCATTATATACTTATTTTGGCGTACGGGGATAAATTATTCTCCGCACAGCTCAGCTCCCTGTAAGTATATTATAAGGTCCGCACTTGTCTGCAATCAATATAACACAAAGATGTGTCAAAAAAATGTTTATCCGCAAAATTTATCTGCGGGCATAGAAAAACCCTCGCCGCCTTATGGCAGCGAGGGTTGCAGTTTATCCGTTCAGTTTCAGACAATGTAGGATTTGAGCATCCACAGCAGTTTTTGATATTCCCCTAAATAATCATTGAACTGGTCCGCAGTCACACCGTCGCCGGCAGCATCTGCCAGCTCCACGATCTCTTTGGTATCCCTGATCCAGTATTCCACATCGGCGATCAGCCCCTGCACAGTTTCTTCCGAAGAAATCGGCTTATCTGCCAGTTCCTTGATCGTCGCCAGCGCCAAAGCCTCTTTCATATTGGCGACCGGCGCCTGACCAACTGCCAGCAGCCGTTCAGCTACCGCGTCGATGATCTCGGCAGTCTGGTCATACAGCTCCTCCAGCTTTGCATGCAGAGTGAAGAAGCTGCGCCCCTTCACATACCAGTGCAGATTATGGAGCTTGATATAAGCGACTTCCTGATTGGCAAGATAAAGATTCATTTTTTCATATAATTTTTTAGACATGATAGATTCCTCCTCAAGATTTATAAATTCTGTTATTTTCAGTATCGGCCGGATAATCAGCCGTTTTGGACCTGCTCGTAATTAGCCGCTACCGCTTTCCAGTCGATAACATTGTAGAAAGCCTGCACATAATCGGCGCGCAGATTTTTATATTTCAGGTAGTAAGCGTGTTCCCAGACATCGATGCCCAGGATCGGCACGAAACTGCTGCCTTCGATGATCGGGTTGTCCTGGTTCGGGCTGGCAGACAGCAGCAGTTTGCCGCCGGCAGCCGCAGACAGCCAGGCCCAGCCTGAACCGAACTGCCCTAACGCCAGCGCGCTGAGCTGTTCCTTAAAAGCGGCAAAGCCGCCGAATTCTCTGGTCAGTGCCTGCGCCAGCGCGCCTTCCGGTTCACCGCCGCCGTCAGGACTGATAGTCGAAAAATACAGGTTGTGGTTATAATAACCGCCGCCGTTGTTTCTGATAGCTTTACGCAGACCGCTGTCAGCGATACTGTCCAGGTTTGCCAGCAGCTCGGTGATTTCCCGTCCTGCCACGCCGGCTTTTTCGGCTGCGTCATTCAGGTTTTTAGTATACGCCGCATGATGCTTGGAATAATGTGTTTCCATCGTCAATGCGTCGATATGCGGTTCTAATGCCCCATAAGCATAAGGCAGCTGATATTGTTTATACATATAGATCCTCCTTTGGCCAAAAGCTTTGGCTCATCGCAGTTTATTTTCGTTTCAGTTAGCTCTGGCTAACCTTTGATTTGATTATACACTACTCTCTTTATAAAAACAAGTCTAAATTGATTTTAATTATCAATTACTTTATTTACATAATTCAAAAATATTTTCCATTGACCCGTAAAGCCTGCTGCCAGGCGCAGCTGCTTCTGGAAAAAAGCATGGAAAAATATGTAGGCATTCCTTGAAAAGAGCTAAATTGCTTTCTTCCTGCCAAACATGCTAAAATAAAAATGTCAGAAAAAAGTCTGTAAATCGTCATAATTTTGACATAAGTTTACTCTACAATAAGCATACAAGGTCAAACGAACCTCAAATCACAATCTTAAAGGAGATGTTGTTATGATAAAAACTTCCTGGAAAAAATCCCTTGTTATCGCCGGTGTCCTCACCGCCCTGTGTGCTTCCGCTGCTTTTGCGGCCGAGCAGGCCGATACCAAACCCAGCATGCGCGAGCGTGTCGGCACGATCCTGCACCACGACGAAGGCGACAATTATCCCGACCGTCCCTACCATATGGAACGCGGCCGTCACTGGGGCGGCCCCATGCACCCCGGTCCGCAGCTGACTGACGAGCAGGTCAAGGAACGTGAAGCCAGACGCGCCGAATGGGAAAAAATGACCCCGGAAGAACGTCAGAAGGCACACGAAGAAAAATATTCCAAATGGCGTGAAGAACGCATGAAAAATATGACGCCCGAGGAAAAAGAACGCTTTGAACAACGTGAAAAACAGCGTGAAGAATGGCGTAAAATGACTCCTGAAGAACGCCAGAAAGCCCGTGAAGAAGCACGCGCCAAATGGGACAGCATGAGTGATGCCGAAAAAGACGCTGCCCGCGAGCATTTCCGCAGCTATTACCATGCAGGCGGCGGCCATTACTATGAAGGCCACCGCAAATACCGCCACCATAAAGGTGAATACCGCGGCGAGCACAGAGGCGGCTATTATGGCGACGGCCGTACCGAATGCCCTAATTCCAACTGCCCCTGGTAAATATCAAAAACTTACGTAAAAATCCTTTCCTCACATCCAAAAAGCCTGCGTTTCTAATGAAACGCAGGCTTTTTATCTATATTCCGCTTTATTCCTTTTCCTCATAGACCGTATAGCCGTTCTTGCCTTTGTCCTTTGTCTGATACAAAGCCTTATCTGCTTTTTCATACAGCATGGCAAAGCTTCTGCCATGCTGCGGCGCTAAAGCTATCCCTACGCTGACAGACATTTTCCAGCAGCTGCCGCTGTCCTCACAGATAGTGTCAAGCTTCTGGCACAGACGGGCCGCTTTGCGGCGGGCGCCTTCCTCATCCGATATCGTCCCGAAAACCACGAACTCGTCACCGCCGATACGGCCGATGATATCGTCCTCACGGCAGAATTTTTTCAGCCGTTCCACGAACTCCCGGATACAATAATCGCCGAAAATATGGCCGTGCAGATCATTGGCCTGCTTAAAATTATCAATATCGATGATAAAAAAGCTGTAGCTGCCCTGCAGCTTGCCGCACAAAACCCCGTCGATGATCCTTTCCGTCGCCTTTTTCGTATAAACACCGGTCATCTCATCTGTGGAAGCCTTTCTTTGTGTTTCCAGCTCCTTGCGTTTCTCCTCGTCGATATTTTTACGATAAGTAAACATATGCACTGACTTATCAGCTTCCGAATAAAAAATATAAGCGTCGATCCGCATCCAGAAATAATCGCTGCCGTTTTCTGTGATCATAAATTCATACTGCAGATAATTATTGCCGGCCTTAAAGTGCCGCATCACATTTTCGATACTGAACGTCGCCACATAGCCGGCCCGGTATTCTTCCAGCAGCTGCCTGTCGGCCACAGCCTGCAGAAATTCCTCATAGGGCAGGTCTTTAGCTCCCATCGCCTCAAAATACAGCTCGGTCTTTTTGCTGGCTGCCCTGTTTTTAGTGATGTTCAATTCATAAATATTATCGTAGATCTGCTCGGTCGCTTCCTTGAACAGCTCCTGCCGTTCTTCCAGCAGCTTCGTCATCCGCACGTTGAACTTTCTGATCACCGAAGTGATAGTCAGAATGATCAGCAGGATCACCACAGAAATCAAAACTACCGTTTCCAGCATCTTTTCATTCAGCTCGGCCAGTAAGGCGCCGGTATCCTGCTTTACCAGCAGATACCACGACAGATCGGGGATATAGCGGACGACCAGATAGCTTTTTTCGTTATTCTGCACATCGCCCGGCATCCAGATATCCCAGTTGGTCCTGCCGTTTTTCCATTCCAGGATCTCGCTGCGGATATCTTCGCTGTCATTGACCTTGAACCAGTCCGCCGTCTGATGACCGTTATAAAGGCTGGAAACTTCGATCTCGCCTTTTTCATTGATCAGATATGTCGCAACGTCGTATTCCTTTTCATATTCCTGCAGCAGGCCTTTGATATAATCGACATTCACGCCTACTCCCACTACACCGATCACCCGGCCGGACGCATCCCTGATCCTGCAGTTTACAAACAGAGTGATCTTATCGGCCGCACCAGCAACTTCATCATTATCGATATTAAGGCTGTATTCTTCGCCGCTTTGCAGAAAATTATAATACCAGACGTTTTCATCCTCGCCCCGGACAAGATTGCGGTCCAGACCGTTGAAATTATAATAATTATTGGTGGACGCAGAAACCAGGAACACCGAATCATAGGCATACTTATTTTTATAGGTATCCAGATACTTCCTGATCGTTTCCTGGTAACCGGCCTCCTGATAACGGCTGCCCTCTTCCTCCAGCAGCTTGATCAGCAGGCTGTCATGCGCCATCGTCTGCGAGATATTCACCGGCTTGGTCAGCATCGTCGACAAACGGTAATAAATACCTTCCGAGGCCAGCGAGGAGACCTGTTTGATCTTCACCAGTGAAGCATTATAATTAGCGCGGTAGCTCAAAGTCGCGATCAGGGCGAAACCAACCAGCAAAATCACACTGACGAGTAAATTAGTTTTTAATAAGATATTATTTTTCATTGCCAGCTGCCTTCTATTTTCCGTTGTTATCTATAATAAATACAATCATTATATTAAGTTACTATTTTTATTATATTCTAAAAGATTTTTACTGGCAATCTTTAAATTGTAATATTAAATAAATACTTGTTTTTGGTGAACGCTTTTTCCGGCTCATACTTTCCCAAACCTTGTGCCGCCAGCGCCCGCACAAAAAAATCCCACCGCCATGCAGCAGTGGGAGCGACAGACCCTTTTCAGACCGTAGAGAACAACGGCCAGTACCTGATGAACAAATAACCAACGACTGTGATCAGCAGTACGCTGCACAGCGACAGCAGCAGCCCGTTTTTAAACAGCTCGGCCGGGTCCAGCCCATAGCTGACCGGGATAGCCCTGATCGATACCGGCAGCACATAGGCGCTGTTGAAGGCGACGATCGCCACGAACAAATACGGGATCGGGTTCAGCCCCAGCGCCTGCGCAATACTCTGCACTACAGGCACGGCAATGGCGGCCGCCGCCGTATTGCTGGAAATCTCGGTCAGCACCGTCGAAAACAGCGTAAAAGCAAACACCGTTTCCAGACCGCCAGTCAGCGGCAGCAGCGTGATCGCCTCAGCCATTTTCAGGGCCGCGCCGGTTTCCGTCACCAGACTGCCCAAAGCCAGGCCGCCGGCAAATAAAAACAGCATGCCCCACATAACGCCCTTTTCCGCAAATTCCCAGGTCAGCAGGGCCTTGCCGTCCTCATCCTCGAAGGTGAAGGCCAGCAGCCCCATGATCAGAAAGACATACGCAGGCTTCAGCGCCGGCAGCCACCCGGCATACAGCGGCCGGATAAAAGCCAGCAGCGTCGCCGCAGCAAACAGCACCAGGCTGATTTTTTCGCCCAGCCGGATCGTGCCCAGCTGCGCGTACATTTCCTTAAAATATTCGCTGGTACCAGCCAAGCGCTTTACCGGCACCGGCAAATGGAACAGGAAAAACAGATTCAGCAGCAGGACCAGTACCAAAAGCGGCAGAAAACGCACCACCCAGTCGATATACATAAATTCCTGTCCTGTCAGCTTTTCCAGATAGCTGATCGCCACCAGGTTCGCCGCCCCGCCCAAAGGCGAGCCGAAGCCGCCGATGCCCGCGCCCCAGACGATCGCCAGCAGGATCGGCACTGCCAGCTTGCTGTTTTTGATGTTTTCCTCGCCGATAAACTGCAGCATGGATACCGCTACCGGCACCAGGATCGTACAGACGACCACATTCGGCAGAAAAATTGACAGTACCGTCGCTACCAGCAGCCAGACTGCTATCTGCTGCCGCAGCGACGTGCCGATACAGCACAGAGTCTTGATAGCCAGCCGCTTGTCGAGCCCCGTCGTCGCCCAGGTCAGGCAGACCAGATCGGCGCCGAACAGCAGCACGATGATCTCAGAAAAATACTGACTGATGACCTGCTGCATCGGGATCAGGTCAAACAATGCGTTGACACCGATCGGCACGAACGCCGTCACCGAAATATTGACCGGCCGCAGTATCCACCACAGCGCCATCCAGACCGTCGTCCCCAGCGCCGCAGCCGCTTTGAAGCCAAAGAACCATTCCAGCAGCAGTATCGTCAAGCCGAAGCTGAGCGGCCCCAGCAATACCGCTACGCTGTGCAGGCGGCGCTTGCGTTTACTTCCGTACATAACCCCATCCCCTTCTTGCTCTCAAACTATTTTTATTGTAGAATGGTGGTATAAAAAAGTAAAATACTATTTCTTTGTTATTATAATAAGAATTTCTTATATTTTTTAGAGGTGAGCTATGGATTTTGAATTTTACCGTAATTTTATCACCGTCGCCGAAACTGGCAACCTGACCACAGCTTCCAAAAAACTGGCCCTGGCCCAGCCGGCCCTCAGCGCCCAGATCAAAACGCTGGAGCACTATTACGGCGCCAAGCTGATCCAGACTGCGCGCGGCAAACGCCGGCTGACCCTGACCGAAGCCGGGGAAGCCTTCCTGGGCAAGGCCCGCCAGATCTGCCGCACCGAAGAAACCATCCTTTTAGATATGCAGAGCTTCAATAAAAAAGCTTCCGGCACACTGCGCTTCAGCGTTTCGCCTGCCAAAAGCACCTTTTTCATCAACACCTATCTGCGCCCCTTTGCGGCCGCCTATCCCGAAATCTGCTTCCAGTTCTGGGAAGAAGCCGTCAGCGCCCAGACCAGACATATTGCGGAAAACAGCAGTGATTTTGCCTTTGCCAACGCGCCGCTGCCGTCACCGCAGCTGTTTGCCGCCCACAAAACGCAGAAAGAATATTTTTACGCCGTTTACAGCCCGCAGGCAAACTGCAGCCTTGACCCACAGCAGCCGCTGACGCCGAAACAATTACAGAATATCCCTGTCTGCTGCAACTTCGGCTGCTACAGCCTGCTGCGCAAAGCCTGCCTCAAGCACGGCTTCATGCCCAAGATCCGCTTTATCGCTACCACCAATACCGCCGCGCTCGCCTTCGTGCAGGACGGCAGCGGCGTCGCCATCGTTTCCGCCGGCGGCAGGGACGACTTCCCCCAAGGCTTGCTGCGGCAGCAGCTGGCTGATGACGAGCTGTATTTTGAGCAGACGCTGTTCTGGTCCCAAAAAGACCGGCTGAGCGCCACCGCCCAGCTGTTTTTGGACTTTTACCTGGCGGCAGCCAAAACTGACCGCCCTGATCATCAGGATCTGCACATAAAAAAGCCTTTATGACTTTGTCATAAAGGCTTTTATTATTGCAGTTTACAGCTCGTATCCGAACAGGACACCCTTACCGCCGGCTTTTTTCACCTTGTACATGGCCTGATCGGCTTTGAGCAGCAGCTCCTCCGCCGTCCTCCCGTCCTCGGGATAACGCGCCACGCCGATACTGACATTGCAGAACGCCTCGCCCCTTTTCAGACGCCAGGGCTGGGCAAAACGATGATGGATAAAGCTGGCCAGATTCCTGATATTGGCCTCCGTTTTATCACCGTCGATAATCGCGATAAACTCATCGCCGCCGTTGCGGTAAATAGCATCATGCAGCAGCGGGATACCGGAAAAGAACTGCCCCAGCTGCACTAAGAATTCGTCCCCGGCTTCGTGACCAAAGGTATCGTTGATCTTTTTAAAGCCGTCGATGTCAAAAAACAGCAGATAACCTTCGTCACCGTCCTGAGTTTTGTCGATCCGGCGCTCGCATTCCTTCACCAGCATCCGGCGGTTCGGCAGGTTCGTCAGCGAATCATAATTGGCCAGATACTCGACCAAAGCTTCGTTGCGCTTATTGTCAGTGATATCGGCACTGCTCACTACATGGGCCAGTCTGCCGTCCACCCAGCGGAACGCCGCACTGAACACCCTGAACCAGGAACCGTCGAAAGGCCGCTGATAATCCCAGGAATAGATCTTCGTCGGTTCACCGTTCTCATCGATCAGCTTTTGCTGCGGGCAGAAAGCACAAGGCCCGTTTTGACCCGGGAACAGCACCTCCCAGCACTTGCGCCCCAAAAACTGCGAAATACCGCCGTACGGGGCCGCCATAGAACGATTGGCATATAAAATATCATGGGTATGGAAATCGTTGACATAAATATCTATACCTGTATTATCCAAAATGCTTTCCAGCGAATTTTTGGCAAAAGTCAGCTTGTTCTGATAGACCCGCACCCCGATATACCGGCCAAACATCGACAGCACTGTCTTCAGCAGCTGCTGCGTACCTGCCGGCGGCACCGGCCGGGCCGACTGCTGTACAAATACCAGCAGCCCGTAGATCTGCAGCGTTTCATCGACTACTGAAGCCACTACCAGCGACTGCGCCGCAAACAGCTCCAGCAAAGCATTCTCAGCTGCACTGTTCTTTTGTCCACCCTCCAGCCAGACAAAGGTTTCCTGCGCCAGATAGCTGCGGTAAGCAGCATCGACCGCGTCGATCGGAAAGCTGCCCCGCAAAGGCAGTTCCTTACGCAGACAGCGTTCTTTCAGATGCAGATGGTTGTACTGGTCCAATTCATAGATCAGCCCGCCGTCAAAATCAAAAGCAGAACAGAGCTCCGCCAGAGCCCTGTCGATGACTCCGGTATCCACCTGCTTGCCGCCCAGTAATTCAGCTAAAGATAAAACGAGAGTATCACCCGATTGTACCATTGCAGCCACCTTCTATCCATACATTTAAAATAGTTCGATATTTTTATATACTTTGCTGATTTTATTCTATCATATTTATTATTTTTATCAACTGTAATTTATATTCTTTTAGGCAATAAAATTATTATATTACTCAAAAAAAGCAGCCGCTCCCTTTCTAAGGCAGCAGCTGCTTGCAGGATGATTTTAAATTTTCAGCCGGGCATCATTTCCAGAACGGATAGGTGCTCAGAACCACGACCAGCCCCAGCACGATAAAATCGGCGGCTCCCAGCGGCTCGCGCGGCATATTTTTATAAGTATTGCTGCCGAAACCCTTCAGCTCCATACTCAGCGCCAGCGTTTCGGACTTGGCCACCGCCCGCATGACCAGCGGTCTGATGACCACGACATACGAAAGCAGGCGTTTCACGCAGTTGCCCCGGTTGGAATAACCGCGGCAGGACTGAGCATCCAGCGTGATCTCGCTGTCAGCCAGAAAATTAGGCACGAAACGCAGCGCCGTCGTCAGCATAAAAGCATATTCACAGGGCAGGTGGAAACGGTCCACCAGCGTCTGGGCAATATCCTGGATACGCGTCGCCGCCAGCATACACAAAAACGCCATCGTCATGACCAGCATCCGCAGGCCGCCCGTCAGCGCTACCTCCAGCGGCGAACCGAACAGCAGCTGGAACAGGATCATCAGCCCGGTGAACACCGCCAAACCGCCGATCGCCGCCATCGTCATGCGGTCGCGCTTGATCGACAGCAGTAAAGCCAGCTCAAAAACCAGGATCGTCGCCACTGCCTTGACTGGCAGGATAAAGACCCACGCCGTCACAGCGACAGTGACAATGATTTGAGTAAACGCACTGATCCGCATCAGTCCTCAGCTCCTTTCCGCACCAACAGGCGGCAGAACTCCTCGGGTGTCGCCGCCGTAAAACCCAGACTGCCCGCCAAAGCAGCCGCCGTCGGCCGGCGCAGGCCCCATTCCTCCACAGCATACGCATCGCCGAACAGCTCCGTCGGCGTACCGTCATACACCAGGTCGCCGTCCTTCAGGACAATGGCCCGCTTCGCATAACGGCGCACCACGTCCATATCATGCGAGATCAACACGATCGTGATCCCCTTTTCTTCGTTCAGCGTCTGCAAATACTGCATCATCCGCTCTTTCTCGATCGCATCCTGACCGTTGGTGATCTCGTCTAAGATCAAAGTACGCGGATTGAGCGCCAGCGCCGACGCCACACCCAGCCGCCGCTTCTGCCCAAAGGACAGCAGACGCGGATACGCGCCCGCCAGCTCGGCCAGCCCTGTAGCCGCCAAAGCTGCCTCCACCTGCTTTTTGATCGTTTCTGCCGTCAGCTTTTTAGCCCTCGGCCCATACGCCACCTCATCAAAAACCGTATCTTCCAAAATCTGCAGATCCGGGTTCTGGAATACATAACCGATCTTGTCAGCCAGGTCGGCCGGCTCATAATTGACGATATCCTCGCCGTCTACCAGCACCTGCCCGCTGCGGGGATGCAGAAGCGCCATGAACAAACGGCTCAGCGTTGTCTTGCCGCTGCCGTTATGGCCCAAAAGCGCCACAAACTCGCCGTCACCGATCGTGCAGGCGATATCGTTCAGTACCGGCAGACCCCTGCGGTAAGCAAAATTGACCTCTTTAGCCTCCAGCATCAGGCGTTCCCCCCTTCAAAACCAAGCAGCTGTAATTCCGCAGCCGCCTCTGCCTCAGTCCGCCACTCGCCCAAAGTGATACCGAAACGGCGCTCGACGCCCAGCTTCACCTGCCATAACGCAGGCACCAGCGGACGCAGCTCCTCGTCCTCATACATCGTCCGCGCCGCAGCAGCAAAGGTATCAGCCGTTACCAGCTGCCCCTCCTTCAGCACTACCATGTCCGTCACATAAGGCAGCAGATAGTCCACTCGATGCTCAACTACGATGATCGTCGTGCCGTAACGCTGATGGATCGCATATAACAGCTCATACAGCGAATAGGCCCCGTCCGGGTCCATCGCCGATACCGGCTCATCCAGCACAATGATCTCTGGATGCACCGCCAAAGTAGCCGCCAACAGCAAACGCTGGCGCTGCCCGCCCGACAGCTCGTCCAGCTGATAACTCTCGCGCCCCGGCAGACCCACGTCCTCCAAAGCCTTACGGGTACGCTCCGCCACCTCCTCCGGCGCAAAACCGTGATTCAGCAAACTGAAAGCCACTTCCTCGCCCGCGGTCAGCGAAACCAGCTGGCTTTCGTAATCCTCCAGCATCAGCCCCACGCGCATCGCGATATCCGACACCCGGCGGCCTTTAGTCGATTCGCCCAGCACCTGCACATCGCCGCTGTAACGCCCGCCCATATAAAAAGGCACGATGCCCGTCATCGCCTTGCACAAAGTAGTTTTGCCCGCGCCGCTGGGGCCGGCCACCACAGTGAACGAACCCTTTTTGATCTCCAGGTCGATATCCTGCAGCACCAGCTCCGATTTATTATAAGCAAAATAAAAATTTTCCAGCCTGATAACGCTCTCCATCATTCATCGTCCTCCTGCACAAAAAACAGCTTCCGCACCGGCCCGAACAGCAAAAAGGTGATCATGCCGTTCAGCGCGCCCACGATCGCCACCACCGGCAGCATGGCATACAGCCAGACATGCAGCGGCAAGCCCAGAACGATCTTTAAAATGAAAGTAAACACACCGCCGCTGGCCATAGTTGCCAAAAATCCCGTCACCAGGGGGCGCAGCTTCCACTTGCCCAAACCGCAGTGCAGCATCGCCTTGACCAGGATGCAGCAGGTGATCGCACCCGAAAGCTCGCTGGCGATATTGCCCAGCGGAAAAGCCGACTTCGACGACGGCACCAGCGTGATGCCCGCAATAAAACCGATGCCCACAGCCTGCGACAGCGTCGGATTCGTCAGATTGATAACGATAGAATACATGGCGATCGTCCAGTTCGGCGTCACGCCGCCCACATTAGGGCTGACCGTGTGCAGGATGATGCCGATAGCAAACAGCATCGCCGTGATCGCTACCCAGCGGTAGCCGTCCTGCATTGGTTTAACTTCGATCAGGTCCACCAACGGCAGCCTGGTATTTTTTTCTTTATCCATAATATAAGCCTCCTTCAAATCGGGCAATAAAAAAAGCCCTTCATCCCTATGTAGGGACGAAAGACACAACTTTCGCGGTACCACCCTGCTTGACCGATTAAGGTCCGCTCGCTAAGATACGGGCCATGGCCGATATCCCCTTCCCTGGTAACGGGCGAAGCATCCCGACGGCGTCTACCCCCTTGCGGGCTCAAGCCGTATCTTAAAGGTCCATTCACCCTGCCGCCAAACGCCGGACTTGCACTGTCACCGGCTCGCTGAGGTCCGCTTGGCAAAGCTACTAATCCTCATCATCGATCAAATACTTATGAAATTACTTTAAAGTGTAGCACCAGCGGCAAAAGTTGTCAATAAGCGCGCGTGTATACATAGCGGCAAGCACTGCAGCTAAAAATATACTTGTAATTTTGCGCCGGCAGGAGTAAGATATTTTATGTAGTGGGGACGTAGCTCAGCTGGGAGAGCGTACGGTTCGCATCCGTAAGGTCGAGAGTTCGATCCTCTTCGTCTCCACCATTATATTGAAAATAAAGAAGCCGCTGAATATTCAGCGGCTTTTGTGGTATGTTCAATGACCCCTTTAAAACATCCCAGATTCTTAACAATCCTGCAATCTGTCTTTTCATACACACTCATAGCTCCATATATAAGTTCTGGGATTTAAAAAACTCTGTCATTGCACTAAGTATTTCACTGCAGAATTCAGGATTTTTTCTCATCTTTTTAATAGAACACTCCCATATTACAAGACATTTAACATTTGCATCTTTCAGCTCTGATTTAACAGTGCGATCACGCCTGATATTCATCTCAAACTTTTTCTGCCAATATTCCACTTTCGATTTTGGCGTAGAAGAATATTTGCAACCTTCATGCCTGTGCCAAAAACAGCCGTTAATAAATACTGCTGTATTATATTTTTTCAGATAGATATCCGGATGCCCTGACACTTTTTTTGAATTAATACTGTATCTGTAACCCTTGGAAAAAAGCAGTTTCCGTAAATACAGTTCAGGAATAGTATTTACAGAACGTATTGCTGCCATATTACGGCTGCGCTGTTCTTTTGTAATTGTATCCATCTACCTTCCCTCCATCAATTTATTTCTCTTTTTGAAGTCTTGGATAGTAAATAATATATGCATTAGTATACATATTTCAACAATTGTACACACAATTTTAATACTTTAATTATACCTCTATTATATAAAAGTTAAAATGATTATACTTATATTACTTTACACATAATTCCTGTATCTAAAATTGACTTCAATCATCATTAGTCATATAATTATTCTTAGAAGTTAAAAGAACGATTTATAAGAAATGTTTTCAGTAAACATATTCTCATTAGAATACACTAAATTCAAAATAAGGATGGATGATGAAAAATGACATCTAACCCCTCATGGAATTTTCCTTCTAACAATTGCGGTGAAATAATTGGAATTGCCGCTTCTGGTGTGGAAACATTTAAAGGTACTCCGATAAAATCCCTCGCAAGAGAAATTTGCCAAAACTCTATAGATGCTATCCTAAATGATACAACACCTACTCGAATAGAATTTAAAACATTTGAAATTACCCCCAATGATATTCCTGATTTTTCCGCACTGAAAGATGTGTTCGACCGAGCACTTAGTTTTTGGTCGATACAACAGTCCGAAAAAGCCAAAGTGTTCTTTAACAATGCTATTAAAATATCTAACCAGCCCAAAATACGCTGTTTACGTATAAGCGACTTCAATACCACAGGATTACTGGGCTCTGATGAAGAATATAATTCACCTTGGTGTAATTTAACAAAATCTCAAGGAACATCGGATAAAAGCGGTTCAAATGGCGGATCTTTCGGCATAGGAAAATTTGCACCTTATGCCTGTTCAGATTTCAGGACAGTTTTCTACAGTACTCTTGACAGTACAGGGATCGAAGCATATCAGGGTATTGCAAGGCTGACCAGTTTTAAAGATGAAAAAGGTACCACTGCACAGGGTATTGGCTTCTACGGCAACCCCAAAAACTCACCTGCAAAACGCCAATATTCCATCGACCATAATTTTCAAATACGTACTGCAGGCAACAGCGGCACAGACATTTATATAATAGGATTTAACGGTGACACTGACTGGGAAAGTAAAATTGTTGCCTCTATATTAGATGGATTTTTATATGCTATTTATTCCGAAAAATTAGAAGTTGCAGTCGAAAACACTATTATTAACAAAAATACTCTTCCAGAACTAATGATTTCACACAAATCATTTTTTGAAGAACACGCTGACGAGTACTATACAACACTTATATCTGAAACCAAACGCTCACCCTTATATGAAAGAGAAATTGAAGACCTAGGAAAAGTATCTCTGCGCCTAATGATTGAAACTGATTACCATCGCAGAGTAGCAATGGTGCGAAAAACAGGTATGAAAATTATGGATAAAGGCAATATAAGCGGCTGGCTTCCATTTGCCGGGGTGCTATTTATTGAAGGAAACGAACTAAATAAATTCCTACGTGAGTTAGAAAATCCTCAACATACAAAGTGGGAAATCGAGCGAGCGGAAAACAAAACAAAAGCTAAACATATTATTAATTTACTAACTAAATTCATCAAAGAATCTCTTAATTCATTAAAGGATGATGACATCGAAGAAGCTCTTGACCCATCTGTCGGCGAATATCTCGCAGCAGATGAACCTGATAAAACAACATCAAGAGAAAAAATTGAATCTGTAAGCAATATTATTCAAAATATACAAACAAAAACTGTTATGCGCAGTACAAAATCAGAAGGACTAATTCTCCCCGGTTCTGGCACAACAGAGTTTGATGACGAAACAGGAAAAATCATTGTTGATGACATTCCCGGAGAAGGTGGAACTTCTAGCGACACAAATAGCAAAACTGGCAGTGATGGAGGCAGACAGGGCACTGGAAGTGGTAATGGTAACTCTCCAATAGAACATAAAAAAAATACCATTGCTAGTATACCTACGAAAACGAGAATCATGTGTAATAATAAAACAAAAGGCGAATATCGAATTTCAATCACGCCTTCTATATCAGCAACCAATGGTTTTATTGATTTATATATGTCTGCAGAATCTCAAAACTACAATGCTGAAATTATATCTGCCACCTGTACTGCACAACCATATATTCAAGTTACAGAAAATAGAATTAAAGACATTACTTTTACTAAAGCTACCACTTTGCAAATACTTGTTGTTATAAACTATCATGACTATTGTTCTATGGAGGTAAGGGCATATGGAAATAAGATATAAACTTTACCCATATCCAGTACTTGCTTATTATTCCGATGATTACAAAAATGGAAGCTTCGAAAGCGTCGTTGACTTGTCGTTGAACGGTTATCATGTTCAAGTAGATTTCACGGTTGCTTTAAATAACGAAGATTTAAAAAACTTAATCGCTCAAGGAAAAGCACAATATGTTTACCATCTAGAATGCCCCCAGACAGGATTTCGTACTGTTAAGGAAACAAGCAAAATATTTGATAGTTATATTATAAACAATAAGGCTGTGTGCGGAAAACTTCAAATATGTCCTTTTATTGTAGCCAAAGATGACATTAGTGCATACACAAATTCAGACTTTCATAATGACTATTCAGCCATCACTTTTGACATTGAAAAAGGTTGTATATTAGCTGTCGGCAAACAAGTTAATGTAAATATTGAAAAAATAACTGAAGATTTTGCCAGTACACCATCTATATTCAGTATCGTATGTAACGCTAATGTTACTGTATCTGAAATGCTCATAGATTATCATAGCAACCAAAAAATTATAATTAAATTGCCTCAAAAAGATTATTACAATTACAAACAATTGAGCAAAGCTCCAGAAACTCAAACAATATTAAATGCTATTACTATAATTCCGGCCTTAAGTTATATTTTATCCGAAATTAGTAAATTAGATATCTCCGACCGAGAAGAATTACAGGAATACGGCTGGTACCGAACCATCAAAAACAAATTACACAAGATTTTTTCTTGTGATATTGAGGATAAAGATTTTAATCAACAAAACACATTTTCATTAGCACAGAAATTGATCAACAACCCAGCATCTGATGCTCTAAATATTCTTTGCACCGGCTTTGGCAATACAGGAGGTGTTGAAGAATGAAAATTCAGCTCATAAATTGGGACAATATCTCAGCAATTAAGGCCAATCTTGACCAATATGCAGTAAATTTCACTCTACCATCAAATGAATGGCTTTTATCAGTTTTGGAGACATCTCCTTTTATCGACACAAAGTATAGTGTACCGGATTTCCAATTATATACATCTGAAGATAAACCATTCCTCACAGATTTCAAGAATGTTCAAATAGTCTACAACAACTTAAAATTCTTATCCGAATCTCAAGCATCAGATGAACGTATATGGGCAGGATTATGTTTAGGCCCATTCTGGGAGTATGTACAGTATCGTTGGAATATTCGAGAAAAATTTACTAAAAGCAATATTGAACAACATTATTTTTTCGGTTTTGGAGCAAGGCGCTCCTTAACAAGGAATGCTATATCCCGACTATGGTGGATAGGAAAACTGACATATGACGAACAGCGCACAGATCCCTATGAACTAACTAAATTTATATGCGAAAATTCCGATTATATCATGCATATACTGGAACGAAACACATCAAATAATCCAAACATTATCCGTCCCTTCATTGAAGCTATTCTCGAAGCAAAAAAAGACGGTTTGACTATTAATACTGATAATGTTGGAGAATTGGCAAAATATCTAAATCTCCTAGGTGGAATATATGTATTAGACTGCCTTTCACCAGATATAATATTTGAAAAAATCTTAACAAAAGCTTATAACCTTTAACAATAAAAAACGGAACAGTCTATTATAGACTGTTCCGTTTTTTATTGTTGTTATCTTTCGATTTTAGCGCATCTGCTATACTCATTGCAATCGCTTTGGCCAAAAATGGAGGCACAGCATTGCCAACCTGCTGATACTGCGAATCCTTGGTACCTTCAAAAATAAATGAATCCGGAAATGTCTGCAGTCTTGCTGCTTCGCGTATTGAAATTGCTCTATCAAGTTCAGGATGTATCCACATTGATTTTCTAACATTAACAACAGTTCCACTAGGTTCATCATAACGAAGGCGCATATAAATAGTGTTTTGCGTTCGTTCTGCATCACTGTAAGTCGATTTTAATTCATTTTTCAAATCATGGAAATTTTGCCCCGCTTTTAACGCTTTAAACCTCGTCTGAGCAACGGCTCTTGTTGCTGTAGATACATGATTATACAGCAATTTACCACGCAACTCTCTGGCTAAGTCGCTTATTTCATCAATTTCCGGCAAAGACACTGGTTCATAAGACCGCACATCTATAGAGGTTGGAATTTTCTGAAGATCTGATATTGCTTCATAAACTGTTCGGTAGCATTCCTCAGTAAATTCAGCTACAGGTTTCCTGTAGCACATGCCATTCTTTATTCCAACTACAATACAACGTTCCCGTTTTTGAGGAGCTCCAAAATCTATAGCATTAAGCAACATAGGAAAAATTTGATAATTATAAGGACCCGAGCCAAGAACACCTCTAACATAATCAAAAACAGCATAGGAATTAACAACTGCAGAAACTGAGCCACCATCATTCCTGTATTTAATAATATGAATCTTGTTATCAATAAGTTCTCTTGCTTTACTCAGCATCCTTTGAACAAATAAAGGTAACTTAATGGCAGCAATCATCTCCTCTAATGGAATTTTCGTACCATCCATATACTGCAACAGCAATTTTGCCATATATCTTTCTTTTTCTGCCAAAAAATCTTCTGCATCTTCATCTGCACCAGTAATAACTTGTAACATTTCACTTAAATATCTTCTATAACGATCTACTGAATTATCAAACTTTTCATTATTTATTCTGAAACGATACAAAAGATTTATTATCTTATATTTTTTCTCATCCCAAATATACTTATCTATATTATCATTATTTTTTATAAAATCCAAGGCATTTGGGAAATCAATTTCTGCAGGTAACAGCTCTAATTCAGACTCTATCATTTTCAATCCCATCACGACCGGATCATTTATATCTTCATCATCTACTATGAACCTATGAACATTGGATCGCAACATTGCCACATTCTCCATAACAAAAGCCTTTGGCTGAAGTTCAACTATTGCCCGCACATATTCCTTTACCAGCCTGTTATTCATACTAATTAGTGTAGAATGCTGCCTGTTAGCATTTGAAAAGCCCTGACATGGCGGTCCGCCAATTACAACATCGATTGATCCTACAGATTCAACCAGTTCTTTATAGTCTATTGTACGCACATCCGAATAAAGACGCTTAATTTCATAATTTTTTTTATAAGTTTTTCTTGCATCTGTGTTATTTTCTGCTGCAGCGACGATATTAAAACAACCGGTCTGAGAAAAACCCAAACTAAGTCCACCCGCTCCAGCAAAAAGATCAATAACTCTATATTTCATCAATAATCCCTCTCAAGGTCAACAAAAATCCAAAATAAATTTTATCATACAAAGGTCTGATTTTCAATTGATTTATCTCTTCTCTTGTTAGAATTGATTAATCAAGATTTTAATGACAATGAATCATGTTCAGAAGAATCCCATTTTTTAAAATTCTTTAGATCAAAATAAATAATGAAAAAATTGATTTAAGTGATGAAGAAATAGATAAAGGAATTCTAGATGGCGGGAATAATTGAGGACTTGATTCAATTTACATCCTATTAAACGGTACATTAATTACAGAAGATATTCTTGAATATATTTCTGCCGGAAAAGAACCATGCATAGAACTAGTTATTATTCAAGTAAAAAAGAAACCTCCTTTAGGAAAGACTCTATAATAAAATGGAAAATAACAGCAAACAATCTTCTTGAAATCGGAATTGATGACACACCGTATTCTAGTATATACAACGAAGACATCCTTACGTTTTTCTCTTTTTCGCAACTTGTATTTAAACTTGCTAAGAAACACTCCCAAATTATGCGCTTCCTCCAATTATGTAACTTTTTCTTCTGAACTTCACTCTAATGTTGTGGATATGGAACAAGCTAAAAAATTAGAAGAAATTGTTAGTAAGTTATTTCCTAGAAAAAAGGCCCTCGTCAGTGTAAATTTTGGGGAAGCAGAAGAATTATTTCAGGCTACGCAAAATCAATCTAAACATAAATTGAGACTGACTCTGGCAGAAACCCTCATTAATATTGGAACTCACCATGACTCACTTTGTCTCTCTCCTCTCGTACCTCAGTAGCGCTTCCTGCGCTATTTCTTCGGGTGTTTTCGGAGTGGTTTTCAAATTATAAGAGCTTTGCAGCTGCAAGGCTCTTTTTTGTGTGTTGACGGTAGTTGCTCCGCTGCTTGTTTGGGCAACAGTGCTTATTTGGGCGTTTGCTCCATTATTTCCATTTCCTTCCCATCCTTGTTCTGTGGCATTATTATTTGCTCGCTGATCTTGCTGCAAACTCCCTTCGTCTTTTGCTCGCCATTCATCCTGCAGTCTGCGTTCCCTCCTTATGCCCTGCGCTTCACGCAGGGCTTTTTCCATATTATAGAAGTTCGGTTCGCGGCGGCGGGCAGTCATAATAGTCACGGCAATATTCCATTCGGCATCGTCCGTCTCGCAGAATCGTTCTGCCCAGCCATCAATAAACCTGGCCCGTTCATCTTCGTTTCTAAACCGCAGCTTCAGTCTGTTATATTCAAACAGTTTTACCATCCGCCGTATCTGTTCATAAGGTCTCTCCATTTTTCAGCACATCCTTCGCAATATTTTCAGCCTCTGATTAGCTTATATGGTCAGGCGCACTTACGGGTTTCTCTGTCCAGGCGGCGGCAAACGCATTTCCCAGGCAGATCACCCTGGCTGGCAGTGTCATAACAGCCTGCCGGCCTGCGCCTGATGATCCATATTCCAGCTTATCTACATCAGCAGTTCTTCCGCTTCCCGCTGTTTTTCGGCCTGATGCGCTGCAAGCAGCAGCTGCCGCAGCTTAGTAAGCCCTTTTTTGATCGTTTTGCTGATCGCCGCCGGACTGACGCCAAACCTCTGTGCCAGTTCGCCGTTGCTCCAGCCTTCCAGAAAATGCAGTTCGATCAATTCTTCCTGTTTGGGCGAAAGCTGTACCAGCAGTTCCTGCACTTCCGCAAAATCCTGCTGCAGTTGCTGCTGTTCAAAATAAGTACGCGTCGTCTGCGCCGCATCTGCCGTCAGCACTTCCTCTGCAAATTCACAGCCGCTTTCTATTTCATAAGGGCAGGTCATTTCTTCATCCTTATGCCGGCGTTTCCATTCACTGCTGAGCGCCGTATACGACTTACTGACGATAAAAGCCGGCAGCTTCTCGAAATCCTGCCGCTGTCCCCATTTTTCCAGCGCCTTTACTACGGCTATCCTTTCGATCTGCTCGCCATCCTCGGCAAAACCTTTATAAGCGCTGGTATGTGCTATTTTTCGCAGTTTGATATCAAAAGCCTGCAAAATCACCCCCAGCATCTTTTTATTGCCCTGCTGCGCTAAAGCCACTATTTCGGCCCATTTATCACACTCCGCTGTTTCTGTGCAAGTAACTGTCATCAATACATCCCCTTATCTCACTCTGCTGCGGTGATCTTATTATTCAACACCTCTACTGCCAGCTCCCGCGCCGTCAGGCTGTCCAGACAGTCTATACAAATAATGAGCCCATCCAGCTCGATATAAAAATCACCGGCGCAAACAGCCTCATTACACAATTCACAGCTGTACACGGCTTCCGCCAGACTCTGCGGAGGTTCCAGCCACGCATTTTCGATCGCTGTAAAATGATCCACTAGTCACACCTTGCGCCTGAACTGCGGCGTGACGTTAAACTGCGCTTAAGCGCCCTGCGGAACAAAGCGCTGCAGTTGATATGCTCGTCCTGTGCCTGCTTGCGCAGACCATAAGGCAAAACGATACGCAGCTCTACTAAAGCATCGTCCTTTCTCGGCGGTTTCACCGTTCTGGCAGACTGCGGCTCAACTGGCCGTACAGTCTCTGTCTGGCAGTGTTTTCCCTGCAGTAAGGGGCATTTCAGCGCCAAATACAAAAGACGGGCACTCAGCACATCGCCGCCCGTCTTTTTAGATTTTTGTTGTGAAGCTAAAGAATCATTCATGTTTTTTTACCTGCTTTCGCTGAATTTAGGGTGTAAGTATCAATACTAACGCAGATCAGTAATACAAAACCATTATTAACACTTAAAACTTCCAAGTCAAAATCATAAGTATGTACGAAGGATTTACAGATTTTAATGATTTAAAAGCTTTAAGAGATGCTAAAGGTCTTTAAGATTTAAAAGATTCGGTATGCTTACTGCGTCAGCAATAATATCCCCTACTCTTATATGGCTTTTTACAAGGTCATTTTTAACCCCCTTTACATAAATAATTTTTATCCGCTTCTTGGAAGAGCAAATTTTACACTTTTTAAATTTTTCTTACCGGCAGGTTAAAAAACAGAGCCTAAAAAGCCATATAAGAGTGAGAGGGTGCCACAGCACATCAAAATGCTGAACGGAGTACGTTAAAATAATGGCCTGCTCTCCAAACTCACAGGAAAGGAGCATCTCTACTATGCAAATGCAAATATCATCAGCACCGCTGCTGACGGCAGCCAAGCTCGCCGAACTTGTCGCCCTGGGACACAACCGCATCTCGCAGATCTATCTGCACTGGACCGCAGGACGTTACGGCCAGCTTTACGACGACTACCATTTCAACATCGACGCCGACGGCAGTATTTACCAGACCTGCACGCAGCTCACCGAGCTTAAAATCCATACGTGGCACCGCAATACCGGCGCTATCGGTATCGCTCTCTGCTGCGCCTGCGGCGCGCTGCCCCATAACGGCAGGGATACTGAGTTCGGCAAGTTTCCGCCCACTCCCCGCCAGATCGACGCCGCAGGTAAATTAGTCGCCGCACTGGCGCAGGGGCTCAATATCCCTATCGACCGCGGGAACGTGCTTACTCACTGCGAAGCTGCGCTTATCGACGGCTACGGACCGTACAGCGGCGACGCCGAAACCCGCTGGGACTTATGGTATCTGCGCGATTCACCA
>UMHA01074226.1_pt1 | contig 62376 bp, 53 predicted proteins | sample 1965401 | NCBI WGS metagenome assembly UMHA01 (sample SAMEA4836085, study PRJEB28245) | human gut metagenome | biome: gut microbiome; material: fecal sample | place: Denmark | collected 2008 | reverse complement strand
AAGTAATGAAAAGCCTTAAAAATAAAGGCTTTTTTGATATTTTACACTATATCACTAATTAGAGCTTTTTTTTCATACCCAGAAGGTCGGGGGTTCGATTCCCTCCGTCGCTACCATTTGTTTATTACTCAGGTTTCCTGAGTTTTTTTATATGTAAAATATGGGTGTGTTTTTAAGTTGCACTTCTTTCTGTGGCTGTGGTTCCTTTGTTTCTTTCGGTGGTGCAGGTGTGTTATCTTCTCTCATTGATCCGGCAATTTTGAAAAGTGTTTTTGCGTTGTTTACAATAGGTTTAATTTGATAGACTACAGGAATTGCTTGGTTGATTACACCTAATGTTTTTTGTGTTCCTTCTAATAGGCCTCCCCAGTTGATAGCTTTTAGGGAACTTAATCCTTTTGAAAGTATACCTGTTTTTGTTGCGCCACTTATCATATAGGGGTTTGGGTACATATCATCACCTCTTATTTTAATATATGTCAATGTTATAGAAAAGTTCATTTAATTATTTTCAAAAAAAAATTGTTATGATATACTTATGTAAGAATAGGGAGTGATGCAGTGTGGATATATTATTAAAGCCATTTATTGCAATTTATCACGGTATCCAGGCTCTTGGACGTATACCTAAAAAGTTATTTCATAAGACAGAAGAGGCTGTTGAACAAGCGCAGGTTAATAGTATTAAAAAAGAGAAAATAGTTGCTGATGAGGAAAAGAAAAAAAAGAAGAAATCATTTTTTTCTAAAAAAGAAAAGAAAGAGAAAAGTGAGACGGTTCAAGAAGTAAAACAACCTAGTTCTCTTCCTCCAAAAACAGAAGAAGTTATCACAGATACAGGTATTCGTAAGAGAGATGAAAATGCCCCTGAGAGACCTTTGATTAAGTATCGTTATGTTGTTATTAACGCAATGGGAAAAAAGGAAAATGGAACTTTTGAAGCTGAAAGTGAGAATGAGGTTCGTAGTTTTCTAACATCTCAGGATTATGAAATCGTATCTATTAAAGTTCGTCCCCCATATGATATTGATATTAACGACCATGCTAAAATAAAAGTTGCTGATTTGTCTTTTGGGTTAACTCAGCTATCTACTTATATTAAGTCTGGTATTCCGCTTGTTGATGCGGTTAAAATTTTAGCAAAGCAAGCTACAAAGCCAGCTCCAAAGAAAGCGTATCAAAGATTGGTATATGAATTGTTAAAAGGTGAAAATTTATCTTCTGCGATGATGAAACAAAATAAGGTTTTTCCTAAATTGTTAGTTAATATGGTAAAAACAGCAGAGATGACAGGTGATTTGCCATCTATTTTGGATGATATGGCGGATTATTATACTTCCATGGAAAGAACTCGTAAGCAGATGGTTAGTGCCATGACTTATCCTTGTGTAGTTTTGACTATTGCGTTTGGTGTACTTATTTTTATGTTAACCTATTTAGTTCCGCAATTTGCTACTATGTTTGAAAGCAATGATGCTGAACTTCCAGCATTAACTTTGGCAATTTTAGGAGCAAGTGATTTTATTAAGGAAAATTGGATTATTTTAATTCTTGCTATTCTTGGAATTGCTATTGCTTTTATTATTGCTTATAAAAAAGTTGTTAGTTTTCGTACCGGGGTTCAAATCTTTTTAATGCATATACCAGTTGTAAAAAGTATTATCATTTATAATGAAGTTGCTAATTTCACTAAGACTTTTGCTTCTTTGCTTAATCATGGTGTATTTATTACAGATAGTATGGAAATCTTATCTAAGATTACAAATAATGAAGTTTATAAAAGAATCATTGATAAAACTTTACATAATTTAGGAAAAGGTGACTCTATTTCTGCTTCTTTTAGAGGAGAATGGGCATTTCCTGTAGTCGCCTATGAAATGTTAGTTACTGGAGAGTCGACTGGGCAATTAGGTCTTATGATGGAAAAGGTTGCTGATCACTTTCAAGCATTACATAAATCGGTTATTGATCAGTTAAAGAGTTTGATGGAGCCATTAATGATTTGTGCATTGGCTGTTGTTGTTGGTATTATATTGTTATCTATTGTACAACCAATGTTCTCAATCTATGGACAAATGGAGTAAGGAGGATAATTATGGATAGTTTATATTTAATTATCTTTTTTATTTTAGGGACAGTTTTAGGTGGTTTTTATACAGTTTTAGGAGGACGTTTAGCAGAGGAAGATTATCATTTTTTTCCGTATCGTTGTAATCATTGTAAACATAAACTTTCTGTTTTAGAAGTGTTCCCTATGATTTCTTATTTTATCTTAAGAGGAAAGTGTAAGCATTGTGGCAAAAAGATTGATGGTATGGAGCCTTTGATGGAATTATTTACTGGAATATTATTTGCAGTGGCTTATTTTAGTTTTGGTTTTTCTTATGAGTTTTTAATCGCTTTAGGTATTATTTCTTTACTTATTATTGTTACGGTTAGCGATTTGAATTATTTAATTATTCCTGATGAAGTGTTAGCCTTTTTTATTCTTTACTTTGTAGTGGTTCAGTTTTTTTCTTTAGGTGCCATAGGTGTAGTACAACATATCTTAACTGGAATTTTCTTATTTGTTCTTATGTATGCTATTATGTGGTTAGGTGAAAAGTTATTAAAAAAGGAAAGCCTTGGGGGCGGTGATGTTAAGATGATGTTCTTGTTTGGACTTATCTTAGATCCTCTTTTAGGAACTGTAGCAATATTTTTAGGAAGTCTTTTTGCTTTGCCAATGTCACTTTTTCTATTATATAAAAATCATGAAAAGATGATTCCTTTTGGACCGTTTTTGTTACTGGCATTAACTTTCTTGTATTTTACAAAGATTACTCCAGATATCTTGGTTCAATGGATTGGACTTTAAGAAAGAAAAAACTTTCTTTTTTTTTGAAAGTATTGTACGATAGTTAGGTAGGTGATGGATGAGTGAAAAGTAAAACAATTTTACCAGCAGATACGTATACTGTGATTAATAAAACAGTAATTCATGATGGTGATCGTAAACTTGTTAGCATGTTGTATCAGCCGATTATCGGATATACGGCAGTATCGTTATATTTTACCTTACTTGATGATTTAGATAAGTCTGAACTTATGAGTCATGACTTAACACATCATCATTTAATGGCAACTATGCAACTTAAATTAGATGATATTGTTGTTGCAAGAGAGAAGCTTGAAGCTTGTGGCCTTTTAAAAACTTATTTTAAGGCTGGAAATATTAACCAATATGTTTATTTAATTTATTCTCCTATGTCTGCTCATGAATTTTTGACTCATCCTATTTTAAATGTTGTTTTGTACAATAATCTCGGTAAAAAAGAATATGAAAGAATAGTTAATTATTTTAAAGTTCCATATATTAATTTAAAAGATTATGAAGATATTACTTTGAGTTTTGATCAAGTGTTTACTTCTACTTACGGTAGTGCGTTTGAAGTGAACAATGAAATTAGAAGAAAAGAAAGTGGATATCCTTCTTTAGAAAAGGGGATAGACTTTAATATGCTTATTTCTAGTATTCCTAGTAGTATGGTTCATGAGCGGTGCTTCTCAAAAGAGGTAAAGGAATTGATTAATTCACTTAGTTTTACTTATCAATTAGATACTTTAGCCATGCAAGGATTGGTTCGTGATTCTTTGAATGAAAAGGGTTTTATTGATAAGACTTTACTTCGTAAAAATGCTCGAGAATATTATCAATTTGAGCATGCAGGTGATTTACCAACAGTCATCTATAATAAACAGCCAGAGTATTTGAAAAAACCTATGGGAGATCATTCTAAATGGGCAAAAATGGTTTACGCATTTGAAAATTTAACTCCTTATCAGTTTTTGAAAGCTAAATATAAAGGAGCTGAACCAACGGATAGAGATAAAAGGTTGATTGAAAATTTATTAATCGATCAGAAGTTAAATCCTGGCGTTGTTAATGTTCTTATTTCCTATGTGTTAAAAATTAATCATGAGCAACTAAAAAAGAGTTATGTAGAAACGATTGCTGGACAATGGAAGAGACTTAATATTGAAACTGTAGAAGAAGCTATGAAAGTTGCTGAAAAAGAGCATAAGAAATTAAAGAAAATCGCTGAGAAATCGCAACCTAAGGCATCTTCAAAAGTTAAAAAAGAAGCTAGTCTTCCAGCTTGGTTTGATAAAAATTTAGAAAACGAGGAAACTACGCCTGAGGAAGAAGAAGAATTAAATCAAATTTTAAAAGAATTGGTATAAGATGTTCTTATTCCTTTTTTGTTTTTTAGTAAGTAGTTAGGACGATAAAACGTTTTAAAAAAGTTAAATGGCAGTTGCTAATTTGCAATTTTATAGATATTGTGATATACTTTATAGGTCGCTATAAATTATTGTAAATTTACATTCATAAATTTTGTGTTTCTTGCACTCGTGTTGGTTTTATGTTATCATGTTAGGGTAAGAGTAAGCATAAAATATATGGTATGGGAAAAGGATGTTTATATGAACAGATATACTGACTTGGAATTCGAACGTATTATCAGTCCGGTTCTTGAAATAGAAGAATTTAATCAATTAAAATTTATTACACATCATGGAATTACTAGATATGATCATTCTATGAGAGTGGCTTATTTATCTTATAAAGTGTGTAAAGCATTACATTTGGATTATAAAGAAGTAACGATTGCTGCACTTCTTCATGACTTCTTCTTAGATGAAGTTGAACATGAAAATAATGCTAATAAATTAAGACTTCATCCAGGGTATGCAGTGAAGAATGCTTCTAAATACTTTGATTTAACTGAGAAACAGGTTGATATTATTAGTACGCATATGTTTCCGGTTACATTTACTCCACCAAAATATATAGAAAGCTGGATTGTGGATTTTGTTGATGATATAGCAGCACTTTATGAAAAAGGTTATTGTATGCATCGTGAACTACGTACATCTATGTTTTTATTTATGTTTTTGGTAGTTAATTTTGTAAAAATGAGATAATCTTCCAGATTATCTCTTTTTTTTATTTTTATTTTATGGTATACTTTTGCAAGAAAGAAGTGATAGTATGGAAAAAACATTTATTTTTGGACATAAAAAACCTGATTCAGATTCTGTTATGTCTGCTATAGGTCTTTCTTATTTAAAAAATAAATTAGGAGATAGTACAGAACCAAGAATTTTAGGAAATGTCAACAAAGAGACTAAATATGCTCTTGATTATTTTGGGTTAAAAGAACCTGAGTATTTAAATGATGTTAAATTACAAATTAAAGATGTTAATTATCATAAAGGATTTTTAATTAAAGATACGGATTCTATTTATGATGGTTATCAGAAAATGTTGAAAGAAGGATTGACTGGAATTCCAGTTGTGCAACAAAAAAATGCCTTTTTAGGATTAATTACAATTAAAGATTTATCTCATATGGTAGTTAATGCTAATTTTGAAGAGTTGTTTACTTCTTATAGTAATATTATGAAAGTATTAAAGGGTGAGGAAATCTTAAAATTTGATGATGAGATTGTTGGTAAAATATTAGTTGCGGCTTATCGTAGTACAACTTTTATTAATCAAGTTTCTCTTTCTTCAAATGATGTATTAATTGTTGGAGATCGTCATAGTGTTATTGAATATGCAGTTGAGTCCGGTGTAAAATTAGTTGTTTTATCGGGAGATTCTGAAATTAAGGAAAAGCATATTGAAATTGCTAGAAAGAATAAAGTTAATATTATTCGTACGCCATATGATTCTTATCATATTACGAGACTTTTACCTTTAACTAATTATATTAAAACTATGATTCGCAGTTATAATCCTACTAAATTTGAGGAAAGTGAGTATGTTGATACGGTTTTAGATATTAATAACAAGTTGAAGCATACTAATTATCCAGTTGTTGATAGAAAGAATAGATGTTTAGGATTATTAAAAATTATTGATTTAAATGAGAAACATCCTAAGAATGTTATTTTAGTTGATCATAATGAAAAATTACAAAGTGTTGAGGGATTGGATGAAGCTAATATTTTAGAAATTTTTGATCATCATAATTTGGGAAGTATTACAACTAGTTCTCCAATTAATTTCCGCAATATGGCAGTAGGCTCTACTTGTACTATTGTTTATACTTTATATAAAGAAAGAGGTGTGGAAATCCCTAAAGAAATTGCAGGAGCTTTACTTTCTGGGATTTTGTCTGATACTTTAATTCTTAAGAGTCCAACAGCTACTCCTAGAGATAGAGAAGCTGTGGAAGAACTTTCATGTATTGCTGAAGTTGATTATCAAGAATATGGTATGAATATGTTAAAAGCTGGTACTTCTTTAGATGGAATGACAAAAGAAGATGTGTTATATAATGATTTTAAATTATATACTGTAAATGAGAAGACTTTTGCTATAGGGCAATTCTTTACTATGAATTTTGATGAAATGAAAAAAGAATTGGAAGAATATGTTCATACATTAGATGAAGTAGCAGAAGCTAATAATTATGATTTTGTTGCTTTATATGTAACAGATATTATTCAAAATGGAAGTTATGTTATTTTTAATACTAAGGGTCAAGAGGTTGTTGATGTAGTATATGGTAAAGAAAATCTTCCTGAAGGATATTTTGTCGATAACTGTGTTTCTCGTAAAAAGCATGTTGTTCCACTTATTATGGAAGTATTTGAAAATTAATAAAGGAGAATTTTATGGATATACTAGAAATTTTGATTTTGGGGTTCGTTCAGGGGATTGCGGAGTTTTTACCAATTTCCTCTTCTGCTCATTTAATCATTTTTAGAGATATATTTGGTATCGGATCTGGAATGAGTGCTAATATGAATCTTACTTTCGATATTGCACTTCATTTTGGTACTTTGCTGGCAATTGGAGTATTTTTCTTTAAAGATTTTATTAAGATGATTCAAAAAGGTTTTACTAAGGGAGTAAAAGATGATGATGGTAAAATTCTTTGGTATTTGGTAGCGGCAACTATTCCTGCTGCTATTGTCGGGGTGCTTTTTGAAGAGGCTATCGAGAACGTAGTTCGTTCTAATTATGTCGTTATTGCCATTGCACTTGCTGTGATGGGTATTATTATCTATTTAGCAGATAAATTTAGCAAAGAGACAAAAACGATTAAAAAGATGACTTTAAAAGATGCTATTCTTGTTGGGTGTAGTCAAGTGTTTGCTTTAATTCCTGGTTTTTCTCGTAGTGGAACTACGATTGCTGCAGGTAGAGTATTAGGCTTGGATCGTGAAAGTGCAGCTAAATTTTCATTTTTCTTGAGTGCACCTGTTGTTTTAGGGGCTGTTTGTCTACAACTTATTAAAGGAACTACTTTTAGTGTTATTGCAGCTAATTTGGGTACTTTTATTTTAGGCATATTGGTATCTTTTGTTATTGGTTTATTATGTATTAAGTATTTACTTAAATATTTACAAAAACATAATTTTAAAATTTTTATGATATATAGAGTAGTTTTAGCAGCAGTAGTTTTAATTTATATATTTGTTAGATAGGTGATACGAGATGAGTATAGAAATTTTAGGGGTATTCATTACTTTATTATTGGGAGTATTTGTTTTAATAGGGGCAATGGTTGCTCTTTTAGTTAGTAGGAAAGGTCAAGTTATTGATTTTTCTTTAGGACTAGCTTTTAGTGTTATTATTATGCTAATTGTGTTAGATTTGATTCCTGAGGTTATTGAACATTTAGGGATTAAATACATTTGGTTGTTTTTAATTTTTACTTCTTTAGGCTATGGATTATTGCGATTACTTGATCATTTTATTCCTGATCATCATGAGCATGATAAGATGTCAAAGAGGGAAGCTAATGATAATTTGGCACATATAGGAATTGTTTCTTCGATTGCGCTTATTATCCATAATATTGTTGAAGGTATGGCAGTTTATTCTACTGTTCTTGGTGATGTTAGAACCGGTCTTATGTTGGCTATCGGAATTGGTTTTCATAATTTGCCACTTGGTATGGTTATTACTACCACTTTTTATCAAGGAAATCAGAAACCATGGAAAGTATGGTTATCACTTGGAGGAGTTGCTTTATCTACAATGTTAGGTGGTATTCTTTCTTTATTCTTAAATAATCAGGCGGTTCCAGAATGGGTAATTGGTAGTTTATTGTCTATTACTCTTGGTATGTTAATATTTATTTTGTTTTCTGAGTTATGGCCTAGAATACGCCATGGTAAATTTAAAAAAGAACGTAACTTAGGAATGTGTCTCGGTATTATTATTATGTTAATATCCTTGATTATTTAGGAGGAAGTATGTTATACAATTTTTGTTTTTGGTTTATTATGTTTTTACTATATTCTATGATTGGATATGTAGCAGAAATTATTAATCTTACTATTATGACTAGAAAACCAGTTTGGAATCGAGGATTCTTAATTGGTCCTTATTTGCCAATTTATGGTATTGGATGTTTATTTATGGTTTTTTTTCTAAATAGATATGAGAATGACTTAATTGCTTTATTTATCTTGGTAGCTTTCTTTTGCACATTACTTGAATATTTTACAAGTTTAGTGATGGAAAAATTATTTAAGCTTCGTTGGTGGGATTATACGGATTATAAATTTAATCTCAATGGAAGAGTTTGTCTACTTAACTCAGTTTTATTTGGAATTGGTGGTATTATTGTAATTAAGGTATTAAACCCATTTTTATCTTGGTTAGTTTATTTGATGCCTAGTACTGTTACTATCTGGGTTGGTATTATTTTATTTCTTGTTTTTGTTATAGATTTTATAGTTTCTTGCTATATTACAAATAACTTAAAAATTAATTTTAGTAAATATTTGCATGTGGATGCAACTGCTAAAATTAAGAAAGAAGTAACACAAGCTTTAAAAAAGAATGTTTTGTTAACATCTCGTTTACTTAAAGCTTTTCCTGGAGTTTCTAGTGCTAATAAGAAATTTAAAGACTTTTTAAAATTATTTCAGTCTACAGAAAAAGAATTTTTTTTGTTAAAAATGGCTAAAAAGAAGAATCGAGATTGATTCTTCTTTTTATGTGAAAGATTTATTTTTTCATTGATTTGCAACTTTTTCATGATATACTATAATAGTATGATAAGGTAGGGTGTTAGTGTATGAAAAGACGTAAAAATGATAGAAATAATCAAGCATTTACTCTAATTGAGTTGATTGTTGTTATTGCTATTATGGGGATTATTTTAATATTGGCATTGCCACAAATATCTAGACTTCAAAGTGCTAATAAGGATAAGAAGTATGATGCCTATTATAGCTCTATAGAAAGTGCAGCGAAACTTTATATGGATAGTCAAGCTAAAGACTTATTTGGTAGTAATTCTTCTGGTTGTGTTACTATTGACTATTCAGACTTGAAAGAGCAAAACTTAATTAAAGATTTCGGAAGTTCTGATGTTTCTTGTAGCCGGGATGATGAAACTTATGTAGAAGTTAGAAAGGTTAATGATAACTTTTTATATTCTACGTCTTTAGTATGTCGAGATAGTAAGAAAGTTGTCTATGAGAGAAAAGAAGTGGCTGATGAGCCTTGTACTAACGAACCAGATCAAACTGGACCTACAGTAACTATTACGCCTAGTGAACATGATTGGGTGCAAACAAAGAATTTAAAAATAACAGTGAAAATAACAGATGCCTATACTTTAAATAAAAATATTGGTATTTTATATTATTGGACGAATTCTTCTGGAACAAAAGTAAGTAAAGATTATACTTATAGTTATAAGAATAAGAAGGGAGTAAAATCTGTTTCTTATCAGATACCAACTAAGAATATACCAACTGATTCAGGACAGTATAATTTGGTAGTAAGACAATGGATTTCTTCTTCTACTAATGGCATTCAAGATGCTTTAGGTAATCAAACAGTAAGTGATGCTACTGCAGGTTTATATAAGATAGATAATGTAAAACCAACTTGTGGAAGTAACGATGGTAAGACTACTTGGACTAAGGATGATTTTACAATTCATCAGTATTGTAGTGATGATGCAAGTGGATGTACGCAAAATCCATATAGCAAAAAATTTACTTCTACTACGGTTACATATACGTTTACTATTAAGGATAATGCTGATAACAGTAATACATGTAAAGTAAATGTTTATTTGGATAAGACAAACCCTACTAATCCTAAAGGGGGGGCTATAGGAACTGTAAGTGGAAGTAATAAAAGTGCAAGTATTAAGACAGAAGTATCAGGATCTACTGATAGTCATTCTGGGTTTAAACGTTACTTATATTTGGTAACAAATAGTAGTAGTACTCCAGATAAATTTGATTCAGGATTTACAACTTCTAAAGCATTTACAAGAAGTTGTGGAACGAGTTATTATGCATGGGCAGTAGCTGAAGATAATGTAGGAAATCGTTCCTCTGTTGTTTCTTTAGGTAATACAAAAGATGGTAAAGATAAATATAGTGATTGGAGTAGTTGTAGTAAGCTTTGTGGAACTGGTTCACAGAGTAGAACTAATACATGTGATTTAGTAACTACTGGTTTAACTCAATCATGTAATACTATGGACTGTTGTAGTAAAACGACAAATTCTTATGGAGGATGGGGTGGCTGTCAAGGATCTTGTGGTACAGGAACCAAATACAGAACAGTTACTAAAATAGGAATTGATGGTAGAAATTGTGGTACATGGACAGATTCTACTTCTTGTGATACAGGAAAGTCTTGTGTTCCTACTAATACATGTAATATTAGGGGAAATACTGTATATACAGTACCATACCCTTATACGTGTACAAGAGGTCATTATCACACTACTGGATATGTTCATTATTGTACGGATAGTAACGGAAACTTTATTTTCCATGGAAAGAACTCTCAATCTGTTTCTCCTCACTCTGGTCGTGTTGATGCTAGTATTAATGGTTATAACTGGGTTTGTCCGACTAATCCATATACAGATGGATGGACTATAATTTCAGGATAATAGAAGAAAGGGGAGTTTTATGAGTAAGAAAATTGTATTGGCTGTTTTGTTTTTTCTAAGTTGTTTATTAATTTTTCTCGGTGTGATTTTCTATTTAGTAAATATAAATAATGAGAAGAATTATAGTTCTTCAGATAGTGGTTCTTTAGAATTGTCTAGTGCTGAAATTAAAGAAATTTATGAAAAAGAATATAATCATTCTTCCACAATCTCTAAGGAACACTGTTTGGATACATTGTGTATGACAGATGCAAAGATTTCTTATGAATATAATGCTTATGGAGTGTTTACTGCTACTTTAACAAATTATTCTAAAGATAGTATTGGTCCAGGTTTTATCAATGTAAATTTTCTTGTAGATGATGATGTTGAAGTGCTTTCCTTTTATTATCCGTCATTAGCAAGTAATGGAAGTATGCCTTTGGAGTTACAGTTTTCTAGTGCTGATGTATTAAATGCAAAAGATTATACTATTACTTGGCCAACAGAAGAAGAAATAAGCTATTATGAGTCACTAATTTACTAGTTTTATGTAAGATTTGATAGAAAAGTTATTATGCAGATATTATTTTAAGGAACTATATTTTATGGTTTCTTTTTCTTTTTTTACTTCCTTTTTTTAATTTTGTGTTATCGTGCTTTTATAAGTAGAATGGTAGTATGAAAGAGATTATAGTTAATGATAATCAGGGATTTACATAGATTAAATTAATTGTTGTTATTGTTATTATTTGGCATTACCATAAATATCTAAGTTGCAGAGTGCTACTAAGGATAAGAAGTATGATGCTTATTATAGTTTTGTTGAAAGTGGTGCCAAATTATATATGGATAGTCAAGCTAAAGATTTATTTAGGAGTAATTCTTTTGGATACGTCACGGTTGATTATACTTCCTTAAAAGGACAAAATTTAGTTCAGGATTTTACTATGTCTATGTTGATTCTGATCAACCGCATGACGGATTATGGAATAGATATAATACTGGGTATATTGATAAGGATTGTTTAGTTACATGGAGCAATTTTAATGAATATAAAAACAACGGATTTTTTCATAGTTATGATATAGATGGTCCTGATCCTTGTTTCCATTATATAAAGAATAGAGGAGGTTGTAGTAATTAATATGAAGGCTAGAATTTTTGGAGTAGTTTTATTAGTTGTAGCGATTGGGTGTATTTCTTTAGGGGTGTTCTTTACTTTACAGGAGAGGATACTAAAAAAGTATCCGCTGGTATTATTGATTATTCTTATGGGAAACTCAAACCTTAGATGTTTGTATTTCGAGTGATAATTGTTCTGTTTTACCGGTGGAGTATTCTCCTTTGGTATATAATACTTCTATTATTGATATTCAAAATATGGTTAATGAAATTAATGCCGATATGAAAAAGTATTATGAAGAGGTCGCTAATTCTACTTTAGATGATACTAGTTGTGATGCTGTTCGTAATGTATATCAACACAGCCTTCTTCCTCATTTTGATATTACAATTTATGAGTCTAAGGAGTTAACCAATATTATTGCATCATATTTGATTTCTAATTTATGTCTTGATTCTGTTGAATATTTGTCATTAAAGAGTTTTGCTTATGATAAAGAAGAAAAGAAAGTTTTAAATCAAGACGAGTTTAAGAAAAAGTATGATGTTTCTGATTCGGAAATAGAACAGGCTATTCAAGAGAGACTTGATTCTAATAATTCTATTAATCAGACTCAGTATACTCTTGATGATACTCGTAGCAGAGATTATGTTGTTTATTTTGATCGCTATGGCAATCTTAATGTTTCTTATTATTTAGATTCTATGCAGATGTATTACTTTATTAGTCTATTATAAAAGATTTACACTCTTTTTTTTTGTTTTCCTTGCTTATTTTTACTAAATATTATATATTTATATATGATAGAGTGGGTGATGATAATGAAAAATGATAAGGGATTTACATTAATTGAATTAATTGTTGTTATTGCTATTATGGGAGTTATTTTAATATTGGCATTGCCACAAATATCTAAGTTGCAGAGTGCTAATAAGGATAAGAAGTATGATGCCTATTATAGCTCTATAGAAAGTGCAACGAAACTTTATATGGATAGTCAAGCTAAAGACTTATTTGGTAGTAATTCTTCTGGATGTGTTACTGTTGACTATTCTGATTTAAAGAAACAAAATTTAGTTAAGGATTTTGGAAGCTCTGATGTTACTTGTGGTCGGAATAATGAAACCTATGTAGAAGTTAGAAAGGTTAATGACAATTTCTTGTATTCTACTTCTTTAGTGTGTAGGGATAGTAAGGATAGTAAAAAAATTGTTTATGAGCGAAAAGAAGTTCCAACAGAGCCTTGTACTAACGAACCAGATAAAGCTGGACCTACAGTAAATATTACGCCTAGTGAACATGATTGGGTACAAACAAAGAATTTAAAAATAAAGATAAAAATTACAGATGCATATACATTAAATAAGAACATTGGTATTTTGTATTATTGGACAAATTCTTCTGGAACAAAAGTAAGTAAAGATTATACTTATAGTTATAAGAATAAGAAGGGAGTAAAATCTGTTTCTTATCAGATACCAACTAAGAATATACCAACGGCATCAGGCCAATATAAGTTAGTGGTAAGGCAATGGATTTCTTCTTCTACTAATGGAATTCAAGATGCGTTAGGTAATCAAACAGTAGGAGATAAAGTGACTGGATTATATAAGATAGATAATGTAAAACCAACTTGTGGAAGTAACGATGGTAAGACTACTTGGACGAATCAAGCATTTACAATTCGTCAGTATTGTAGTGATGATGCGAGTGGATGTACAGAAAATCCATATAGTAAGAGATTTACTAGCAGTACAAAAACATATACGTTTACAATTAAAGATAGGGCAGGAAATACTAATACGTGTAAAGCAAATGTTTATCTTGATGTAAATAAACCAACTTGCGGGACTAATGATGGTAAAACTTCGTGGGTAAATAAAGATTATACTGCAAATGTTAATTGTAAAGATACTGGTGGAAGTGGATGTACTCAGTCAAAATTCTCTAAAAAACTTACTACCGATGGAAGAACTGATTCTATTACTATACGAGATGTTGCAGGTAATACAACAAGTTGTACAGTTAATAAATATTTAGATAAAACAAAGCCTACTTGTGGAGGTATTACTGGACAAAGTACAAGTTGGACTAAGAATAATCGAACTATTTCTGTAAAATGTAGTGATAATTTAAGTGGATGTACGAAGAGTAGTTTTTCTACAACATTTAATTATTCTGCTAAAACTGATACTATTACTATTAAGGATAGTGCTAGTAATACAAGAAGCTGTACAGTTAATGTTTATGTAGATAAGACAGCGCCAAGTGCACCTACTAGTGGAAGTATTGGATCAGTAAGTGGAAGTAGTACAACTGGTAGTATTAAAACAGCAGCCTCTGGATCTAAGGATGATCATTCGGGAGTAAAACGATATTTATATATGGTTACTAATAGTAAGACTACTCCTTCTAAAGATAGTGATAAATTTAAAACTTCTATGTCTTTTACAAGAAGTTGTGGAACAAGTTATTATGCATGGGCAGTAGCTGAAGATAATGTTGGACATAGGTCTTCTGTTAAGAGTTTAGGAAGTACTCAAGATGGTAAGAATAGTTATAGTGATTGGAGTGGTTGCAATGCAACTTGTCCTAATACAGTTGGAACAAAAACTAGAACTAATTCATGTGCATTAGTTACTACTGGTCTTAGTACGAAATGTAGTATTAGTTGTGGTCCTCCTGAACATACTCATAAGGTTGGTTATGTTGGAACAACTGTATTTAGTGGGTATCAATGGTGCAGTTGTAATTCGCATTCTGGCTGTCATACCACATATCGTAAAGGATATTGTAAAGTGTGTTATGATCATGGCGAGGTTTTTAGATGTGTTACGGGTAATTGTTTGAGTGGTGTAGGTTCAGGATGGTTACAAGGAGCTTATAATTGTCCTACTGCTCCATATTATCCTATTGCTGTTCCAGATTAGAAATTTATTAGTTGAAAGGTGTTCTTATGAAAAAAACGAAAATTTTTAGTTTAATTTTAGTAATTGTTGGTATTATTTGTTGTGGAGTAGGAGGGGTGATATATTTTTTTGCTCCTTCCACAGCAGAAAATGGGGAATCTAATCACAATCCTGATACAGTAATTGTTGAAGATGATCCTAATTATATAGATCGTTCTGAAGAAGAAGCGGCTGTAAAAAAAGCGACAGGAAATTCCTATTATAAGATTAATACTAGTTATCAATTTTCTACTAATAGAAAATATGATAGTTTAGAACTTACGGATCCATTTTTAGTTCAAATGGCTCCTAATTTATATTCTTTTTCTTGTATACTTCGAAATAATTCTGATGTTAATTATCCTGGCCAGGCCGTTTATGTTAAGTTTTTGGATGAAGATGGGAAAGTTATTGCGAAATTAGAAACTAATTTCTTTGATATTCCTGCTCATGGCAATACTACAGTTTCGGTTAATTCGGCATTTAATATTTTAAATGCTTATGATTTTGAAGTAGTACCTAAAAACACTTGATGTTTAAAACTAGATTATTTTCTAGTTTTTTTGTTAAATCTATTTATATGTGTTATTATTATATTAGGAGGAATAATATGAAGTATAAAGAAAATATTAATAAAAATATATTTAGGGGTTATGATATTAGAGGTATTTATCCTACTGAAATAGATGAAGATACTGCTTATACTATTGGACTTGGTTTCGGTAGTTATATTCGTGAGGCTGGAAAGACGACTTGTGTTGTTGGACATGATAATCGTTTAAGTAGTCCAGCACTATATGATGCTTTAATTCAGGGAATTTTATCTACTGGTATCGATATTATATCACTTGGTCTTTGTACAACACCAATGTATTATTATGCATGTATTAAATTAGAAACTTATAGTGGTGTCATGGTTACTGCATCTCATAATCCTAAGGATGATAATGGCTTTAAGTTTGCTTTCGACGAAAGTGGTAATTGCAAAGGACAAGAAATTCAAGACTTTTTAGCTTATATTTTACGTGGTGATTTTCAAAAGGGAGAAGGAAAGTTATCTACTTATAGTATAGAGGAAGAGTATTTAGAATTATTTAAGAAAAGTCTTTCTTTTGGTCCAAGAAGAGTTAAAGTTGTTATTGATCCGGGAAATGGAACTACTAGTGTGATTGCTAAAAATTTATATGAAATGTTTCCTATTGATTTAGTTGTTATTAATGGTGAAAGTGATGGACATTTTCCAAATCATCATCCAGATCCTTGTGTTGAAGATAATCTTTCGGAGTTGAAGCAAAAAGTTTTAGAAGTGGGTGCCGATGTTGGACTTGGATTTGATGGCGATGGTGATCGTATGGGATTAGTTACTAATTCCGGAAGATTTTTGCCAACGGATTATTATATGATTTTAGTAATTCGTGATATTATTTCTAAAGTGTCAAAGAAAGAATTTTTATATGATGTGAAATGTTCTAAAGCTCTTGAAGATGAAATAGAAAGACTAGGAGGTAAGGGAGTATGTTATCGCACAGGTAATTCTTATACTAAAGCAGCTGTTAGAGATTTGGATTTGCCTTTTGGTGGGGAGTTATCTGGGCATGTTTACTTTAGAGATAGATGGCCTGGATTTGATTCTGGAATTTATGCAGGACTTCGTATGGTAGAAATGTTATCTCATACTGATAAATCCGTGGATGAGCTTGCAGAGGGAATCCCTGTATATTATTCAACTCCAGAATTGAAATTTACTGCTAGCGATGATATTAAGTTTGGTGTTGTAGACAAAATTGGTGAATATGCTAAAGCTCGGGGATATTCTTATTTAGATATTGATGGAATTAAAGTTTTATTTGATGATTCTTGGGCACTAGTTCGCGCTAGTAATACTGGACCTAATATTACTGCTAGATTTGAAGCTAAATCAGAAGAAAGACTTAGGGAGATTCAAGATGAATTTGTTGAAGTTTTGAATCAAAATTTAAAATAACACTTGTATCTAGATATCGAATATGATATAGTCAAATAGACGTTTGCTTAAAAATTACATATGATGGTGGGGGACTGCATAGATTATGTAGTTTTTTGGCGTTTCTTAGTTTTTAAAGAATAAATAGGAGGTAGTATGGGAATTTCTAAAGATGAGTATTTGAAAGAAGAAAAAATTTTATCTAAAGTTCAAAAACTGCTTGGTGATATTTTAAATGAATTAGGAAAAGATGTATATCAAGATGAGGAAGACTTTACTGAATTTAAAAAGATGATGTGGGAGAATTCTAGTAGTTTTGATGCTGGTGAAATGCGACAAGTTATGGCTGCGACTGAGCAGGAAGCAGAAAAAGTTTTACAAAAGCAGCGTTATTTTAAGAAATTATGTCAGATTAAAACTAAACCTTATTTTGCATCTATTGTTTTTAAAGATGATCATGGTAAGATTTGGAATATTTATATTTCTCTTACATATTTAAAGGATGCTGATTTTAATAATATTTTATATGATTGGCGTAGTCCTATTTGTAGTTTGTTTTATGATTATGAAGTTGGTCCATGTTCGTATGTTGCTCCTGGAGGAGAGTATTTTGGTGAGTTAAAAAGAAAAAGGCAATATAAAATAGAAAATTGTAAATTGGTTGGTGTTTTTGATAATTCTTTAAATATTGATGATGAGGTGCTTCAGGAAGTGTTGGCTCATGAGTCTAGTGATAAGATGAAAAATGTAGTTAATACAATCCAACAAGAACAAAATCAAGTGATTCGTAATTTAGAAGATCATAATCTAATTGTTCAAGGAATTGCAGGTAGTGGTAAAACTACGGTTGCTTTACACCGAATTGCATTTTTGCTATATCGTTTGGAAAATTTAACTAGTAATAATATCTTAATATTTTCTCCTAATCCTATTTTTACAGAATATATCTCTGATGTATTACCATCTTTAGGAGAAGATAATACACTTCAAACCACTTTTAATGATTATTTGGCTTATAGTATTACCGAATATAAAGAAGTAGAAGCATTTACTGATTTTGTTGCGAGATATTATACTTATCAAGTGCCTAATGTTGACTTAATAAAATATAAGCAAAGTGATGAGGTTATAGAGGATTTGGATTTGTATTTGAAAGACTATATAGAACATGCTGAGTTTGTAGAATCTTTTTATGAAGATGAAATCCATTATGTAGATAAAGATGAAATTAATCATTTACTTCATTATAAGTATGATAGATTACCTTTATTTGAAAGAGTAGATGAAATTGCTAAAAGGTTGTCTTCTAACTTTTATCGTGGTAGTGGCAAGAAGAATGGTACTTTTCGTAAATTGTTAAAAGAGCATGCTAATTTTAAGCGTGATTTTAAAGAAATTTATCGTGGTTTTTATCTTAGTCCTTATTGTAAGGTAACGTTAACAGAGGCAGAAATAGATAAATTTATTAAGAGAAAAAATTTATATTATGAGGATGCGTTATTATTTGCTTATATTAAAGGAGTGTTAGATGGTTTTCCTTATGAGCAACAAATTAAGCAAGTAGTTATTGATGAAGCACAGGATTATAATAAGTTACAATATATCATTATTTCCAAGATTTTTGCGAGAGCTGATTTTACGATTTTAGGGGATGTTAATCAAAATATTAATCCTTATTATCATTATGATTCATTAGAGGAATTAAAACCTATATTTAAGAATGAAAGTAAGTATTTGGAACTCTTAAAAACTTATCGTTCTTCCCCGGAAATTATTGAATATACAAATAAAATATTAAATCTGAATCATGTTAATGCAATTCGTAGAGATAATCATAAACCTGTTGTTTTTAGAAGACATTTGAATAATTTAAAAGAACAATTAGTTTTAGATATCAATGCTTTAAAAAATAGTTATTCTAGTGTTGCAATTATAACCAAAGATGATAGAGAGGCAGAAAAGATTTTTAATCTTATTAAAGACGATGTATCTGTTTCTTATGTAAAACTAGATACTAAAAAATTTAAAAGAGATTTAATCTTGGTTCCTGCATATTTAGCGAAAGGATTAGAGTTTGATAGTGTAATTTTATATAATGATAGAGAAAATTCTTATAAGAGTAATGAACGTAATTTATTGTATGTGGCTTGTACTAGGGCACAACATGAATTATATATTTATAATTAGTTTCAAATTTACAAAGGTATTTAAATATGGTATTATGTTAAAGATAAAGAACGTGAGTTTTGTCTGAGGTGAGGCATATGTTTAAACAGTTTTTTCGTGGTGTTCAGGATAAGTATAAGCAGATGCAAGAAGAGGAGGCTAGATATCAAGAATTACTAGGTAAAGTGTTTCTTCTTCCTAAGTTTTATCCTTATACTCCGGTTGATAGGAAGAAATTAACGATTAGTTATAAGCCTCTTATGAATATGTGTCCCGATTTAAATGAAGGGGATGCAGTGGTTGTTCGAGGGATTATTCCAATTGATGAAGTTCCATTGGCTTGTCTTTATACGACAGAGTGTAAGACTGCTTTGAAATTTTATTTTGTTGCCACGACTAAGTATTTATGGCTTATTAATAAAGAGGGATATTTGAAATATCATTATCAGGATTTGACTATTGATGTTATTAAAAATGGGATGTTGTCCAAAACTTTACTGCTTGGTAATATGCTTTTCAATGTTAATGGTATTAATGAAGTTCTTTTGGATTTTGTTAAATTATTTCAAGATGCAAATTATCGTGAGAAATTAATACAGAAGAAATTGGGGATTTTTTGTGGTACTGTTCCTACTGTTTTCTATCTCAATAATATTGGTTCTGGTATTAGTATTGGTCAAAATCATGAAATCGTATTTCATACGAAAGAGTTTCACTATAAATATAATATTTCCGACATTAAAAATTATGAACTATTATTGGATGATATGGTGGTAAGGGAGAAAAAGAGTAATAGGAGGGGAAGACTTACTGCAAATAAAAATAGTTGCTACGAAATGGTGTTGCGTGTTACTGTTAGTGATCAAATATTTTTGATTCCTATTCTTGAAAAGACTGCTTTTATGTCTTTATATTCTTCTACTAGCGTAGAATTTATGGAGAATAAAGCGTTTGCTGATGGATTAGTTAATTTGTTAGATGATTTGGATGAGGCTATGTTAAATGGTGAATTATAGTTTTTTATGATAATAATATATAAAAACCCAGTTGAGTATTGTACTCAATTGGGTTTTTATTCGTTTTCTTTATGTTTTTCTTTTGTAATTGGGATTTTAAAATAGAAACAAGATCCTTTATTTTTCTCTGAGGTAACTCCAAAGTCGTAGTTATGTAGTTGTAAGGCATTTTTTACAATAGATAATCCTAGACCAGTACCAACTAAGTTTCGTTTATGTTTCTTTTTATTTTTATAATATTTATCCCAGATATAAGGTAAGTCTTCTTCTTTGATTCCTTTACCAGTATCTTTTATTTCTACTAGGATGTCTTTTTCTTCTTTTACTATATTTATAAAGACAGTATTATCTTCTCCTGTATAGTTAATAGCATTATTGATGAGATTATATATAACTTGTTCTATTTTCTTTTTATCTGCATTAATTATAATTTCTTTTTCGTTATGATTAAATTTAAACTTATAATTTTCTGTTTCTTGTAGTACTTTATAGCGATGGGTTATTTCTTTTGTTAACTCTATTAAGTCGAATTCTTCTTTTTGTAATTCATTGATATTTGATTGTATTTTAGATAATTCTAATATATCATTTACTAATATTGTTAAACGGTCAACTTCACTTATAATAATATCCATATCTTCTTTTTGTTTCTTTTTATCTTTCGCGTGAAGATCTCTGCTCATTTCAGCATAGGCTTTAATCATTGTTAATGGGGTTTTTAAATCGTGAGAGACGTTGGCCATTAAATCTTGCCTTAACTCGTCTGTTTTTTCTAATTCATCTTTTGCATAATTTAAAGTGGATGCAAGTTCATTTAATTCTAAAATGTCTTCTTCCGTATGAAAGGATACGTCGAATTTTCCTTCTGCTAATCCTTTTGCGGTTTTATTTATAGCAACAATTGGTTCAGAGATGTGTCTTGAAATAAAATATGCAATGATGAATGATAGTATTAGGACAATGATTGTTACATATATCAACTGTGTTTGTAGGATATCTACTGTTCCATCAATGGGATCCATAGAGGTATTGATGAATGCATAGTTTTCAGAATCTAATTTGATTGCTTGTACAAGAGTTCTGTTATCATACATTGGATTAATTAGTTCATAAGTTTGTCTTACTTTATTACTTTTTATGAAATCATTTTTATATTTTAAAGTTTGCTCTTTGCTAGAAATACAACCTTTTCCAAAATACATAGAAGTGTATACGGTATTTATTTTTTCATTTACTACTTCTATACAAACACTTTTATCCATAGCTTGTTGATCAATAATATCCGCAACATTTTCATTGTTTTTATATTTAATGAGAGTGTTAGCAACCTCTGCGATATCTTTTGTTTTACTCATTCGATAAAATTGATTTAAAAAAAGAACTTGGAATGCCCATAGGAATCCCAATATTAGTAGTGAAAATATTAAAAAGTATTGCCATATCTTTATATGTAGACTATTCTTTTTCATCAGCTTCTACAAATTTATATCCGGTGCCTCTTACTGTAACAATATGGTTTCTATAATTTTCTAGATTGTTACGAAGCATTTTGATGTGTGTATCTACTGTACGGTCATCTCCAAAGTAATCGTAGCCCCAGAGTTTTGACAATAATTGTTCTCTAGATATGGCAATTTCTTTATTTTTAATTAAATAGGTAAGGATTTCAAATTCTTTCGGAGTAATATTTATTAGTTTATTATCTATTTTCAAAGTGTGAGCAGAAAAGTTAAGTTCGAGAGTATTGAGTTTATATATATTGGGTAAATTTTGGTTTGTTCGATTATATATTGCTTTGATACGAGCTATTAACTCCTTTGGTGAGAATGGTTTCGTTAAATAGTCGTCAATTCCTAATTCAAACCCATGAAGTTTATCTATTTCTTCTCCTCTTGCTGATAGTACAAGAGTAGGGATTTTCTTTTCTTTAGGAAGTTCTTCTAGCAAAGTATAACCGTCCATTTCTGGCATCATAATATCTAATACCAGTAAATCATAAGTATTGTGTTCTAATTTTTTTAAAGCTTCTTTTCCACTCGCTGCTTCATCGGTAGTAAAATGATTAGCAGCACAATATTCTTTGATGACTTCACGAATCATAGTTTCGTCATCTACAACTAATATTTTCATTTGAAATCCCTCCCTGTAGTAATATTATACTAAATAATGTGTAAATTGCGTGAAAAATCAACAAAAAATGAAAATTAGTTATTTTAAATTTTATGCGGTTAAATAATTTTTTACCTTTTTTAATGAATAAAAGGTTACTGCTAAAACATTGATTGAGATTGCAATGATTAGTCCCCATAATCCTATTTTTAATAAAGATAATGCTACTAATAGTGTTGATCTTATGATTACTCCTATTGCTGTTGCAACCATGGCATCATGACTTTTTCCCATGGCATCTAGTGCGGAAGAAAGAGGAGACTGGATATATTGGAATAGGCAAATAGGTGCTAAAAATCTCATGTATGCTATTCCTTCTGCTGTGTGATAAATTAGTTTTAGTGGAAATTCTGGCATTATAATAAAGAAGATAGTGACAGGTACTCCTATTAGTAAAGAATAAGTGATTGCTTGCTTTATCTTTCTTTTTACTGATTCATAATTTCCTCTTGAGTATTCTCTAGAAACTATTGGGAGTAAAGCTTGAGAGATTGCCATTGTAAAAAAAGATGGTAGTAATAGTAAAGGCATTACATATCCAGATAATATTCCATATTCTATGGTAATATATTTTGATGAATAGCCCATGGCTATTAGGGTTGATGTCAAAAGAATTGGTTCTAAAAAATATCCAATACTTCCTAATAATCTACCAGTAGTATTTGGTATTCCTATAGATAAAGATTCTTTCATATAATCTTTTTTAGGTTTTAAATCCTCTTTTTTTATTTGCAATTTTTTAGGCAAAAATAGAAATAATATTAAAATGGAAGCAAGTTCACTGATTACATTGGATAATATAATATAACATACTGCGTATTCTAATCCTTTAGGTAAAAAATAGGGTATTCCTATTATCATTAAAGTCAATCTTACAATATCCTCTATTAGGTTTGAAATTACGTGAGGAGTCATTTTTTCTTTTCCGAAAAAATAACTTCTACAAATACTTGATAAGCTGGTAAAGGGAATTACTACGGCGATTGCTAAAATGGGAAGATAGGTTCTGGCATCGTGAAGTAGTTGTGTAGATAGAATAGGTGCTATTGTGATGATTGTGATTATCAGTAGTATATTTACGAAAGCAGCAATGGGGAGGATAGAAAAAAATAGTCTAATATTATTTTTTCTTTTTTCTGCTACTAGTTTTGATAGTGCAGTTGGTAGCCCAAATTGACCAATTCCAATAAATAGGGAAAATGTAGGGAGTACCATCATATATAGTCCTAGCCCTTCGGTTCCTATTAGTCTACTCATGATTATTTTTATTAGCATTCCTAGTAATTTTGTTAATAGTCCACCTATTAATAATATAATTACAGATTTCATAAATTTTTCTTTCATACTAAAATATATGATAAAAAATAATTTCTATTAAATGTAAAAAAAGGCTTTAAAAAAATTCATTTTGTGGTATCATTAATATGAAAGATGTAGTTACTTTATTTGTCAATTTTTTGTCAATCGAACAATTGTAAAAATATGTCAATGTAATTTGTCAAAAAATAGGAAAAATAAAAAAAATAAAAATTATGTCTTTGTTCTTATTTATAGAGTATGGTAGACTAATTTTAGAGGTGGAAATAATGAGCGGATTAATCGAATTTTTAACAACAGAGGAAATGATATTGGTATATGTACTGGTGGGGATTGCATCCGTTTTATATTTTATAATTTATATTTTAGATAAAACTGCAATGAAGAGAAAGCAAAGACAGAATACACGTGAGTTGCAGAAGATTGTGTTAGAAAGTTCTGCAGATTCTTTAGATGAAAAGGTTGAAAATGTTTCAGAAGAACCAGTTTTAATGCCTATTACTGAGGAAATGAAAGTGGAAGAGCCAGAGGTTAAAGAATCAGAACCAGTTTTGGAAGTTTCTAATGTTAGTCAAGCTGAAGAAGTAGCAGTTATGCCTGAAGTAGAGCGTCTTTCTATCGAAGAACAACCTGTACAAGTTGATGCTACTGAGATTATTTCAGAAGAATCTACTGATCTTCCTAAAGTTGAAGAAGAATTACAATATACTAGTATTGAACCAGATCCAAGTGAAGCACAAGCTGAATTAATGAGACTTACAGAGACTTTAGAAAAGGCTGAAGAAGAAGTTAAGAATATTGATTTAACTGCATTTGAAGAAGAACAAGAACAAAATGCAATTATAAGTTTAGATGAATTGATGAGTAGAAATAAAGCTTTATACGAAAGTGGAGAGTTAGAAAAACTTGAAGATGAGGGTAATGAACCTATTAGTTTACAAGATTTAGAAGAAAGAATGAAAGCTGTACAGACAGAAGTAGAGTCTATTGAAGCAGAACCAAGTATTGTTACTATTGAAGAGTCTATTTCTGAACCTAAACAAATGGTTCTTGATGATTTTCAAACTGTATCTATTTCTACTGTAGATACTACAAAGGTAGAAGAAAAACCAGTTTATCAAGAACATAAGAAGTTTAAGAGTAGTCCAGTTATTTCACCTGTCTTTGGTATTGAAAAACCTGTGGTTAATAATAGTTCTGACATTGAACTTGAAAATACAGCTAATTATGAAAAGCTTGATGAAGAAATTAGAAAAACAAATGAGTTTTTAATGACATTAAAAGAGTTACAGAAAAACTTAGATTAAGCTCCTCTGGGAGCTTTTTTGCTGGTTGTAAAACTTGGATAGATATGATATAATTTGTACACGTAAAGAGGTGTTGTTTATGAAAAAACATCCATTAGATATTGCAATTTTGATTTGTTTAATTATTATCATTGTTTTACTAGTTATTTTAATGTGGCCTACTAGGAATGATACTAGCAAAAAGAATAGTAAGAAAGATACAGAAACTAAAGAGGTTGTTGAGAAAGAAAAGAGTAAAGAACAAAGCAACTCTACAGATAATACTAGTAGTGATGATTCTAGTAAAACATTATTTACTGATACAGCAAAAGCTCAAAATGAAGAGGAAGTAGTCTCTTATATTAGTGAAGTAGAACAAGAAGTAGAAACTTTATCTCAGGGACAACAAAACTCTAAAAGTGTCAAAGAAAAGCTAGAAGATACTTTTATTACACTTACAGATTTTATTTTTTATGGTGGTAGTATTAAAGGTGTTACTTTCCAAGAACTTACGGATAGTGCAAAAGAAAGTGTTCTTACTCTTTATGAAAAAATTGATAGTACTATAGAAAGTAAGTTTCCTAATTATAAAGAGGACATTAAATCTACTGCTAAGAAGAGTTATACAACAGTTGTGTCTAAGGCAAGCGAGTTGAAAGATACTATTATTTCTAAATATAAAGAAAAGGTTGGCGAAGAAGCATATAATAATGTTGTAGACAGTTTTACAGAAGATAAAAATCGTTTTCAAGATGCTTATACACCATATGTAGAAAAAGGGAAAGAAATTGGTAGTCAAGCGATTGAGAAAGGTAAAGAAGCTGTTGGTAGTGCTATTGATAAATTAGATAGCTGGTATCAAGGATTTAAAGAAAGTAGGGAGTAATTTGCGTACAGTAGGGATTTTAACATTAGGTTGTAAAGTAAATACATATGAAAGTGAATATATTATTCATTTATTAAAAGAAGCTGGTTATCAGATTAAAGATTTTGATGATGCTTGTGATGTATATATTATTAATACTTGTACTGTTACCAATACGAGTGATATTAAATCTAGAAAGATGATTCGTAAAGCAATTAGAAAAAATCCGGATGCTTGTGTTGTTGCCATGGGATGTTTTATTGAAGCAAATAAAGATTTTCAGTTACCAGGTCTTGATATTATTCTAGGTAATAGAGATAAATCTAAGATTATAGAGTTACTTGATGAGTGGTTTTTAAAACAAGAAGAAATTCGTAGATTATATTCAACTTTACCTAGAGAATTTGAAGATATGTATATTAATGAATTTCCTGGTAGAACGAGAGCTTTTGTAAAGATTCAAGATGGTTGTGAGAATTTCTGTTCTTATTGTATTATTCCTTTTGTGCGTGGAAAATGTCGTAGTAAGAATCCTGATGAAGTCATTGATGAGATTACAGATTTAGTTAATCATGGATATCAAGAAGTGGTTTTAACTGGCATTCATACTGGAAATTATGGTGTTGATCTTGATACTAATTTTGCTTCTTTATTAAAAAGAGTAGTAGCAATTCCTGGACTTTTACGTCTTCGTATTTCTTCTATTGAAATTACAGAATTAACGAAAGATGTTTTAGACGTTATTAGAGATTCTTCTATTATTGTTGATCATATGCATATTCCTTTACAGGCTGGTAGTAATCATGTTTTGTCTTTAATGAATCGTAAATATGATTTGGATTATTACTTTCATAAGATAAAGGAAATTAGGGAAGTTCGTCCTAATATAGCAATTACTACTGATGTTATTGTTGGTTTTCCAGGGGAAAGTGAAGAAGATTTTTTAGAGACTATCGATACGTGTAAAAAAGTTGGTTTTACTAAAATTCATGTTTTTCCTTATAGTGAAAGAAAAGGTACGAAAGCAATGGAACTCCCTGATCATATAGAGCCTAGTGTTAAGAAAGAAAGAGCTAGAAGACTTCTTCTAGTATCTAAAGAATTAGAGTGTTCTTATTATGCTTCTTTTGTAGGTAGTGAAGTTACTGTTTTAGTAGAAGAAGAAAAAGATGGTAAGAGTTATGGACATACTGATAATTATTTACATGTAGAAATACCTTCTGTTCTTCCTCATAATACTTTTGTTAAAGTTAAGATACAAAGTGTTTCTTATCCTTATTGTATTGGAGAAGTTTCTTTGTTACAATAGCAATAGAAAGAAGGTAGGTTATGGATAACTTTATGTTTCAAAAATTAATGTCTTCTAAAGAAAAAGAAGAAGAAAATCAAAAGAAAGAAGAACAGTCTGTTTTAGAGAATTCAGGAGTAGAAGTGTTAAGTAGGGAAGAAAAACCAATTACTGCTTCCATAGAAGATACTACTAAAGAAGAAACTGACCAAGAGGGATATACTGCTAGAAAAAATAATTAATCATTTATAGGAGGAAAGTATGGATATCTATATCAAGGGACATTATCAGAGAAGTATTTATCAAAATAGTAATGGTTACCATATTGGACTTTTTAAGGTGCGAGAGACAAATAGTCCTGAGCTTACACCTTTTCTAGATAAAACAATTACTTTTACTGGGTATTTTCATGAACTAAATGATATGGATACCTATCTTTTTTTTGGTCAAATGGTAGAGCATCCTAAATATGGGATGCAGTTTTCTGTTACTAGTTATGAAAGATGTAAGCCAGAGGAGAAAGATGCGATTGTTGAGTTTTTGACGAGTGGTTTATTTAAAGGAATTGGAGAGAAAAAAGCTAAGGCTATTGTAGATGTACTTGGTAAGGACACTTTACAAATTATTTTGGAAAATCCAGATAATTTGATTTTAATTCCGGGTATTACTAAAACTAATATAGATACTTTACATAATAAATTAAAGGAATATGAGTCTAGCTATGAGACAGTGTTATATTTATCCAATTTAGGTTTTTCTACTAAGGATTCAATGCTTATTTATAATTATTACAAAGATAGAGTGAAAGAAGTTATTGAAGAAGATATTTATCAATTGGAATATAGTATTTATGAACTTAATTTTAAAAAGATTGATCGTATTGCTTTAAAGAACGGAATGGCAAAAGATTCTTTTGTTCGTGTTAAAGCCGCAATTTTATATATTATGGAAGAAGTTAGTAATACTTATGGTCACAGTTATTTTTATTATGATGAAATTTTTCAGTATTTACCTAGAGTACTGTTAATCAGTATTTCTGATGAAGCATATAAGAAAGCTATGGAGTCTTTGATTGTAGATTTAATGGTTGTAAATAAGGAAGATAGATATTATTTAAAAGAAATGTGGGAAGCCGAAACTTTGATTGTAAAGAGATTTCGATTATTAGCTCATAAAGAGGATGAAGATTTTAAGAACTTAGAGGATAAACTAACTGAAATGGAAAGTGTTTTTGCTATTACTTATAATGATGATCAAAGACAAGCAATATTAGATAGTATTCGTAAAAACTTTTTAATTATTACTGGTGGACCTGGAACAGGTAAAACTACGATTATGAAGGGTATTATTGAGTTATATAAAGAAGTTCATAAACTTAGTTATGAAAAGTTAGCTGAACGTGTTCAATTACTTGCTCCTACAGGTAGAGCTGCGAAAAGAATGAGTGATGCTACTTTAATGCCCGCAAGTACTATCCATCGTTTTTTGAAATGGCAAAAAGAGACGAATAAGTTTCAAGTAAATGAGTATCATAAGAGTAAAGCTGAAGTCGTTATTCTTGATGAATCTAGTATGGTTGATACTTTACTTATGGCTAGTTTGTTACGTGGTATTTCTGCTAATTGTAAAGTGATTATGGTAGGAGATAGCTATCAATTACCATCTGTTGGACCAGGGCAAGTATTACATGATTTAATTAGTAGTTCAAAATTATCGGTTGTTGAATTAAAAGAATTATATCGTCAGGGTAAAGATTCTAATATTTTGACTCTTGCTTATGATGTACGTAAGGGTGAAGTATCTGATGATGTTTTTAATAAGGAAGAAGATTTAACTTTTATTGAATGTAGTGATGATGATGTTATTTCTAATTTGATGGATGTTTCTTCTACGTTTAAAGATTTATCTTATAAAAATTTTCAAATTTTAGCTCCAATGTATAAAACAAAATGTGGTATTGATATGATTAATCAAAGACTACAAGTTATTTTTAATCCAAAAGATAAAAGTAAAAAAGAGCTTGTTGTTGGTGATGTGATATTTCGTGAAGGTGATAAAGTAATTGAACTTACGAATATGCCGGATGAAAATATTTATAATGGTGATATTGGTATTATTAGTCAGATTGTTACTCAACCGGCTAAAAAAATTACCATTGATTTTGATGGTAATGAAGTTACTTTTACAGCAGCTAATTTTAATAAATTTCGTTTAGCTTACGCGATTTCAATTCATAAGGCACAGGGAAGTGAATTTGATGTTGTTGTGATGCCAATTGTTCAAGGATATAGAAAAATGCTTTATCGTAAGCTTGTATATACAGGAATTACTAGAAGTAAGAAAATGTTATATTTAATTGGTGATAAGAATGCACTTAGACAAGCAGTTAATAATACTTCTTCTGATATTCGTAGAACTACAATTAAAGATTTTTTAGAAAATGGTATAAAATAAAATGTTTAGTCTCATAATAAAAATGAGGTGATAAACATGGAAAAGAAAACGATGAATAAAGTATTATGGGCTGCTGTATTAGGAGGTATGGGTGTTGCTGGATATATGTATATGAAAAAGAATCCTAGTGCCATGTCTAATATGAAGGAAATGGCAAAAAATGCAGCGAAAAAAACTTATGATAAGTTAGAAGATATTGACTAGGAAACTAGTCTTTTTTCTTGTTTTTTTATTATAATTCTGTAAAGAAAAAAGCTAAAGTTATACCTTTTGATAGATTAAATAGTGGTAAAAATTAGTAAATTTATGGTATTATAGGAAGAAAAGGGGTTTTATATGAATAAAATTAATCAATTGAATGGAAAAAATTAAGAAATGTTTTAGCATCTTCTGTCGTGTTAGGGATGTTAGCTCTTACTGGTTGTAGTGAGAGAAAACTTGCTACAGAGGTAGAGTCTATTTACGACGTTTTTGATGTTAATGAGGGAGTAAAACAAGTTATTGATGTACCTGGAGAAGAGTTTAAATTAGTTGTAGAATATTCTGCAGATTTAAATGATGAATCAGAATGGACAATTACTGCTCCAAAGAAATTAACTACTAAAACCTATACGCAAGGATTAGATAGTGATACTAACGTTTATATTGATAATATTCATACGGATGTTTCTACTGTTTCGGATTATACTATTATGAATGGTATATTACAGGATAGTATGGATGACAGAATTCATAATAGTTTAATGTTAGGCTTTCCGATTTCTGATGATGTATGTCATATTGGTATTAATCAAATAGAGGGACAAAATGATACTTTTATTTCTGGTACTTGTTATGCTTTTAATGGTAATGGTAGTGGTAGCTTTGAAGAACAGAGATTTCAAGAAGGAGATTATTTAGAGAATGGTGTTTATGGAAGTTTAATTTCTTCGTCTTATGGGTTGCTAATTCAAAGAGGAGATAATGAACCTTATGGCGTTGATGTTGACTCTACTGTAATTGTGTATGCTGATGATGAAGTTCAAGTTGAAGACAAGGATAAAATTATCACTTATCGTTATGATAGGAATGGAAATAAGGAAGAGGTTAGTTCTGAAAAAGTAAAAACTAAGTAAAAAAATTATAGTTAGTGATAAGTAATAGATATTGTTGAAATAGAATGATTGTTGTGTCAAATATAGTAAAGTTTTCTTTGAAAAACTTTACTTTTTTGTTATAATAGTAACAGTTAGATATTAGGAGTGATAATAAATGGCATTAAAATATGATGAGTCATCGATTAAGATATTGGAAGGACTTGAAGCAGTTAGAAAAAGACCTGGTATGTATATAGGCTCTACTGATAAAAGAGGTCTTCACCATCTAGTGTGGGAAATTGTTGATAATGCTATTGATGAAGCAATTAATGGGTTTGGTGACTATATTAAAATTATTTTACATAGTGATAAATCTGTTAGTATAGAGGACCACGGACGTGGTATTCCTACTGGTATGCATGCTTCTGGTAAGTCTACTCCAGAAGTTATTTTTACGGTGCTTCATGCTGGTGGTAAGTTTGAAAGCGATGGATATAAAGTGTCTGGTGGGCTTCATGGTGTAGGTAGTAGTGTTGTTAATGCACTTTCTAAATGGATGGAAGTAACCATTAAACATGATAAGGGAGAATACTATATTCGTTTTGAAAATGGTGGACATGTTGCAGTACCTTTGAAAAAGATTGGAACTACAAATAAGACAGGTACTACTGTTCGTTTTATGCCTGATGATACTATCTTTTCAACAACTAATTTTTCTTATACAACAATATGTGAAAGAATGCAGGAATCAGCTTTTCTTTTAAAAGGGATTACGATTGAAGTTATTGATGAAGAAGATGAGAGAAGTAGTAAATTCCATTATGAACGTGGTATTGAAGAATTTGTTGAAGATATGAACAAAGGTAAGAATACGCTTCATAAGGTTTTAGCAATCACTGGTACTAAAGATAAGATGGAAGTAGATATTGCGATGCAGTATACTGATTCTTATAATGAAACAATTGTCAGTTTCGTTAATAATGTTAAGACCATTGATGGTGGTACTCACGAAGTAGGATTTAAAACAGCTTTAACTCGTGTTTTTAATGATTATGCGAAAAGTAATGGTTTTTTGAAAACAAAAGATAAAGCGCTTGAGGGAAGCGATGTTCGTGAAGGGCTTACTGCAGTTATTAGTTTGAAGATTCCTGAAGGTATTTTACAATTTGAAGGTCAAACAAAAGGTAAGCTTGGTACTCCTGGTGCACGTGTTGCAGTTGAAAATATTGTTACTGAACAAATGAGAGTTTTCTTAGAGGAAAACAAGTCTATCGCAACCGAAATTATTAATAAGAGTTTACGTAGTAAAATCGCAAGAGAAGCTGCGCGTAAAGCTCGTGAAGAAGCTCGTAAGGGAACAAGTAAGAAAAAAGAAGAGAGAAGTTTATCAGGTAAACTTGCTCCTGCTCAAAGTAAGGATAAAACGAAAAAAGAATTATTCTTAGTCGAGGGAGATTCTGCAGGTGGATCTGCAAAGCAAGCAAGGGATAGACGTTATCAAGCAATTCTTCCATTACGTGGTAAGGTTTTAAATACAGAAAAAACTAAAGAAGATGATATTTTAAAGAATGAAGAAATTAATACTATGATTTATACAATTGGTGCTGGATACGGTTCTAACTTTGATATTGATGATTGTGAATATAGTAAAGTTATTATCATGAGCGATGCTGATGAAGATGGTGGTCATATTCAGTGCTTGTTATTAACTTTTTTCTATCGTTATATGAAACCTTTAATTGAAGATGGTCGTTTATTCGTGGCCCTTCCTCCATTATTTAAAGTTCAATCTGGTAAGAATGTCGAGTATGCTTATACTATTGAAGAAATGAAGGAAAAGTCAAAAGGTAAAAGATGTGAAATCCAAAGATATAAAGGTCTTGGTGAAATGAATGCAGATCAGTTAGGTGAAACTACCATGCATCCGGGTAGTCGTACTTTGATTCGCGTTAATATTGAAGATGCACAATTAGCTGAAAAACGTGTTTCTGTTCTTATGGGAGATGAAGTTGCTCCAAGAAAAGAATGGATTGATGAGAATGTTGAGTTTACTTTAGAAGATGCGTATAAGATTTAGGAGAAATTATTTATGAAATATAAAAACGGGGAAGAGTTTTTAAATAGTTTATATAGTAATATGCATATGGAAGAAGTAGTAATGCATACAGCAGAAAAAAGTGATAGCCCTACTAAAAAGATAAGTACATACATAGAACGATTAGAAGAAGTACATGATATAGTAAAAGATAGTTCTCATAAGATGGAGATATTTAAACGGTTTTGTTATGATAAATATGTAATAAAAGAATTGCCAGAAAATTATATTAATTTACAGAAAAGAATAGCAAGAGAAAGGGCTATGGGTGACGTTGAAGTAACAGAACAGGTGAAGGCAGAGTTACTTTCTAATGTTCAAAAAGAACAAGAAAAATCTCTTGATATGTGGATAGACTATTTAACAAGTGATGACGCTATGTATCCACTGTGGTTTAAATACTATACTTTTAGAGGAATGTTAAAACTAAATAATTTTGATAAAGAAAAGGGAAAATTTGGAAGAAGAAGTAAAACAACAACAAAACCATATGTAGAACTTAATAGAGAAGCACTAGCAAGAGTATATGATACTTTAGTCAAAGAAATAGGCACTAATGAAGAGATATGTGAAGAAGTAAGTAAAGCTTTAGAAAATGGAGAAAGTTTTAAGAAACTCTATGAATATTACTTAAGAACTACAGTTTTTGTAAATAGAAGTGAAGATACAGAGGGAATATGGGTAAAATATGACCAAGGAAGCGGTTATAGGCCGTTATGGGAATCTTTACAAGGAAAGAATACAGGCTGGTCTACAGCAGGAGAAAAGACAGCCAAACTTCAACTTTCTAATGGAGATTTTTATGTATATTATACAAAAGATAAAGAAGGAAAATATAAAGAACCAAGAATTGCTATTAAAATGAATGGTAAAAATAAGATAGAAGAAATAAGAGGTGTAGGGGAACACCAAAACTTAGAAGGATGTATGACATCTATTGTAGAAAAAAAGTTAAATGAATTTTTTGATAAAGATAAATATTTAAAGAAAGTTAATGATATGAAATTATTAACAGAAATAGATAAAAAAGTTAACAATAATATAGAATTGACTAAAGAAGAGTTAAGATTCTTATATGAGATAGATAATAAAATAGCGGGATTTGGTTATAATGAAGATCCTAGAATAAAAGAAATACGGGATAGAAGAAATCATAAGAAAGATTTAGCATTTGTATTTGATTGTAAGGAAGAAAATATAGGAACAAAATTATCTGATTTTGAAAATAATAATATAATATGCTTTTATGGCGATTTAAAATATAAGGGAGAAACATTGACAGATAATTTTAGAAGCCTACAAAGTATAGTTGGAAATGCTGATTTCAAAAACTTGACTAGTGCAGAAGGTTTGGAGAGTTTACAAAGTATAGGTGGAAATGCTGATTTCAAAAACTTAACTAGTGCTAGAGGTCTAGAAAGTTTACAAAGTATAGGAGGTTCTACTCGGTTTACTAAATTAACCAGTGGAGAAGGCCTAGAAAGTTTACAAAGTATAGGTGGCGATGCTGATTTCAAAAACTTGACTAGTGCTAGAGGTCTAGAAAGTTTACAAGGTATAGGGGGGTCTACTCGATTTACTAAATTAACCAGTGCAGAGGGCCTAGAAAGTTTACAAAGTATAGGTGGAGATGCTGATTTCAAAAACTTGACTAGTGCTAGAGGTCTAGAAAGTTTACAAAGTATAGCTGGTTCTGCTCGGTTTATTAAATTAACCAGCGCTAGAGGCCTAGGAAGCTTACGAAATATAGGTGGCGATGCTCTGTTTTGTAATTTAACTAGTGCTAGAGACCTAGGAAGCTTACGAAATATAGGTGGCGATGCTTGGTTTTATAATTTAACTAGTGCTAGAGGCCTAGAAAGCTTACAAAGTATAGGTAGATATGCTTGTTTTCGTAATTTAACCAGTGCTAGAGGCTTAGAAAGCTTACAAAATATAGGTGGCGATGCTTGTTTTCGTAATTTAACCAGTGCAGAAGGCCTAGAAAACTTACAAAGTATAGGTAGAGTTGCTTTTTTTAATAATTTAACCAATGCTAGAGGTCTAGAAAGCTTGCGAAGTATAGGTGGCGATGCTTGGTTTACTAAATTAACTAGTGCAGAAGGTCTAGGAAGCTTACAAAGTATAGGTAGAGATGCTTGGTTTCATGATTTAACTAGTGCTAGAGGTCTAGGAAGCTTGCGAAGTATAGGTAGAGATGCTCTGTTTTATAATTTAACCAGTGCAGAAGGTCTAGGAAGCTTACAAAGTATAGGTAAAAATGCTTGGTTTGCGAATTTAACCAGTGCTAGAGGTTTAGGAAGTTTACAAAGTATAGGTATGGACGCTCGGTTTGATAATTTAACTAGTGCAGAAGGTCTAGGAAGCTTACAAAGTATAGGTAGAGATGCTTGGTTTCATGATTTAACTAGTGCTAGAGGTCTAGGAAGCTTACAAAGTATAAGGAGACATGCTTGTTTTGATAATTTAACTAGTGCAGTAGGTTTAGGAAGCTTACAAAGTATAGGTGGAGATGCTCGGTTTAATAAATTAACCAGTGCTAGAGGTCTAGAGAGTTTGCAAAGTATAAGGAGAGATGCTTGGTTTGAGAATTTAACCAGTGCAGTAGGTCTAGAAAGCTTGCAAAGGATAGGTGGATGTGCTTGGTTTAATAAATTAACTAGTGCTAGAGGCCTAGAAAACTTACAAAGTGTAGGCAGACGTGCTTATTTTGAGAATTTAGCTAGTGCCCAAGGCCTAGAAAACTTCAAAACCATGTTTGGAGTAGATGCAACGGAATTTAAAGAGGAAATTAATAGTAGAGTAAGCAAGATAAATATAAGGAAGTGATATGTTATGCCAAAGAAGAAAAATGAAACACAAGAAGTAATAGAAAAAATATTTGATTATACTTTAGAAGATATCATGGGTGAGAGATTTGGAAGTTATTCTAAATATATTATTCAAGAACGTGCTATTCCTGATGCTAGAGATGGATTAAAACCAGTTCAACGTCGTATTTTATATTCTATGCATAAAGAGAAAAATACTTATGATAAGGGATATCGTAAGAGTGCTAAGACCGTTGGAGATGTTATTGGTAATTATCATCCTCACGGTGATACTTCTATTTACGATGCCATGGTTCGTATGAGTCAGCCTTGGAAAACAAGACTACCCTATATTGATATGCATGGTAATAATGGATCTATTGACGGAGATAGTCCCGCTGCTTATCGTTATACAGAAGCTCGTCTTTCTAAGATTAGTAATGAAATGCTTCGTGATATTGATAAAGATACAGTAGAATTTGCTCCTAACTTTGATGATACAACGTTAGAGCCTACGGTATTGCCTGCACGTTTTCCAGCACTTCTTGTTTATGGTGCTATGGGTATTTCTGCAGGATATGCTACCAATATTCCACCTCATAATTTAGGGGAAGTTATTGATGCAACTATTCATAGGATCGATAATCCTAATTGTAGTTTAGATACTTTAATGAAATATGTTAAAGGACCTGATTTTCCAACTGGTGGTATTATTGAAGGTATTGATGGGATTCGTTCTGCTTATCAAACTGGTCGCGGTAAGATTGTTGTTAAATGTAGATATACTGTTGAAGAGAGTAAGAGTGGTAAATCTATTGTTATTACTGAAATTCCATTTGAAGTTAATAAGGCTTTAATGGTTAAGAAAATTGATGATATTCGTATCGATAAGAAAATCGATGGTATTCAGGAAGTACGTGATGAGAGTGCAGCTGATGTTCGAGTAGTTATCGATTTAAAGAAAAATGCGAATGTTGATTTGATTATTAATTATTTATTAAAAAATACAGATATGCAAATTAATTACAATTTCAATATGGTAGCAATTGTAAATAAACGACCTAAGTTATTAGGACTTGCTGGATGTTTAGATGCATTTATTGCTCATCAAAGAGAAGTTGTTCGTCGTCGTACGGAATTTGATTTAGCTCATGCAAAGGCTCGTTATCATATTGTTGAAGGTTTAATTAAGTGTATTTCTATTTTAGATGAAGTTATTCGTGTGATTCGTGAATCTAAAAATAAGAGTGATGCTAAAGAAAACTTAGTAAAAGAATTTGAATTTACTATGGAACAAGCAGAAGCAATTGTTACTTTACAACTTTATCGTTTAACGAATACGGATGTTGTTGCTTTAGAAGAAGAAATGGCTAACTTAGAAAAAATTATTAATGGCCTTACAGCAATTTTAGGTAGTGAAGATGTAATGAAGTCTGTTATGAAAAAAGATTTACGTGATGTAAAGAAAGATTACCCTACAGAACGTCTTACTGATATTAAAGAAGAAATTACTGAAATTAAGATTGATACTTCCGCAATGATACCTAGGGAAGATTGTGTTGTTATGGTTACTCGTGATGGATATGTTAAGCGTACTTCATTTAGAAGTTATACTGCATCTAATCCAGAGGATATCACTATTAAAGAAAATGATTATATTTTAGGAATTTATGAGATGAATACAATTGATACTTTACTTGTATTTACTACTCATGGTAATTATTTACATATTCCAGTACATATTTTACCTGACTTAAAATGGAAAGATATGCCTAAACATGTAAGTAATGTTATTGAAACTTCCCCTGAAGAGTCTGTTGTTAGTGCTATTCCTGTTACGTCTTTTGATACTGATAAAAATGTTGTTGTTATTACAAAGAATGGTATGATTAAACGTAGTAAGTTAGCTGACTTTAAACTTTCTCGTTATTCTAAACCAACTAGTTGTATGAAATTAAAAGATGATGATTTAGTTATTGATGCATTCATCGAAGAAAAAGATACTCTATTTATTACAACTGATAGTGGTTATGGATTAACATTTAAAACAGAGGAAGTTCCTATTGTTGGAGTAAAGGCAGCTGGTGTTAAGGCAATGAAATTAAAAGATGATCATGTGGTATCTATTAATCAGTATTCTCCATTAGAAGCTGAATATATTTCTATTATCACTGATAAAGGAACTGGTAAGCGTGTACATTTATCTGAATTTGAACTTTCTACACGTGCTAGGCGAGGACTTTTAGTACTTCGTGAAGTTAAGAGTAATCCATATCATGTAATAAAAACGTTTATCACTGATTCTAAGAATTATATTGGTATTAAGAATGGAGAAATTGACACTTTAAAATTAACGGAATTAAATATTGCTGATCGATATTCTACAGGTGGGCAAATTTCTAAGCATGAACTTAGTGATAGTTTCTTAATTGCTACTCTTCAGAGAAGAGAAGAAGTAGAACAAGAAAGTATTTCTACTCTAAGTGATATGGAAGAAGTAAATGTTCAAGAAAAAACGGTTCCTAAAAAAGAAAAAATTTCTTTAAAAGAAATCGATGATCGCTTAATGACGATAGATGATTTTTTGAAGTAGATAATTAATTTGAATAGTCAAAAAAGGAGAAAATTTTCTTCTTTTTTTCATATACTGTAGTGGTGGTAAATATGTCGAAAGAGAGTTTTAAATCTTTTGCTAGAAGTCATACAGAACTTGCTAATTATGTAATGAATGGTAAAACGAATTGGCAGAGACTATATGAGTTATATGAGATTTATGGAGAAAACAGTAGTATTTGGAATGACTACTTTTCTTCTAATGTTACCAATAGGGAAACCGAACTTTCTGAACTTTCTACTAATTTTAAAGATTTGCTAAATCATGTTAAGAATATAGATTTGGATTCTGTTCAAAAAGGTATTACTAATATTCAGAAGGCTTTAGGGGTATTACAAGATATAGGTATTGGCAAAAGTGCTTCCGCTGCTACTTATGAGCCGCGACCATTATATCAGCATTTTGATGATTGATTATGGATATTAAAACTATTCATGCAATTAAAAGTAATCCTGTAATTCATTCTTATTTGAGTGTTGACTCTTCTTGGTATAAACAATTAAATAGGAATCCTGATGCTATAAAAGAATTAGAGAAAGTTGCTAAGAGACATTTTAAATTAACTGTTCCAGATCAATTAGAAAGGTTTGTAGGAAATATTGAAATGCTTTCTTCATTTATAGATGTATTAAAATAGATTTTATGATAAAATAAAAGTATGGAAGAGTTAATTGAAAAATTAGAACAATTAAAAAGGGAAATAGCAAGAGAGGATGTTGTTGTTCAATATTTAAAAGAAAAGGAAAATATTTTTAATGATATAAGTCTTATTTCTAAAATAGAAAGTTATAAACAATATCCTTCGGAGAAAGTAAAAGAGGAGATTGAAAGTTCGCCTTCTTTTTTGGCGTATAAAGAACAAGAAACTAATGTTAATTTGTTAATCTTTGGTATTAATCAGAAATTTAAAATTCTTCGTGGTGAGTTTGATTGTAAGAAAGAGTGATAGCATGAAAGTTATTAGTGGAAAATATAAGGGGCGTAATTTACAAGGATTTGACATTGTTGGTACTAGACCGACTATGGATAGGGTGAAAGAAAGTTTATTTGCCATGATTCAGACTTGGCTTAATGATGCTGTTGTTTTAGATTTATTTGCTGGTAGCGGTAATTTGGGAATAGAAGCTTTAAGTCAAGGAGCAAAATATGCTTATTTGGTTGATAAAAATAGAAAGGCTTATCGTGTTATTCAGAATAATATTAGTAATTTGGGAGCCTGCGATGTTTCTGTTTGTTGTATGGATTATCGAAGGGCTTTAAATGAATTTTCTGATGCTGGTCTTACTTTTGATATTATTTTTCTTGATCCTCCTTATCAAACTGATTTTGTCGCAAAAAGCATTATTGATATTATGGACTTTCATCTTTTGAGCTCTAGTGGAATTATTGTTGCTGAAAGTGACAAGTTGGAAAAAATTATTTATCCTTCCACTTTGGAAATTGTCAAGAGCAAAAAATATGGTGATAAATGGGTAGCTATCTTGCGACGAGTGTGATAAAATAATCGTAAGATAGGTGATTATATGAGAAAGTTAAATAATCGTGGTTTTGCTATTTCGACATTATTGTATGGACTTATGATAATGTCTTTATTAGTTGTTTTGGCTTTATTTGGAAATTTGAGTACTAATCGTCACAATACTGTTACATTTGTAGATAAAGTGGAAGATGAACTTAACCGATTGAGCGTTACTAATACGGAAGGTGGTCATACTGGTGGTGAAGTGGATGCTCAAGGTAGAGAATATATTGCCCCGGAAAATGGTTGGTATAAAATAGAATTATGGGGCGCAGCTGGTTATGGTTCTAGTGGCGGTAAGGGGGCTTATGTTTCAGGAATTATTTTTTTAGAAGATAATGATTATCTTTATTTCTATGTTGGAGAACAGGGAAAATCTTCAGGTACAACCTTTAATAGTGGTACTACTAAAGGTGGTGGTGCTACTGATGTACGTCTTATTTCTGGTGATTGGAATGATACAGATTCTAAGAATTCTCGCATCATGGTAGCTGGTGGTGGAGGTTCTGCCGGTAATGGTGGTGCTATTGCTGGTCAAGGTAGTAGTCCAGGAACGCAGACAGTAGGAAATGCAAGTTCTACTGGTGGAGGAGGATATGATGGCTCTACTAGTACTGGTGGAGGTTCTTCTTACATTGCAGGATATGCTGGTGTTCGGTCTTCTACAGGGCAGACATCAAAATCATTTACAATTCATCGTGGTGAATATAATGCTGATGGTTCAATGAAATTGGAAACATTTACTCCAGTTATCTATAATGGTATGATGATTGCTGGAGTCAATTCTGGTGCTGGTAAGTTTAAGATTACAAAGGTATCTAATAACGATATTAGTAATCCTCCTAGAAGAGGAAGTAATCCAGCTTTAAATAATGTTAGGTATATTCGTGATTGTGTTACAGGTTCTAGTAGTGGAACTAGTGTTGCGAATTGGTTAGAAATTCAGGCAATCAAAGACGGAGTAAGACAGACACTTACTTATGTTGGTACAAGTGGTGGTACTCTTGCTAGTGATAAACGTTCTATTATTAATGATGGAAAGGCTGATGTTCCAGGTACGTATGCTACGATTAATGGTAGTGGTGAAAAGTGTGTTACTTATAGATTGAATTCTACTATGAATTTAGATGAAATTGCTGTATGGCACAATTATTCTTATACTAGCACATCTTCTAGAGTTACTGGACATGAGTTATCTGTAAAGTCTGATAATGGTAATTGGGTTCCGCTACGTAAAGTTAGTACAGACACTTCGTCTACTGGTCAGCAGAATGAATATGAAACGAGTGATGGAATACGTTATAATACTTTTCAGTATGATTCTACAGGAGCTCTACCGGAAGGGAATTATTATATTTTCTCTTCTGCGAGTGATAACAAGGTTTTAACTTTGAAAGAGGAAGGAGAAACTTATGTTGTTACGTTAGAGTTGTTTACTGGTGAAGATAGTCAAATGTGGAGAGTTTATAAGAATGGTAGCTATTACCATATTCAAAATACACAAGCTCAGAAAGATTTTATTGTATTGGATTCTAATACCTCTTTGGTTTATTTAAATGATCCGGATTTTTCAGCAAATAATCAAAATCTTACAATTAATCCATTAGGAAATGGTTATTATACTATATCTCCAGTTGGTACGAGTAATATTAGGGTTGGGTATACAAGTGCTACATCTACCGCACTTTATAGTTTGACTTCTTCTAGTAATCATTTTCAAAGGTGGAAGTTTGTTGTGGCAAGTTATTAAAACTTGCTTTTTTTTTATAAAAAAATTAGCACAAATCATTGACAAGTGCTAAAGGTTGTCATATAATACAATTAGCACTCGTAGAATAATAGTGCTAGTAGTAGGAGGCGTAAGTCATGTTAACGGATAGGCAATGTAAAGTCTTAAAGTTGATTGTTGAAAAATATATTAAAGATCCAATTCCAGTTGGCTCTAAGACTATATCTAAAACATTGAAATGTTCTAGTGCGACTGTTCGTAATGAAATGTCTGCTTTAGAAGAAGCAGGACTTTTGGAGAAAACGCATACTTCATCAGGAAGAGTTCCAAGTGAAGATGGATATCGCTATTATGTTGATCATTTAATGGAACCTAAAAAAATGACTGGTGAAGATATGTTAAAACTTCAAACGGTATTTCATAACCAACAGCTTGCTTTATCAGATGTTATAGTAAAGAGTTTACAGGTAATTTCTGATATGACTAATTATACTACAGTAGTACTTGGTAGTACTTCTCATGAGAACCTTCTTAAACAAATAGAAGTAGTTCCAATTGATGATGTTAGTATGATTGTAATTGTAATTACTGATAGAGGTCATGTTGAACATAAAAATATTCGTTTACAGGATGTATCTTTGGAAGAAGTAAAGAAGACAGTTAATTTAATTAATAATTTAATTGCTGGTACTCCTATTGATGAAGTTAGTGCAAAACTAGAGTATGAAGTAAAACCTATTATTGGTAAATATGTAAAGCAACATGAACAACTATATAATGCCTTCTATCATGTATTCAGCGATTTTACTAATCAAGAGGTTAATGTTGTTGGAAAAAATAAGTTCTTAACGCAACCTGAATTTAGTAATATTGAAAAAATTCAGTCTGTATTTAGTAAACTTGATAATCCGGACCTTCTTCATAAAATTGAAGAAGATGATGACAACAATATTAAAGTATATATTGGTAGCGAGAGTAAAATCGATGATGATGTTACCGTTATTAAAACTAGATTTAAAAATGGTAATCAAGAAGGAACGCTTGCGATTATTGGTCCGAAAAGAATGGAATATGACAGAGTTGTTTCTATGCTTGAATACATGAAAGAAAATATAGAAAGGTAGGTAGTTTATGGATAAAGAAGAAAAGATGGAAGAAAAAAATCAGCAAGTAGAAATGTTGGAAGAAGAAAAACCTATTCCTGAAGGAGTAGGAGAAGATAAAAAAGTAATAAAAGAAAAGAAAAGTAAAAAAGACTCTAAGTTAAAAGAAGAGAATGAAAAGTTGCTTGATCAAATAAAACAATTGCAATCTGATAATCAAGCTTTAGTTGATAAAGTTAAGTTGACACAAGCAGAACTTGTTAATTATCGCAAGAGAAAAGATGAGGAAACTGCTAATATGCTAAAGTTTGCAAATCAAGATTTAATTACAGAATTAATTAATGTAGTTGATAATTTTGAGAGGGCTATTAAACTTGATGATAATGATTTAACTGATGAGTTATCTAAGTTCTTGGATGGATTTAAGATGATGTATGCGAATTTAATGGAAATTCTAAAGAAATTTGGAGTAGAAGAAATTAATCGTGTAGGTGAAGTTTTTGATCCTAGTCAAGAGCAAGCATTAATGACAGATTCTATCGAGGAGATGGATGATGATGTTGTTACAGAAGTTTTATTAAAAGGATATAAATTAAATGGTAGGGTAATTCGTCCTGCCTCAGTAAAAGTAAATAGTAAATAAAGGAGAGATGAAATATGAGTAAAATTATTGGTATCGATTTAGGTACAACTAATTCATGTGCTGCAGTATTGGAAGCTGGTGCCCCTAAGGTTATTCCAAACCCTGAAGGTAGTAGAACAACTCCTTCTGTAGTTGCATTTAAAAAAGGAGAAAGAATTGTTGGTGAAGCTGCTAAAAGACAGGCTTTGACAAACAAAAATACAGTAAGTTCTATTAAGAGAAAGATGGGAACTAGTGAGAAAGTAGAACTTGAGGGAAAAGAATATACACCAGAAGAGATTTCTGCTATGATTTTAAGTTATATCAAAGATTATGCAGAAAGCTATTTAGGTGAAAAAGTTGATAAAGCAGTTATTACTGTTCCTGCTTACTTTAATGATAGTCAACGTCAAGCTACTAAGAATGCTGGTAAGATTGCTGGTTTGGAAGTTGAACGTATTATCAATGAGCCAACAGCAGCAGCACTTGCTTATGGTCTTGAAAAAGATGAAGGTCAAACTATTTTAGTTTATGACTTAGGTGGTGGTACTTTTGATGTATCTATTCTTGAATTAGGTGATGGTGTATTTGAGGTTAAAGCTACTAATGGTAATAACCATTTAGGTGGAGATGACTTTGATGAAGCTATTATGGATTATTTAGTAAGCGAGTTCAAGAAAGAAAATGGTGTTGATTTATCTAAAGATAAAATGGCTATGCAACGTTTGAAAGAAACTGCTGAAAAAGCTAAAAAAGATTTATCTGGTATGGTATCTACGCAAGTATCTGCACCATTTATTGCTAAAGGTGACGACGGAGAACCTCTACACTTAGATATGACTTTAACTCGTGCTAAATTTGAAGACTTAATTTCTGATTTAGTGGAGTCTACTCTTGAACCAGTTCGTAAGGCATTAAAAGACGCTAAGATGACTAAGAAAGATATTGATAAAGTTATTTTAGTAGGTGGATCTACTCGTGTACCTATGGTATATGATTTAATTACTAAAGAGTTAGGAAAAGAACCATCTCGTGAAGTTAACCCTGACGAAGTTGTTGCTATGGGTGCTGCTATTCAAGGTGGTGTATTAACTGGAGATGTTAATGATATTGTATTACTTGATGTTACACCATTATCACTTGGTATTGAAACATTAGGTGGAGTTATGACTACATTAATTCCTAGAAATACAACTATTCCAGTTTCTAAGTCTGAAGTATTCTCAACTGCTGCAGATAATCAACCTGCTGTTGATGTTCATGTATTACAAGGTGAAAGACCAATGGCAGCTGACAATAAGACATTAGGAAGATTCCAATTAGGAAATATTCCACCAGCACCTCGTGGTGTTCCTCAAATCGAAGTTAAATTTGATATTGATGCTAATGGTATTGTTAATGTTACTGCTAAAGATCTTGGTACAAATAAAGAACAATCAATTACAATTACATCTTCTACTAATTTAACTGATGAAGAAATTGAAAAGATGCGTAAAGAAGCTGAAGAAAATAAAGAAGCTGATGAAAAACGTAAGGAAGAAGCTGAAGTTAAAAACGAAGCTGAACAATTAGTATTCCAAACTGAAAAGGCTATTAAAGATCTTGGAGATAAAGCTGATAAGAAAGAAAAAGAAGAAGCAGAAGATTTAATTAAAGACTTGAAGAAAGCTTTAGAGAAAGATGATATGGATGATATCAAGAAATATAAAGATAAACTTCAAGAAAAGGCTATGGCTTTAGCAACTAAAGTTTATGAACAAGCAGCTAAAGAAAGACAACAAGAAGAATCAGCTGATGAAGAAGATAAAAAGAAAGACAAGAAAAAGAATAAAAAATCTGATGATGATGTTCAAGAAGCCGATATCGAAGAAGAATAAAAAAATATGAGAAGTAGCCAATAATGACTACTTCTTCATATTGTAATATAAGGAGAGAATATGGATAAGATAAAGACTAGAGGAGAAATTGCTACTCCTGATAAATGGAATATGGAAGCTTGTTATAAGAATATGGATGAAGTATCTAATGATATTGAGAAGTTAAAAAATGAAATAGACATCTTGGCCTCTATGCAGGATATTTTTTTAGATAGTGCAGAGAACTTTAGAGAATATCTAAAACATGATGAGACAGCTTCTAGACTTGTCGATAAGTTAACTGTTTATTCTTATTGTAAAAAAAATGAGGACAGTTCTGTTAGTACTTATCAAAAATTGTCTGGTGATGTGGCTAAAGTTTGTGCAGAGTATAATGAAAAAACTTCATTTGTTGTTCCTAAAATTTTGAATATGGATGAAGAAAAAGTATTTGGTTATTTGGATAAATATAAAGAGTTAAAACCATATGATTATTTTCTGAGATCTGTTTTTAATAAGAAAAAGCATTTATTATCTGAAGAATTAGAGGGACTATTATCTAGTTATCAACCAATTTTTGATGCTAGTTCAGAGACTTCTGGTTATTTAAGAAATGCTGATATGGAATTTGGTATGATTCAAGGAGAAGATAGAAATGAAATTGAGTTAAGTGAAGCTAATTATTCTAGCTTGATTCGTTCTTCTAATCGCGAAGTTAGAAAAAATGCCTTCTCTAAATTAATGCTTTCTTATGCTAAAATGAAGAATACTTTAACTTCTACTTATAATACTAATGTTAATTATGATGCTATTACTAGTAGAATTAGAAAGTATGATAGTTCTATAGAAATGTATTTGGATCCTAAAAAGATTCCTGTTGCTTTATATAATAATTTAGTTAAAACAGTTAGAGAAAATTTGAGTTCTTTGTATGAGTATTTTGATTTGAAAAAGAATATTTTAGGACTTGATGAATTTCACTTATATGATGGATATGTTAGTGTTATTTCTGAATCTGATAAGAAATATACTTTTGATGAAGCAAAAGATATTGTTATAGATGCTTTAAAAATTTTAGGGGAAGATTATATTAAAGTTTTAAAAACAGCTTTTTCTGAACGTTGGATTGATAAATATCCTAATAAGGGTAAAAGAACGGGTGCATATTCTTTTGGTGCTTATGATTCTCTTCCTTATATTTCTTTAAACTTCGTAGGAAATTATGATGATGTTAGTACATTAGCTCATGAATTAGGGCATTCTATGCATTCTTATTATACTATTAAGAATAATTCGTATATTCAGGCTAATTATCCTATCTTTTTAGCTGAAATTGCTTCTACTACAAATGAATTATTACTTAATCACTATATGTTAGAACATGCTACTGATAAACAAGAGAAGTTAAGTATTTTGAATGCTAAGTTAGATTTATTTAAAGGTACTTTATATCGTCAAACTATGTTTGCAGAATTTGAGCAACAAGTTCATGAGTATGTTGATGCTGGAAATACTTTGACTAGTGATTATTTATGTGATTTATATTATAAATTGAATCAAGATTATTTTGGACCTTCTGTTGTTGTTGATGATGAAATTAGATATGAATGGTTAAGAATTCCTCATTTTTATAATTCATTCTATGTTTATCAATATGCAACAAGTTTGTCAATTTCTTGTTATATAGTTGATAATATTATTCATAATACACCTGGATTTAAAGAAAAATATATTGAATTCTTATCTTCAGGTGGTAGGGATTATCCTTTAGAAGTTTTAAAGATTATTGACATTGATTTATGTGATGCTAAATTTTTTGAAAGTGCTATGAATGACTTTAAGGATACATTAAATCAATTTAGAAAAATATATTATGAAGAGTAGTGAGGTGTAGATATGGCGGATAAACGTGATTATTATGAGGTGCTTGGTGTTAGTAAAACAGCATCACAAGATGAAATAAAAAGTGCCTTTCGTAAAAAAGCAAAACAATATCATCCGGATTTAAATAAAGATAATCCTGAGGCTGCAGAAAAGTTTAAAGAGGCTCAAGAGGCTTATTCTGTTTTGTCAGATGAACAAAAGCGTAAGATGTATGATCAATATGGCCATGCAGGAGTAGGAAATGGATCTAGAGGAGCCGGAGGATATTCTTATCAAGGATTTGATGCTTCAGACTTTGATTTTGGTGATATCTTTGATTCTATTTTTGGAGGAGCAGGTGGTTTTTCTGGATTTGGATTCGGTGGCGGAAATTCTACTGGCCGTGGAAATAGATCACGTCGTGGAAGCGATGTATTGATGAGAATGGATTTGGATTTTGATGAAGCTGTTTTTGGATGTGAGAAAAAATTTGATTTAGATGTTGTAGAAGACTGTGATGAATGTGATGGTAAAGGTGGTTTTGGCGAAGAACAATGTTCTACATGTCATGGTAGTGGTACTGTTACATCAGAACAACATACGATTTTAGGGTCTTTCTTATCTAAAAGTACTTGTCCTGATTGTGGCGGTACTGGACGTACATTTAAGAGAAAATGTACTCATTGTAAAGGTAAAGGAAAAGTTAAGAAAAATAAAACCATTACTATTAGTATTCCTGCTGGAATTAATACAGGGGACCGTTTACGTGTTTCTGGTAAGGGTAATCCTGGCACTAATGGAGGAGAAAATGGTGATTTATATTTAGAGTTTGTTGTAGAAGAACATGATGTGTTTATTCGACAAGATGATGATATTTATGTTGAAGTTCCTCTTACGTTGACAGAAGCAATTGTTGGTTGCAAGAAGGATATACCAACACTTTATGGTAATGTTAAGATTAATATTGCTCCTGGTACGAACAATGGGGATAAACAGCGAATTCGTGGTAAGGGAGTAGATAATAAATATCGTAAGACTAAAGGAGATATGTATATAATTTTTAAAGTGTATACTCCTAAGAAGCTTTCTCGTGAGCAAAAAGTCTTGATTGATAAACTTTCTAAAACAGAAATGGATACTCCTGAGATTAAAGAGTTTAATAGATTTGTAAAAAATAATGATAAATAATTTTATTGATATAATACCAAAGAGTCTTTACTTTTTGGTGTTTTTTTGTATAATATGAGTGATTAATGTTTTAGGGGGATATATTATGGCAGAAGTGCCACCATTACCAAAACGTCGAAGAATAATTCAATATGATCTTCCAAGGTTTAGTGATTATGTAAAACATCCTGAATTATTACTTCATAGTAAACATCATTCTGTTTATATTGATGATGTTGAGTTGTTTAAAGAGAATTTTGATTTATTTTTAAAAATGCTTACCACTAATCTTTTTGAAACTTTTTCTTGTCATAATTATGAGTGCTTAAGATTTATAGAAAAAGAATTAAAAGATCGTTATGGTATTCGATTAGGGCTTGTTGATGATTTTCAAAATCAAGATAGATCATACATTAATATTGATGAATTTGAAAAAACGAATATTGTTATTCCTATTGCTTATTCTTTATGGAATGTTCAATCTTCTAAAGATATTCCTATTGCTTGCTATCATTCTAATATTGGTAATTATAATCCTTTTGGTATTGATGAGTGTTCTAGGATTTCTAGAGAGTTTTCGTTAGGAATAAATAATACTATTTTTGAAATTGCTGATGATTGGGACAATTATACAGATTTAGATAAAGTGATGTTAATATCTAATTATTTGCAGAATAAAGTGCAATATGTAGATAATAATAATGTTTCTGAAGGACAAAAAGGGATTTATATTACAGATTCTAATGGAATTGATGTTAGTCGTAATGTTCATAGCCCTGAAACTGTTTTATTCCAACGGTTTGGGGTATGTGAAGGGATTGCTAATGCTACAACGTTATTACTAAATAATCCTATTGTTAATGTGAATGCACGTAGTGCTTTTGGTTCTAGTCATGTATGGAATGTTATTTGGGTTGATGATAAATTTTATCTTAGTGATAATACTTGGGCGATTACAAGGAATGAAAGTCAATATCCAGAAAGCTTGAAAGCAAGAGCGTTTACATCTGACTATTTACTTTTGGGAAGTAAAAAGATGAAAGAACTAGGACATCATGAGGCTACCACAATTTTACCTCCACTTTCTGATGATGATTATCCAAGAGAAAAGATCGAAGAGAGGCAAAAAGTGTTATCTAAACAATTTCAATTTCATGATTATTCACAGCCGGTTTTTAAAAGTTATTTAAAAGATACTAATTAGAGGTAATTTTACCTCTTTTTTTGCTATAATTGTAATGGGTGATATCATGAAAAAAGTTGTTAATGAATATGTTTTTGATTATCCAATGATAAAGAGATTTTATCAGGTTAATTTGCAGACAAGATTTTATTTGATCTTATTATTGTTGGTGTTATTTTCTGCTGTTTCTTCTTTTTTGGATAATGATTTATCTTTCGGCATATTTAGTTTGGTAATTTTTGTTTTTGGATGTATTTATTATTTTTTCTTTCCTCTTTTTTTAGCAAAGAAAGCTTATCAAACTTTTACTATTCAAAGTGGTGGTAAAGATGTTCGGATTAGAGTGTCTGTAACTTCAAAAGAAATTGTTGTTGAGAATATTGAATTAAAAAGGAAAGATACTTATTCTTTAGAAAATGTAAAGAGTGTTAGAAAAAATAAAGATGTTTTTTGTCTATATACAAAGGAAAAAGTTGCTATACTGTTTGCTAATAAAGGATTTGTTAAAGGAGATAAAGAGGTGTTATATTCTCTTGTTGAAGATGCTAAAAATAATAAATGCAACTGATATTTTACAAAAAACAACCAAAAATCGGTAGTGCGCAACCGGGTAACATAGTATGATTTTGGTGAGGTGATGAAAAGGTGAAGTTTGGTGAAAACTTACAAAAATTGAGAAAAGAAAAAGGAATTTCTCAAGAACAATTAGCAGAACAACTAGGTGTGACTAGACAGTCTGTTTCAAAGTGGGAGTCGGGTAATAGTTATCCAGAAATGGATAAAATAGTGGCAATATGTAATCTCTTTCATTGTGATATGGATATATTAATTAATAAAGATATTACAGAAGAAAGAGAAAAGAAAGATGCTAGTAGTGTAGTAAAAGAAATATTTTCTGGTGTTACTAATTATGTTAAGAAAACAATTTATTTATTTGAACATAAAAGTTTAAAAGATATTATTAAGATGTGTGCACAAGTGTTTATTATTATCTGTGTGATTTTATTATTTGCTATACCATTCATGTTATTGAAAGAAATTGTAGTTAGTTTATTTTATACTGGGAATAATTGGTTTAGTATTTTCTTTGCTAAGTTTTGGAATTTTATCTTTAATGGTGGATATGCCATTTTAGCAATAGCTACGTTCCTTTATATTTTTAAAATTAAATTTTTAGATAATGAAGAAATTATTGTAGAAGAAGTAGAAGATAAAACTCAAAATAGCGAAGAAGTTAGCGAAGATAATAGTTCTAAAACTGATTCTTCTAAGAGTAGTGAAAAGAAAAAAGTAAAAATAATAAAAGTTAAAAAGAATGACTTTAGTCTTTTAGATTTATTAGTTAAAGCAATTACAGTATGTTTGAAATGTCTATTTGTCTTGTTTTTGATACCTATTATTATTGGTACTATTATGTTATTAATTGGTCTTGTTTTATTGATTGTTTTAATCTTTAAAGGACTATTTTTAGCAGGAACTATTCTATTATTTTTAGGTGGTATTGTTTTTGCAATTGTTCTTATTGAATTGATGTTAGATTTTATTTTCAATTTAAAGTTCAGTAAGAGACGTATTATAATTACAATTATTTCTTCTATTGTAGTTAGTTCTATTGGCCTTGGGCTTTCTATTTGGTATTTTCTAAATTTAAATGTTATTAATGACGTACCTAATAGTTTTAATACCGAAACTAAAGAAGAAGTATATACAATGACAGATGATTTCTTGATTCATTATGATGATTATTCTTTTAACACTAGGTTTGTTGAAGATAATAGTTTAACAAATCAAGTTCGAGTTAGAATTGATTATTATACAATTGCTAATGATGTTTCAATTGAAAGAACTGATAATGAAGTTTATTTAAATTATGAGACTGTAGATGGTGTTAATATCAAGCAAATTACTGATAGTATTATTAAGGATTTGAAGCATAATAAAATTCATACTTATGATCAATTAGGTCAAGTTTCTATTACTATTACTACTAGTAAAATTAATGTTGATAAGATTCAAGATAATTATCAAAAATATTTAGATGAGTATTATTAATATAGTTATTCAATAAAAAAGAATATGCCGATTGGCATATTCTTTTTAAAATATCATTGTATGTAGTATTCTATCTGTATTTTTAAAATTGACTTTAGCAATTTCTTGCAGTTTTTCTTTCCCATATTTTTCTACTATTTCTTCACCAATTTCATCTACATCACGTCCAGCGCCTTTTGGTAGGGGAATATGAATAGAATCAGATAGTTTATCAAACTCTTTTAAGAAAATATATCTACTTATGATAGATGCAGCTGCGACAGCTAGGTTTTTATCTTCTGCTTTGGTCATGAAAGTAATATTTCTTTGAATATTTGGTATACCATTTAAATATTCATAATATCTATTTTCTCTAGCAAATTCATCAACAACAATATAGTCTACATTTGGTTTTTCTTCGGTCATTAATTGATATAACACTTTATTATGAAGAATGGCTTTAATTTTGTTCATGTTGATATCTTTTGTATATTTTTCGTTGTACTCTTTATTTGTTAAAATCATACTTCGATATTTTACAATTTTTATTAGTTCTGGAGTTATTTTTTTAATTTTGTCATCTGTTATTTTCTTTGAATCTCCAACCCCTAATTTTTCTAACTTTTCAACATCTTCTTTTTTTACATAAGCTGCTGTTACAACAATAGGGCCAAAGTAATCTCCTGTTCCAACTTCATCTGATCCTACAGAAGAGCAGTTATGGTATTTTTGGTCTTTTTTCTTTTGTTCTTCTTGTTTTTCTTTGGTATTATCTAATACTGTTCCCCACATAGCGGCATCTACATCAGCACTAGTTCCTTGAAACATGGCTTTTCCAGATTCATATAAAGTAATAACTGTATCTTCTTCTTGTGCTTGAAAAATGGCATAAGGGATTTTTTTATCTCGTACTTTATCTTTATAATATTCTATCATTTTTTGTTTGGTTTCTTCATTTACTTTAATAACAATATTCATCGTTCCACCTCAAAATTATTATAGCATAAAACATGAAAAACGTTTATAATAAAATAGTAAGGAGTTGAAGTTATGAATATTTTGGATATTGTAATTGCATTGGTTTTAATTATGAGTGCAATTATAGGATTTAAACGAGGAGCTATTAAAGAAGCTGTTTCTCTTGTTGGAATTATTATTGTTTTTATTTTAGCCTTTTCATTAAAAGGTGTTTTAGGAAATGTTTTATGTCAATGGTTACCGTTTTTTAATTTTGCTGGTAACTTAGAAGGAGTTACTGTACTTAATATTTTACTTTATCAGTTAATAGCCTTTTTAATTATTTATAGTTTGTTATTTAGTATCTATATGATTGTTGTAAAAATATCAGGTATTGTTCAAAAAATTGTTCATATGACTATCGTTTTATGGTTGCCTTCTAAATTAATTGGTGCAGTTGTTGCTTTTACCACTGGATATGTTATGGTGTTTGTTGTTTTGTTAGCACTACTTATTCCGTTAAAGGATACTGATATTTTTAAAAATAGTAAATTTGCTAATTATATTGTTTATGATACTCCAATTCTTGCTAGTAGTTCCGCAAATATTAGTACGTCTATTAATGAAATATATGAACTTGGTGAGGATTTATCTAAGGGGGATATTAGTAAAAATGAAGCTAATGTTAAGACTATGGATATTTTATTGAAATATAAGGTGGTTAGTGCTGAGACAGCTAGAGAATTAGTAGTTTTAGACAAATTAGATGGTATTTCGGGATTAGATAAAGTTATTGAAAAATATGAATAGTTTATATTTTTGTAGTTTTAATAAAATATGATAGAATAATAATTGATGAGGAGGATTTTTTATGAATTATATAAAAAGTGAAAAAGAATTTGATGAAGTAATTAAGAAAGATAAAGTTGTTGTTGATTTTTATGCTGAATGGTGTGGACCATGTAAAATGTTAAGTCCTATTTTAGAAACTGTTAGTAAAGAGATGAATTTAGATACTTATAAAGTTAATGTTGACGAAGTAGAAGATGTTGCTAGACGTTACGGAATTATGTCTATTCCTACAGTAATTATTTTCTCTAAAGGAGAAGAAGTTAAGAAGAATGTTGGATTCATGGATGAAGATGAATTAAAAGAGTTTGTAAAATAACTCTTTTTCTTTTTTTCTGTCGATAAAAATTAGTTTCATTTTTATTTTTCTGTGTTATACTTAGGGTGTAAATAGAGAGAATAGGAGGCAATAAATGAAATACGTCTATTTATTTACTGAAGGCAGTAAAGATATGAGAAATCTATTAGGAGGAAAGGGTGCTAACTTAGCAGAGATGACTAATATAGGGTTACCAGTACCCCAAGGTTTTACGGTAACTACAGAAGCTTGTACTAGTTATTATGATAATGGTCGTAAGTTATCTGAAGAAATTATGAATCAGATTGATGAAAAGATTCATGAACTTGAAAAAATAACTGGTAAAACTCTTGGAGATGCAAAGAATCCTTTATTAGTATCTGTTCGTAGTGGTGCACGTGCTAGTATGCCTGGTATGATGGATACCATCTTGAATCTTGGGATGAATGATGAAGTTGCTCGTGGATTTAGTGAGGTTACGAATAATAAACGTTTTGTTTATGATTCATATCGTCGTTTTATTCAAATGTTTGCAGATGTTGTCATGGAATTTCCAAAGTCTTCTTTTGAGAGAAAATTTGACGCAATTAAAGAAGAAAAGGGAGTAGAACTTGATACTGAACTTACAGCCGAAGATTTAGAAGAAGTTGTTGCTATTTACAAAGAAGAATATAAGAAACTTGCTGGATGCGAATTTCCACAAGACCCTAAAGAGCAGTTAATGGCTGCAGTAGAAGCAGTATTTAGAAGTTGGATGAACGATAGAGCGATTACTTATCGTCGTTTAAATGATATTCCTAGTACATGGGGAACTGCAGTTAATGTTCAAGAAATGGTTTATGGAAACCGTGGTGAAACTTCTGGTACTGGAGTTGCTTTTACTAGAAATCCTGCTACTGGAGAAAACCATTTATTTGGTGAATATTTAATGAATGCTCAAGGAGAAGATGTTGTTGCTGGTATTAGAACGCCTCAATCTATTGATACATTAAAAGAAGTAATGCCAGAATGTTATGAACAATTTAGTAAAATTTGTAAAACACTAGAAAACCATTATAAAGATATGCAAGATATGGAGTTTACTATTGAAGATGGTAAGTTATTTATGCTTCAAACTAGAAATGGTAAACGTACAGCAACTGCTGCATTAAAAATTGCAGTTGATATGGTAGAAGAAGGAATGCTTACTAAGGAAGAAGCGTTACTTAAAGTTGATCCAAAACAATTAGATCAATTACTTCATCCTATGTTTGATGAAGCTAGTTTAAAGGCTGCTGAATGTGTTGCAGAAGGACTTGCTGCATCTCCTGGTGCTGCTACTGGTCATATTGCATTTACTGCAGAGGATGTAATCCGTATGCATAAAGATGGAGTAGAGGATATTATTTTAGTTCGATTAGAAACTTCACCTGAAGATATTGAAGGAATGAACCTTGCTCATGGAGTTTTAACTCTTCGTGGAGGTATGACAAGTCATGCTGCTGTTGTTGCTCGTGGTATGGGTACTTGCTGTGTATCTGGATGTAGTGGTCTAGTTATTGATGAAGAGAAAAAGACTTTAACTTTAAAAGATGGACGTATTTTAAAAGAAGGAGATTATATTAGTTTAGATGGTAGTACTGGTAAAGTATATGCTGAACAAGTAAAAACTGTAGAAGCAAGTATTACTGGAAATTTTGAAACATTTATGGAGTGGGCTGATGAATATCGTACTTTAGAAGTTCGTACAAATGCTGATACTCCTAGAGATGCATTACAAGCTAAAAAGTTTGGTGCTGAAGGAATTGGTCTTTGCCGTACAGAGCATATGTTCTTTGATGAAGAAAGAATCTTTAATTTCCGTAAGATGATTACTGCTAGTGATGTGGAGTCTAGAGAAGCGGCACTAGAAAAAATCTTACCTTATCAAAGAGAAGATTTTGAAGGCTTATTTAGAGCTATGGATGATAAGTGTGTTATTATTCGTTTCTTAGATCCACCATTACATGAATTTTTACCTAAAACAGAAGAAGAGATGAGACCTCTTGCTGATAGTTTAGGAATTACTTATGAAGCATTAAAGAATAGAGTAGATTCATTAAAAGAATTTAACCCTATGATGGGACATCGTGGATGTCGTTTAGCTATTACTTATCCAGAGATTGCTAAAATGCAAACTAGAGCTGTAATTGAGGCCGCTATTAATGTTAAAAAGGAAGGCATTGAAGTTCATCCTGAAATTATGATTCCATTAGTTGGTATTTTAAAAGAATTACAATTTGTTAAAAAAGTAGTTGTTGATACTGCTAAAGAAGTTATGGATAAAGCAGGAGTTACTGTTGACTATAAAGTTGGTACTATGATTGAAATTCCAAGAGCGGCACTTTTAGCAGATAGGATTGCAGAAGAAGCTGAGTTCTTTAGTTTTGGTACAAATGATTTAACTCAAATGACATTTGGATTCTCTAGAGATGATGCTTCTAAGTATTTGAATGATTATTATCAAAAAGGTATTTTGGATCAAGATCCATTTGCTACAGTAGATCAAGAGGGTGTTGGTAAACTTATTGATATGGCAGCTACTCTTGGTAGAAAAACAAGAAGTGACTTAGAACTTGGTATCTGTGGTGAACATGGTGGAGATCCTAAAACAATTGATTTCTGCCATAGAGTAGGACTTAATTATGTATCTTGTTCTCCATTTAGAGTACCGGTTGCAAGACTTGCTGCTGCACAAGCTGCAATTAATAATAAATAATATTTTAAGTAGTTAAAGTAGAAGCTAAGATTTTATTCTTGGCTTTTTTTTGTAGTTGTGTTAGGAATAAGCTTATTCATTTTAAGTTGTTTATTATTGCTGTGATAGTAGATTTAGTTTGAGAGTGGGACTTCTCGTATGAAAAACTAAAATATTAATGGTGATATGAAATATTTGCTGGGATATCAATAAATTTATATATTTTATCCTATTATTTTGCAGTATAATTAAATTGGTGATGTGAAAATGAAGGTAAATTCGGAACTTAAGAATTATATAGAAAGCAATGTATTTCCTGAATACGATAAAAATGAGCCGGCTCATGCTATTGCTCATATTCAGTACGTAATAGATAGGAGTTTTGGTTTAGTAAAAGAAAATCAATTAGATGTTAATTTAGATATGGTCTATACGATTGCAGCTTATCATGATATTGGACATCATATTGATTCTAAGAGGCATGAAATTATATCTGCGAATATTATGTTTCAAGATGAAAATTTAAAAAGATTTTTTTCTGATGAAGAAAGAATGGTAATTAAACAAGCGATTGAAGACCATAGAGCTTCTGCTAAAAATGACCCTAGAAGTGTTTATGGAAAAATTGTTTCTTCTGCGGATAGAAATAATACTGTAGAGAAATGTTTAAGAAGAACATATACTTATGGTAAGAAATTAGCTCCAACTGCTACAGATGAAGATTTGTTTTTAAATGCGTATAATGTTTTGCTAAAAAAATTTGGGGAAGATGGTTATGCAAAATTTTATTTTAAAGATGGGGTATATGAATCTTTTTTAAAGGAATTAAGAGAATTATTGAAAGATAAAGAAACTTTTATTGAGACTCAAAAGCAATATATAAAACAATTGAAGAAAGAAAATAAAATATAAGACTTGCTTTTAGTGAGTTTTTTACTGTGTTTTTGTATAAAATTATGTCTTTTTTTTGAAATGGTACAGTCTTTTTGATATAATACTATTAGAATAATGAGGTGATATGATGAAAGTTGTGTGTGTTGGTCATTCTACATATGATACGACCTTACCTATGGATTTTTATCCAACTGAAAACTTAAAATATAGAATTCATGAACATATTGAGTGTGGTGGTGGTCCTGCATCTAATGGGGCTTATTTGTTGGCCAAATGGGGAATGGATACTACTATGATGACTGCCGTTGGAAATGATTATTATGGTGAACAAATTATTAAGGAGTTTCGTGATGTTGGGGCTTCTGTTGAATGTATAGAGGTACATTCAAATTATATGACGCCTAGTAGTTATATTATTGCAAACCGCTCTAAGGGGAGTCGTACGATTATTACGTCTAAAAAAGATCCTATCCGTAAATTAAATCATAGTGGAGATATCCATGCAGATTTAATTTTAGTCGATGGAGAACATCCAGAAACAGCAGAGGCAGTATTGAGGGCTAATCCCTTAGCTATTAGTGTTATTGATGCTGGAAGGCTTACAGAAGATACAAAACGTCTTGGGAAATTAGTAAAATATGTTGTTTGTTCTAAGACATTTGCTGAAGAGTTTGCGGATAGAAAAATTGATGTTAATGACAGGGACAGTCTAGTTTATTGTTATGAAAAGTTACAGGAATATTTCCAGAATACAGTAGTCATTACTCTTGAGGACAAGGGGAGCTTTACCAAGTTGGAAAATTATGAAGTTTTGCCAACAGTACCAGTTCAAGCGGTAGATTCTACTGGTGCGGGTGACATTTTTCATGGAGCCTTTACATATTTTATTGGTAATGGATATTCTTTAAGAATGGCTATCCACTATGCTTCTATTACTTCTGCTATTTCTGTTACAAGAGTAGGAGCTAGAATTTCTATTCCTGAACTTACGGAAGTGTTAAATTATGACGAACTTATATAGTAGGTGTCCTACTTTAGATTTGCATGGGTTTGATCGTGATTATGCACGTATTATGATTAATGATTTTATTAGGGATTGTTATATTATGAAAGAAAGAAATGTAGTTATTATCCACGGAATCGGAAGTGGTGTTTTAAGAAAAACTACAAAGCAGACGTTACAGACAAATTCTTATGTGGAAGAAGCTAAACTTGATATTTTTAATGATGGGCAGACGATAGTACGTTTAAAAGAACACTAAATCTTGACTTTTTAGGGTCTAAGTGTTAGCATATAGGCATGAAAGCCTTAGATAGGGGGACTAATTTACTATGTATAGTGAACAATATGAAAAAAGAGGATTACCAATCAAAGATTTTTTACTAAAGTTAGTTTTGGTAGGAATCTTTGCTTTTTTGCTTGCTTGGGCATTGCCTAAGTTTGTACAACCAGCAGTTATTACTAATGCAAAAGAAGCTACTGTTAATCTTTCTCCACTTACTTCACAAATTTTTGCTGATAATTTAGATAGAATGAAAGAAGCAGCAATTTCTTATTATACTGATGAAAGACTACCAAAAGAAGTTGGTGAGTCTGATACTATGACTTTAAGTGATATGATTGGTAAGAAGTTAATAGTTGCTTTAGTAGATAAAAATAATAAGGCTTGTGATGTAGAAAAAAGTTATGTAAAAATCACAAAAATGGACAACGAATATTTATTAAAGGTTAATTTAAAAGATAGCGAAAAAGAAGACTATATTTTAGTACATTTAGGATGTTACACTTATTGTGATTCTTATATTTGTGAAAAGAAGACGACGGATGTTGATATTAAATCGAGTAAGCCAACTTCTTCTGTTCCAGTTAAAGATGGAGTAGATAATACGGTTTATGTTGATAGTGATAATGATACTTCGACCACTCCTAGTACTCCTGATGAGGAATTACCAAATCCAGGAGAAGATGAGTCTGATACTCCAGTAGATAAGCCAGAAGAAGTGAAAGGATATTTATACGAGTATCAAAAAAATCAAGATGCACAATTTTCTAAATGGACAAGTTGGTCTAATTGGAGTAAAACAAATTGTGCTACACCTGAACAGAATTGTAATGATAATGATCCTACTTGTCTTAAGAAGTTGCAAAGATATGACCGAAAAGAACAAATTGGTACTTATGTCAAGAAATATGAGAAGAAAAGGCAAGTATTAAAACAAACGGGCTCTTATACTCAGAAGGCTTGTTCAAAATATAATTATGTTATTATTAATAATACTACTTATGCTACAACAACTATCACTAATTATAAAGTGGTTCAGCAAGTGGTTACTTCTAGTGGACAGTCTAGTGGTGGCTGGGTATATAATGGTAGAGCAAGCTATAAAAATCCGCCTAGAGATACAGCGACTACTCAGTATAAGTTTGTAGGAGCTAATTATAGTTATTGTGAAGATACATGTACTACTTTACCAGATTATTACTATGATTCTTATGTATGGAAGGGCAGTGGAGGTTTATCTTCTGTTTCTAGTACTACAACAGTTCCAGGTGGAAGTTCAAGCAGTACCTCTTCTTCTACTTCTACTTCTGTATCTGCTTCTTGTGGTCAAGTGGTTACTAAGACTATTCCTATCTATGGTTATATTACTGAGTCTGAAATAGCAACTAGAAGAGAGCCGTTATATGGTACTGTTTGTTACCAAAGTACTAAAACTAGAAAGTTACTTGATTCTGGAAAGACTATGACTAAATGGAGCAAATATAATGATACTAGTCTATTAAATAATGGATGGTATTATACTGGGTATAAAAAACCTATTAAGTAAGGGGGATAAAATATGAATTCAAGAATTTTAAATATTGTTAAGTTTACAGTTACTGATCAAGTTGGTGATCATAAAACTAATTGGAATCAAGCAGCAATTTTCTATCGTGATGGAAGTGTAAAAATGATTTCTGTTAGTGAGGCTGCGAAGGAAGCCAATAGAGATAATATCAGAATTTCTGAGGTTACTACAGAACAATTAACTAAAAACTATGAAAATTATTGTAAAATTTCAAATTTTGATTTCGGTGGACAAGCTACTCAAACTTCAGCTACTGGTACAAAAAAAGGTACGAAATCTACAAAACAGTCGCAAAGTTCTCAAGGTACTAAGACTAAAACTGCTCAAACGAAATCTACTCAGGGTACTAAGAACTCTCAAAAAGCAAAATCTAATACTGAGTCTGTAAAAAAAGCTACAAGTACAAAGAAAAAGCAAGGATTCTTTAGAAGAGTAGCTGCTGGCGTTACTGGCTTCTTTGGCGGGATGGCTATGGGGGCTTGGCATAAGTTATGTGATGCTTGTGACTGGGCTACAGTTCATATACTTAATAGATTAGATGAGAGAAAAGCCGAAAGGAAAAAAGCAAAAAAAGAGAAAAAGTCTCTTAGGAAGAGAGCAAAAGATTATGTAGTACAAAGTGTTTCTGATAGAAAGAATGGAAAAGCTAGAAAGAAGAAAAAAGGAAAACGTGGATTTGGGAAAAGACTTGCAACAGCGGCTACTGCAGTAGCTCTTGCTTTTGGATTGGGTAGTTGTGCTAATCCTGATGTTGCGAAAAATGCGCAACCTGAACAGACAGAATTAACACAGGATGAGTTAGCTAACTTAACGGATGAAGAACTTTTACAAATGATTACTTCTGGTGAACTTTCTTTAGAGCAAGTAAAGGAAATGCTTGCTTCTGGTGAGATTAAGAACGATATATTAGATAATTTATCTTATGAACAATTGCTACAAGTTACTAATAGTGAGATTCAGCAACAAGAAATGTCTAAAATTGGTAACTATTTAGATTATTTTAATGGTACATTTGCTGATAAGTATGTAGAAGCTAATCATCCTGGAGTGCGTGCTGTACTTACTTGGGAAGAAGTTAATGCTATTAATTTAGCTTATAATGATTTTTCTAAAGAAGAAATTCGAGCTATCTTTAATGGCGAGGAAGTTAGTTCGGCAGACTTTACTAATAGTTATAAAGAAGCTACACTACAATTGATGGGAGCCTTTGTTTTAGAAACAAGGGATATGCCAGTTAATTTGGATTCTTTATTGAATACAGAAGAAGGAAAAGCTTTTTATCAAAAATATAATGAGTTGTTCTTAAGATGCAAAGAGACAACTGGACAAGAACAGTTAAATGCTGTTAATACGTTTTATCAAGAACTATATAAAGACTTTCCTATTAGTGATGAAGTAAGAGAAGTTGGTATTTCTCATTCTGAGACACGTGATGATATCGAATCTTATAAATTATCTGTTACTCCTATGGTAGCAGCAGCTGAAATAATGTTTCAAAATTTGGAAATAGATCATACTTTATCTGATAAAGCGGTTGCTTATTTTAATGATTTAGGTTTATGTGAGTTTGCTCAAGGTAAGTATGAGAGGGCAGAACAGATTATGTTATGTTCTGAAGATGATAAGAGTCTTCCAACATATCAACAATTTATGAATGCGAAAGTAAAAGAATTAACTGATAAAAATATTTATTTTGTTAGTGATAAGAATCGTGATATTAGTCAATATGATTTGTTCCAAAAATGGGTAAATGGACATTTCAATTTAGATGCAAATGGTAATTTTGTTATTGGTGGAAGTGTTTCACAAAGTATTACTACTAAAGTAGTTGATACTTATACTACAACAGATACTACTTATCATACTGAAACCACTAGAACAGAAACATCTGATCGTAATAAAGCTGTTTCTATGGCAGGAGAAGATGCTGTAAGTAGAGCCGAAGCTGAAGTTGATAAACAGTTTGCTGCTGAAAATGAAGCTGCAAAAGCGGAAGGAGAGGCACAAGCTGCTCAGAATCAACAACAAATGCAAGAGGAAGCTGATAAAGAGGCTGAGGAAATTCGTGAGGAGATTGCTCAAGATGATCAGGATTTTCAAGATAAAATTGATGATGCCAATAATCAGATAGATGAAAATAATAAAGATCAGAATACAGGTAATGATAAGCCGGTTAATGAAGGTGACTTAGGTCATGGTACTGACTTTGATGATCAACATTCAAATGAGCAGGGTGATTTGGATAATAGTGTTGGTAATATTACTACTGATGGAACTGGTGCGAATCCTGAATTTCCAGATCCAAATGTTTCTGGTGATGCATTTGATCAAGCACAACCTGATTATAGTAATCAACCTGAGGGCACTTTTACTGCTGGAGAAGTTGATGGACAAACTTTTATCGAGTATGAGGAACCGGTTGCTGAAACTGTTGATTATTCTACAACAACAGAATCTTATACTGAATCTACTGTTACAAACGAACAGATTGCAGATGCAATCGTTGAAGATATGGCTTTAAATCCTACAGGAGAGGAAGAAGTATTTGTGTATACTAAGTAAGGAGAGTTTCTCCTTATTTTTTTATGCTGAAATGAAGAAGTAAATTCCACTTTGAAAAGTTAAATTCC
>UMHA01084333.1_pt1 | contig 63850 bp, 42 predicted proteins | sample 1965401 | NCBI WGS metagenome assembly UMHA01 (sample SAMEA4836085, study PRJEB28245) | human gut metagenome | biome: gut microbiome; material: fecal sample | place: Denmark | collected 2008 | reverse complement strand
TCTGAGAGAGGCTAACCGAATACAGCTGACAACGAGAAAAAACCACGGATAAAACGAGGACAAAATCGTAAAAATGAAACACTATTGTTTTATCGAGTGGGAATAGTTACGCACATTATCGTGAGGTTGTTTTGGCGTGAGTTTTGATGCATTTTGATGCTTCTGGATTCGCTGAAATACCTCTAAGCCAATGATTCTCATGTAACGCGAAAGGCCTTCGGATAGAGTTTCGAAGGCCTTTCGACTTATTGTCTGAACTGCGGTTTGAGCGAAATTATAATAGCCAAGCGATTAGCTTTGTTGCCAAAGCGCACGATAACGTGCGGTTCACCAGCGCTTTTACCAACTATCTCTAAAATCCGTACTCACAAGGATACCTTAGATTGCTGGCACTCTTTATTGTGCACTCATAATGCACTCACGGAAATAGCAACCGCCAAACGCCAATTCAGAAATCTAAACCATACAGGTGACGCTCCGGTTATTGCGGCTTGTGCGAAACGCACGGGAAGCGAGCCTAGGGGCGCGGGACCCCCCGCAAACGGGTGCTCAATGGACGCCGCCGTCCTCCTATGCCGAGGATTTGTCCGACGGCATAGGCTACTTGCTGAATTAATCGATCAGCTCATATTCGCTCAAAAATCACCGCTTGCCAGTGTCGCACCAATGCACTCGCCAGTCGCGGCTCCGCCGCCGTCGCGCAATGCAAAACGGGGCCGCTCTTGCGAACGGCCCCGTGACGGCAATGACGGCAATGACGGCAGATTCCTATATAGCCGGTTTCCCTTCACTGCCTTCACCGCCTTCACCCTCTATGCGCTGAAGCGTCACCAGCTGGCCCGCGCTCGTGTGCTTCTTGGCGTAGCGCACGCCCCTTGAGAGCATGAAGCCGCTGTTCTGTGCGAGGTGCTTGCCCAGCACGGGGACCGTCACGCCCTCGACCCCCGCAGCATCCATGAGGTTGCTCATGGTTCCCTGCCAGATGCTCACGCCGCGCGACATGAAGTCGAGCGTGCGCATGACGCAATCGGGGATATCGCGCTCCTCGAGCTCCTCCTCGCTGGTTTTGCCCACCATCTCCCAGATGCAGTCCTTAAGCCGCAGCTTCAGTTCTTGGAACTGCACGTCGCGCCCCGTAATGGAAAGCGTTGCGTCGGCGGCGCCCCTGTTGGGCCTCGACAGAACCCAGGTGCTGTCGGCGCTCCCCGTGATCCCGTTGGTGCCGGAAACCGTGTTCATCACGTCGCTGTCGGCCTGCTTGCGCGTGTGGTGCACGGCGATAAGGCACGCGGCATGGTCATCTGCCAGCTTCTTCAGCGCCCCGAAATCGCGGTAGTCCGCCGCATACAGGCTGTCGCTGCTCGGCCTGCGCACCTTCTGGAAGGTGTCCACTATCACCAGGCGCACGTCGGGGTTCTCGTCCAGGAATCCGCCGACCTGCTCCACTAGGCCTTCGCCCAGGCACGGTGCTGCGTTGCTTAGGAAGAAGCGCTCGCTCGCCACGTCGGAAAGCGCCCAAAGGCGCTTCTTCACGCGCTCGTAGGTGTCTTCCAGGCACAAGTAGAGCACGCCGCACTTCTTGGTGGCGAAGCCCCAGAACGGGCTTCCCGAGCTTACAGCCAGGCCGATGGACAGGCACAGCCAGCTCTTCCCGCATTTCGGCGAGCCCGCGATGACGTGCCCGCCTAGGGGCAGAAGATCCTCGATTATCCAATCGGCCTCGACGGGCGGCTCCTGGATGAGCTCGCTTGCAAGGCGCACCTCTAGCGCGGCCATCGCCCCGACCCCTCCTGCTCGGCCGCGGCGAACCATCTGCCGCGGGCATCTTGGCGAAGCCGCAGGCCCGTTGCAGCGCATACGGCGTTGAGGCGGTCTTCCAGCGAGAGCGCGTAGTCGACGAGCTGCTCGCCGCTCGGCTCTCCCTCGAAGCCGTGGTCGCGCAGCCTGCGCCTCCGCTCCTCCATCCGCTCAAAGTAGGACATCGCTAATCGCCCCGCTCCATGCGCATGAGCGCGTCCCGCGGCGAGCACTGCGCGATGTGGGCGCCTTCGCCGCCGAAGCCCTCGAAAAGCGCCGCGAGCATTCGAATCACGTCAAGCACCTCGGGCTGCACTTCGTAGCCTTCTCCCAAGCGCAAAAGCTCGCAGTAGACCATCTGCATGCCCTCTTCCATGCCCTTCTGCACGCGGCTGCTGGGCACCACGGTCACCTCCTGGCACAGAAGCCGCGCCACGATGTAGTCCTGCTTCGTCAGGCCGCTCATGGCCACGATCGCGTCCAGCCTCTGACCTTCTTCGGGGGACACGCGAAACGACACCGTCTTGCTGCGCAGGCGCCCGTGCTCGTCCAGGTTCTTCCTACTCATCGTCTTTCGCCTCCTTCAGGGCTCTCATCGGGTTGCATCCGGCGCTTGCCGCGCGCTGTATATCAAGGTCGGCAGCCATTTCCTGCTGCTTGTTCGGGAACAGGTGCGCGTAGCGCATGGTCACCTCGGTGCTCTCGTGCCCCATGCGGTCGGCGATGGCCAGCGCCGAGTAGCCGAGCTCGATGAGCAGGCTCACGTGGCTGTGGCGCAGGTCGTGGATGCGGATGGGCTCCATGCCGCACGCTTTGCAGCCGCGGCGCATCTCCTCGCGCAGGAAGCTCTTGGTGTGGCGGAATATCCGCTCGTCCTCGGCGATGCCGCGAAGGCAGGCAAGGTAGTCGCGCGTCTCCTCGGCCAGGAACTCGGGCATCACAATGGTCCTCACCGATTTCTTGGTCTTCGGGGCGGTAATCACGTCTTCGCGGCCGATGCGCTGGTACGACTTCGTTACCGACACCGTGCGGCGCGCGAAATCGAAGTCCCGGGGCGTGAGCGCCAGTAGCTCGCCAACGCGCAGGCCGCACCAGTACAGGATCTCGAACGCCATGTGGGATGCGGGCTTGTCTCGAAGCTCGCGGCTGAAGCGCAGGTACTCGTCCTTGGTCCAGAAGTGCATCTCTTCGGCGTTCTTCTCGCCGATCTTGCCGACCTTGTGCATGGGGTTGGAGGCAAGACCGTAGTGCTTCACCGCGTGGTTCATGATGGCGGAGAACTGGTTGCAGATGCTGTGCAGGTAGGTCGGGCTGAGCGGCAGGCCGTTGCTGGTCCGCAGCTCCATCAGCTCGTTTTCCCAGGCGATGACGTCCGTCGAGGCGATCTCGTTGATGGGCTTGGCCTCGAAATAGGGCAGGATTTTCGTCTCTATCATCGCGGCCTTGGTGTTCCAGGTGCTTCGGCGCAGGCGCGGGGAGACGTCCTCCCGGTAGACTCGGTAGAAGTCCGCGAAGGTCATGGTCGGCGCCCCCTCGATACGCAGCAGAAACTCGTGTTCCCACTTTCGGGCGGCGCGCTCGCTGGTGAAACCGCGTTTGGTCTTCTTGCACTGCTTGCCCTGCCAGTCGCGGTACCGGCACTGCACGTAATAGGTGCCTCGGGCTTTGTCCTTGCTAACCGACATTTCGACCTCCCTTGCCTGCCTCGGGCTCGGCCTTGCTGCTGGCATCGCGGCCCTCCGCGCCGAAGAAGCGCTCCTCGAAGAAGCTCCGGCTGACCTTTCCCGGCACCACCAGGCAACCGTTCCCCTGCATCTCGGCGTTGAGCTTTCGGATCACCTTGTAGGCGTACGCCCGGGAAACGTTCAGCTGCTCGCACACCTCGTCCACGCCTATAAGCTTTGCGTTCATCTCTGCTCCTATCTCTAAGTTGACCTCACGTATCTGTGAGCTTTGATGTTGTCAACATAACCTCACGTTTATGTGATGTCAACAGATTCTCAGAAAATTGCTCACGTTCTTGTGAGGTGTTAGAATTGCGCCATTGCCGCTGCGCACCTCGGGCTGTTGCCGGGTGCCGCAGCGTACGTTTGGCCTACGAGTCCGCGAGAGGGGCCTCAACCGTGCTCAAGAAGAAAGAACCTTCGTCCTTGCTAGGCAGGCGAATCCGCGACCTGCGATTGAAGCGGTGCTGGACGCAGCGCGAAGCTGCCGAGAAGTCATTTGTGACCGAGAGCGCGTTCCGCAGCTACGAGCTGGGCGACCGCGTGCCCAAGCGCGAGATTGTCGACCGCATAGCCAAGGCGTTCGGCGTCCGCAGCGAGTACCTAACCGCGCCGGAGCTGCTCAATGAGTACGAGTTCTGTTACGTCATCTTGCAAAATGAAGAGAGCATGCGGCTGAAGCCGTATAAAGACGAAGAGCATGGCAGATACTTCATAAGCTGCGAACCCAACAGCGAGAACCTTTCCGAGTTCATTAGGGATTGGGGCGAAATGCGCGACAAGCTCAAGAGCCAGGAAATCACCCAGGAAGAATACGAAGAGTGGAAAATAACTTGGGACAATGGCATCAACATAATGGATCTAAGGGCTCGCGGAGAGCTGTAATTGAACCATTAGAGTGTTGGCTAAAGATTCAGTCACTGAGGTAATAATGGGATTATTAAACGTTCTATCCAAGTTTGGGAAAACTGCAACGGCGACAAACAGAAGCGCTAGTAACTCTAGGGGAAAAACGGTTTACGCGGATTCGAGTACTGTCTCTTCCGATGAAGTTCCTTATTATCGCGAAGATAGTTATTGCACCCTTTACTCCTATCCCGATTCCATGACGCAAACCAAAGTAATCACTTTCGAGGAGCGAAAAGGAACGGCCATACCCTCCGCAAGAGGGCTTTACCCTGCTCAAATCATGCTGCTTAGCTATTGCGAGACCGGCCGCTATCCCAAGCCAAATGGTGGCTACCCTGGTTTTTGGTGGTTCGAGTACGGAATCCGCGACGTTGGGCACGCTTTAGAAAACCTCGCGGCCAACGGCTTCTTGGAATGGGCGCCAAAAGCCCATTCGCTTAGCTCTTTGAAGGTTGCAGAGTTGAGAGGCATTCTCGAAAACTCTGGCCTGCCCACAACTGGCAAAAAGGCAGATCTTGTCGATCGAATCGTATCTAATATTCCAGAAGATCAAATTTGCATACCGTCCTATACCCCCAAATACCAACTCACGGAGTTGGGAAGAGACGAACTCGAAGCGAACGGCTACGTACCCTACATGCACAAGCACGATAGGAAAACCATCGAGCACACGACGTCCGATCGAGAGTTTAACGTTTGGTCGGTGAATCGGCTCTTCCCAGACGGTAACGCCCGAAATTGGAAGAAGGTTGTCGGCAACCTGGAACTTGAACGTTTTGACATGAATATGGCTAAGCATGACGCCGAGCCTCCGAAGTCGTTAACCAAAGAAGACATCGTGCAATTTCTGCGCCAGCACAAGGATTACATCGAGCAGCAAATCTCAGCAGATGCCGACGGACTTGATGCCGAGCTCAACGGCATTGCGTTGAAGAAAGCTGGACGTGACGATGAGGCGCTTGTTCAGTTTTGCATTGCTGCAGGACGGGGTTTTGACGCTCCTGCTCTATACAAAGAAGCAGCCATACTGTTTCACAAGTACAAAATGTACGATGAGGAAATCCGTATTTTAAAGCTGGGCGTAAAGAACGTTCCGAAGCTAGATGAAAAGCACTGGCAAGACCTAAATACTCGCTTGGAGAAAGCCAAGGAGCTTGTGTCGAATTAGGTGCTCATGCTTGATTTAAGGATGAGACCGAGAGCGTCACTCCCCTCGGCCGTAAGGCAGTATGCGAGTAATTTCGCTCATATGAGTACCGTATGGGTACAGGCAATTTGGGCATTGCTAAGATAAGGCGCTACGAAAGCGCAGCTAGCATCACAACCCACGACAGCGCACGAATTCTCAGTCGAGTGGGAGTGACCCTAGGCTAATTTTGCAAAGCCACCTGCAATGATTCACCATGGCTCATAAAGTTCCATTGAAGGTCATAGCCAATCAAGCCACTTGCAAAACACGAGAATGATTCCACCCCGGAAGCATATGCTTCCGGGGTATTTTATGCCTTTGAACAGGTATTTTGATTCGTCATCATTCTGCGGATTCGGCATTCATCACACCCTATGGCGACCATGCGACAGCATGGCGAAAAAGAGACAATCGCCAAACCACCTGCGACGAGTGTTTTGGCGATTGTCGCGCTGTTCGAAGGTGATTCGAATCAATCGCGAATCACTGGGCAAAAGAAAACTGCCCTGCCTTCGTCTTTTCCGTATCCGATAATAAATCGACGCAACGTCTCTATCAAATGTTCAGCGATTCGACCCAGTCTTCAACCATGCCATCTTGCGGGTTTTCGCCAAAACGCTGACCATCAAGCCACTCACCCGAACCGGCAAGCTGCTCGAGCATCTGACGGGTTGAGCCCATCGATGACGAGGTCGAGGTGCAAAACGGGATAACCGTCTTACGCACGAAGTCATTGTCGCGCACGAAACGGTTAACTGGCCATGCAGCCATCTGCCACCAGACGGGATAACCAACGAACACCGTTTCGTATTCCTCAAACGCGTCGGGTGTGACCTGAGACAGCACAATGTCGCGCAGGCTTTGATCGTCGTGTTCGCGCGTCACGCGGCTGTTGTCGTCACGCCAATCCAAATCGGCGTCCGAATAGGGATTCTCGGGCGTGATCTCGAAAATGTCACCGCCCGTCGCCGCCGCGATGCGCTCAGCTACAGCACGTGTATGGCCCTGCGCCGAGTAGTACGCCACAAGAACCTTGCCCCCGACGGGTTGCGGTGGCGTGGCGGGGTCGGCCTGCACCGCCTGGTTTGCCCCGCTCGATGACCCAACGCCAAGCCCATCTGCCGACTGCGACGCTGCGCCCTCTCCATTCGAAGCGCATGCTGAAAGAAGACCGCCCGTCGTCATAGTCGCACCCGCCAACAGGCCCATCTTCACGAAATCGCGCCGTGCAACAATCCGATTCATCATAAAACCTCCCGTAATTCCTACCAACTCTTCTTCTCCTTGGCACTATCGTGCTGATGCTTGCGCTCCTCGACCATCTTTGCAAACCACTGCACCATAGCGGGGTCGGCATGGCTGAAGAAGCTGGAAGTTTTAGTGTCGAGCGCGGCGATGCGCGCCATCTCCTCGGCGGAAAGCTCGAAGTCGAACACGTCGAGGTTCTGCTCCATGCGCTCACGATGAACCGACTTCGGAATGACCACCACACCGCGTTGCAGGTTCCAACGAAGCATCACCTGCGCCGCGGTCTTGCCATGAGCCTGGCCGATTTCAACCAGCACGGGGTTCTCGAACAACCCGCCGCGACCCTCGCCGAAGGGAGCCCAGGCTTCCGGCACGATGCCGTACTCGGTCTCCCATTTCTGCAGCTCGACATTCTGGTTCAGCGGATGGCGCTCCATTTGGTTCACCATCGGCTTCGCTTCGTTGAACTCGCAGAACTCCACCATGCGGTCAACGTAAAAGTTCGAGATGCCGATTGCGCGCACCTTGCCTTCCTGATAGAGCTTCACTATATCGCGCCACGCGCCGAACACATCGCCGAACGGCTGGTGGAGCAGCAGCAAGTCGATGTAGTCGGTCTTCAGCTTGCGCAGCGAATCCTCGACCGACGCGCGCGTGGAACCCTCGCCGAAATGCTCGATCCACACCTTGGTGGTAAGGAAGATATCGCCGCGGTCGATGCCCGAGGCAGCGATGGCCGAGCCCACCTGCTCTTCGTTGAAATAGCTTTGCGCCGTATCGATATGGCGATACCCTACCTCGAGCGCGTCGCGCACGCAGCGCTCGCACTCGTCTTGCGTCACCTGGTACACGCCGTAGCCCAGCTGGGGCATCTTCACGCCGTTCGAAAGCGTCACGTACATCATGTCGTTTGCCATATTGATTCCTTCCTCGCGTATCGGGAGCGGCGACTCCTTACCACAACCCCCTTGCTTTATTGATCTGATGCTGTTATAACAACCGATAGTTACTAACGGTCAAGCATTGTTATTTGGAACTTGAAGGAATCGTGAAGATGGCGAACGCGAGCGAAAACGAACACGCGCCCAAGCGAGCAAAAGCAACAGGCGACCTGTTCACGATGATGCAAGTATGTCGCGAAGCCGATATGACGTACCAAACGCTGAAGTTCTACTGTAACCAGGGGCTCGTGCCCAACGTGAAACGCGATAAAAACAATCGTCGCGTGTTCGACAAGCACGACGTCGAATGGGTGAAAAGCCTGATTTGCCTAAAGAGATGCGGCATGAGCATCGAAGAAATGAAGGAATACCTAGCACTATGCCTGCAAGGTGAGACATCGATTCCTCAACGAAAAACGATGCTAGCCGAAAAACGCAGCAGGCTTGTCGAGCAAATTGCCGAATTAGAGGCCAGCGTGGAATACATCGATTGGAAGCAGGGCTTCTACGACGACGTACTGGCAGGTCGCACCGAGTACTTCAGTAACTTGCTGCCCGAAAAATGAGATAGCAACCTTTTAAAACCCACGGGCGCCTTTTCGTACTATGGCTACTGCGGGCTCGATGTCGGAATCGTCGTGACCATGGTTCGACCAATATTTCAACGCAGCTATAGGTCTGCTTGCCAAATAAGCGGCCGTGAGCTGAGCATCTGGGACAAGCGCGGTCTATATCGGAGCCAAACAAAAGCATTGCGGCCAAGGCCGCGATCAGCGCACTGAAAGCGATACCCGGCGTCAACCTTGCAGGAGAAGTTATAAACGCCATCGTCGCGGCAGCCATCGTCGCAGCCATTGGCGAAGGCTCGGCGTTTGCCTTCGAGAAGGTGTGTCTGGGCGAAATGAGCGCGAAGGACGTTGATGCGATTCGCGACTTCAAGGAGCAGAAACTGGACAACGAGTTCGTCAGGAAAGTGACAAGATCATTGAAGATTTCGCTGGCAACGATCAGGGTAAGAATTCGCTCTAAGATTTGGCTGGCAACCTGGTTAAAACCCTAGGCCCGAACACCGGGAAAGCTTCCTCTTAAGTGCATTGGGAGTAATCCTGTTCGTGAGTACGGAATGAGTGCAAACAAATTGGATACTGCGTAGGCAACAGAACATGAAAGAGTAAGTAGAGATACAGTAAGCTGCAGCAGTCCTCGAATTTCCAGTCGAGTGGGAATAGTTAAAATATGTGCAATATACGTGCATGACAACCTAGATAGCACCCATGGCGCACTGCACCATGGGTGCTATCTTTGTGTATGGAAGTAGGGTCACGGCACATTCTCGGTCGCCACGTGACGGATTCCAGGAACATACCGCCTGCCGCGCGTACAATCGCCGCATTGCGCACACACTAGGCAAGAAGATCCGCATGGAGACAGTCAACGTCACCGTACGCATGGAGAGGCAGACGAGGGACGACGCTGCGAAGCTCTTCTCGGAGCTCGGCATCAGCACCACCCAGGCGATCAACATGTTCCTCAAGCAGGCCGTGAGGGAGCAGAGGATACCTTTCGAGGTCTCCGCAAGGCCCGCCCTCGAGCGCGGCAGCGAGAACATGGAAAAGTAAGCACACGTGCCCATCGCGTCGGCCGCCGCAGCGCCTTGCGGCTAGGCCAGCCGCCATCTCATGGTTGCATACTTTTGATAGGTCAAAAGTATAGTAAATACGCTATACTTTCGGCATGGCTAAAATCGACGACATATACGAGGCGGTAGACGACTTCGGCCTAATCACCTCTGCCGAGGCGGCCGAGCTCGGCATGTCCGGGGCGGAGATGGTACAGCAAGAAAAGCTGGGGAAGCTCGTGCGCGTCGCGCGCGGCGTGTACCGCATGCCCATTTGGCCATCGCAGCCGCAGGCGCCCTATGCCATCGCAGTGAAGGCGGCGGGTGAAGAGGCCTTTCTCTGCGGAGAGTCGGTTGTGGCGCTGCTGGGGCTGGCGCCAACGGACCCTACTAAAATGCGCCTCGCGTCGCCGAGGCGCTGCCGGCGCAATCTGGGCCCCGGGGTCACCTTGGAGCGAATGAGCGGGACGGTCCCCGTCTACCTGGAGGGCATCGCCTGCCAGCCCTTGCCGGCCGCCATCGCGGCAGCCTCGAAGACCATGGGGGTCGACAGGGCTATCGAGGCCGCATGCGAGGCGCTCGCGCGCGGCTACATAACCAAAGAGGAAGAAGAGCGGATCAAGGAGGAGATAACCCGATGAAGAGGCCCAACAGCATGCGCCATCTCGACGACGCGATACGCAGGCTCTGCGGGTGCGCGCCCCAGGACTTCGTGAGGGCGCGCACCGTGATGGCGAACGCGATCGTGGCGAGCATGCTCCCCGACGGGGTCGTCAAGGGCGGCAGCGCGCTCAAGATGCGCTTCGGCGAGGAGAACACGCGATTCACCACGGACCTAGACACCGCCACGGCGACCGATCCCGCAGCCTACGCCGCCCAGCTCGACTCGAGGCTCCGCTCCGGCTGGGAGGGGTTCTCCGGCCGCGTGGTAGAAAAGGACCCGGCCTCGCCCGATGGGATTCCCGAGCAGTACGTCATGCAGCCGTATGACGTCAAGCTTGACTACCTCGGGAAACCCTGGTGCACGGTGCCGCTCGAGGTTGGCCACAACGAGATAGGCGACGCCGACGCGCCAGACTGGGCCGAGCTGACGGACGCCGGCGAGCTCTTCGAGGCGATGGGGTTCCCCGCACCCGGCAGAGCTCCCCTCATGCCGCTCGACCACCAGGTCGCCCAGAAGCTCCACGCCGTCTCCGGCCCGGGCGATCGGGCCCGCGATATCATCGACCTCCAGCTGATCGACGCCAGAGCCGAGGTCGACCTTACGGCTGCGAGGGCCGCCTGCCGGAGGCTTTTCTCCTACAGGCGGGCGCAGGCCTGGCCGCCGGCCATTGCCAAGCAAAAGGGATGGGATGAGATGTACGCCTCCCTCGCAGAGGGCCTGCCCGTGCTCCAGGATGTTGACGAGGCGATTCGGTGGGCCAATGAATTCGTCGCCAGGATCGAAGACGCCCGGTAGGCTCGGGCGGAAGTGGACGGGCGGCGCCGGCCTGGGGAAAGCGCGCAGTAGGAACGGGGCCTGTCTACTGCTTCTCTCTTGCCATGCAATCAAAACACCTTGAGAACCCACTCGCCAGCTTTCGTGACCCACTGTGACCTACGAAATAGCCTCCGATGACCCGAAAAGCCGTGACCCAATTTTCCCCATGGATTTGCGGCAATTTTTGAGACTGGATGCAAGTGGGATAAACTGAGGAAAACTGGAACGAACTGGAGATAGTTTCTAACTATTGAGTGGGAATAGAATTATTTTAGTTATGGGGGGTATAAATCGTTTAAACGATAATGAATATCCCAATAAACCCGTAATTTGAAAGACTGGCTCCAATGAAGATTGGAGCCAGTATGCGTTTGTTCCCCAGAGAAAACTACCTGAAGAAGCTTCGCGGCTTCTTCCATGACGACGGGATGATCAAGGTCATCAGCGGCATCCGCCGCTGCGGCAAGTCCTGTCTCATGCAGTGCATCGCCGAAGATCTGAGGGCCGAAGGCTCGATGAAGAACACCTCGTCTCTATCGACCTAGATCGATACGGGTACCGATCGTTCATGAGCGGCGACGCGTGGAAAGATATGTCCAGGAGTCCTTTCGCGCAAAGGGCGCTCTCATATAACCTCGGTTGAGTCCGCGATGCTGTCCGATTGGTCGCGCATGACGACGGTGAGCAGATAGTAGCGATCGGAGAGGCCATCGCTTCCCGACTCGTCGACGAAGATGCTGAGTTCTCGCATTGCTCTCCTGGATAAGAAAAAAGCCGGGGAAAACGTCCCCGGCACTTGGAAGCCTTCCGTATGGAAAACCAATTATTTTATATCATGGGCTGCGCGAAAATTTAAGTACACGAAACGATCGCGCCAATGGCGAAGCCCCAGCCTGCGTGCCAGCCCATAGGCAAGCCAACTGAGACCACTCACTTTGCTCACCGCCGACGAAGACTTGCGACCTGGGATTTGCGAGCTGCTCGCAGAACCCATATTGCTTATCAAGCTTTAGACTGACTCAGCCAATCATTTCTCGTCAGGCAAGAGATCTGCTCCGTGCGGATGTCGCCCATCAGCTCACAGCAGACGTTCTTGCGGGTGTGGTGCCAAACAAAGCCGCATTTTTCCTGAACGCGTTTCGATTTCTCGTTCCCGTCGAACCAGCCGCACCAGATCTTGTCCAGTTCCAAATCCTCGAAACCATGGCGAATGAGCTCTCGAGCCGCCTCCGGTATCAGCCCCTTGCCCCAGAACGGGACGCCGATCCAGTAGCCGATTTCCCCCTCGGTGTCCGGGATTTCCTTGTCGGACCGCGCGCCGATCATCAACCCTATGCTTCCAATTGCCCTGTTGTCTTCCTTCAGACAAACGGCGTACGTCTCCGGCGCGGAAAATACGGTACGGATGATTTCCGCGCTGTTGTCAACGCTCGAGTGAGGTGGCCAGCCGGCAATCGGACCCACCCTGTCGTCCTTCGCGTATCTGTACAGATCCTCTGCGTCTGTTTCGGTCCATGGGCGCAATATTAGCCGTTCTGTTGTCAATTGCATGTCTACCTCCATCGACTAATTTGGATTAACGTTAATTGCCCCATCGCTTTCGCTACGAAAAACTCAACTAAAGGGATGCTGCGTTCGAACAGTTTTTGGATCCATCACAGACGTGAAATATAGATTTTGGTGGCTGATTCAGCTACCTCCAAGTGCCGGGGGCTTATCCCCCGGCTTTTATTCTATCTAGGAGCATTATATTGGCGCGAGCCCTGAGCATATTCGTCGACGAGAGCGACGATCGTGGCGGGAAAGCGCGCTACGAAGAGTCCCCTACCAGACCCGATTTACCGAGGATCCTGTGCATTACGAGTCGCCGTTGAACGGTTATGGGCCTTATCGAGCGTGCGCGTTTTCGTAGACATCTTTGATTTCTTCCGGCAAACCGTCGGGAATCAGCGCCTTCACCCTATCCTCGCTGCCATCTTGAATCGCCTGCTCGTAGTACCAGCATTTGAACTTCAGCATGTCCAGCGCACGGTTCATCTTCGCGATCTCCGACTCCATGTAGGCCTTTCGCTCCTCGAACATGGCCTTGCGCTTGGGATAAGTGGACGGGCCCTCGGCGCACCATTCCATGAACAGCCGGATGTCCTTGATCTCCATCCCCGCCTTCTTCAGGCATTCGATGACCCGAAGCGCCTCGAGCTCCATATCGCCGAATCGGCGAATGCCGGACGTCCGCTCCAATCCCGGGAACAATCCCTGCTTGTCGTAATACCGCAGCGTTGAGACGGGCAGACCGAACATCTCCGCCACCTGTCCAATTGCGTACATGGTCCCTCCGGATAAATCTCGAATTCACTCCTTGACCTAAAGTCAGGTTTAGGTATTACCTTCATTCTCGTCAATATAAATCGCGAGTTCAAGGGGTATTCCGTAATGAGTAAAACGGTTTTGATAGTCTCTTCAAGTCCTCGAAAAAACGGCAATTCCGAGACGTTGGCGGACGCCTTCGCCAACGGCGCGCGGGAGGCTGGCCACAGCGTGGAGACCGTGCGCCTGCGCGAAAAGCAGCTCGGCTTCTGCAGGGGTTGCCTTGCCTGCCTGAAGCTGGGGCACTGCGTCATCCAAGACGATGCCGTGGAAATCGCCGCCAAGATGCACGATGCGGATGTGTTGGTGTTCGCAACGCCCGTCTACTACTACAGCGTCTGCGGCCAGCTCAAGACCATGCTGGACCGCGCCAACCCGCTCTTCGGTTCTGATTACGCATTTACTGAGGCGTATCTGCTGGCGACGGCAGCGGATGACGGGCGCTGGACCTTCGACGGCGCGAAGAAGGCGGTGCAGGGATGGGTCGACTGCTTCTCCCGCTGCACGCTTGCCGGAACGGTGTTCGCTGGCGGCGTGAACGGTGTGGGCGAAATCACCGGGCGTCCCGCTCTTGAGCAGGCGCAACGAATGGGCATGGGAGTCTAGGCGCGGCTTAGCTGCGCGGAAGCAGTTTTGCACTCAAAACCATCGACAGGAGGAATCAAACATGACGATTAAGCAGACGGCGGGCAGGGATGCCCTGGGGGAATTCGCCCCCAAATTCGCACAGCTCAACGACGATGTGCTGTTCGGCGAGGTGTGGAGCCGACAGGACGGGCTCTCCCTTCGAGACCGCAGCGTGGTGACGGTGGTTGCCCTGATGGCGCAGGGGCTGACGGACTCTTCGTTCCGTTTCCATCTGATGTCCGCAAAGAGCAACGGCGTGACTAGGACGGAGATAGCGGAAATCCTTACGCACGCGGCGTTTTACGCGGGATGGCCCAAGGCGTGGGCGGCCTTCCGCATGGCGAAGGAGGTCTGGGCGGACGAGGACGACGGCGCCGACGCAAAGGCCCGACACCAAAACGAGATGGCCTTTCCCATCGGTGCCCCGAACGACGCATTCGCGAAGTACTTTATCGGGCAAAGCTACCTCGCGCCCCTTTCCACCGAACAGGTCGGCATTTACAACGTTACGTTCGAGCCCGGCTGCCGCAACAACTAGCACACACATCACGCCAAAAGCGGTGGCGGGCAGATCCTCCTCTGCATGGCTGGTCGAGGGCTTTATCAGGAATGGGGCAAACCGGCACAAGAGCTGTGCCCTGGCGATGTAGTGAATATTCCCACGGGCGTAAAGCACTGGCACGGTGCGGCGCCTAACAGTTGGTTCTCCCATCTCGCGGTGGAAGTTCCAGGTGAGGAGACCTCCAACGAGTGGTTGGAGCCCGTGGACGACGAGCAATACTTTAAAGCGACTGACAAGGAGGCTTAAGCATGGAGCAGTTGAAACTGACGCAGGAATGGGACAAAGTATTCCCCAAAAGCGACAAGGTTGAACACAGCAAGGTGACCTTCCACAACCGATACGGCATCACGCTGGCGGCTGATGTGTACGTGCCGAAGAACGCGGAAGGCAAGCTGCCCGCTATTGCCGTCAGCGGTCCGTTTGGCGCGGTGAAGGAGCAATCGTCCGGCCTTTATGCGCAGAAAATGGCGGAGCTGGGCTTTTTCGCAATTGCCTTCGACCCGTCCTATACAGGCGAAAGCGGCGGTACGCCCCGCTACGTAGCATCCCCGGACATCAACACCGAGGACTTCTGCGCAGCGGTGGACTTCCTCTCCGTGCAGGAAAACGTCGACCCGGAGCGCATCGGCACCATCGGCATCTGCGGTTGGGGCGGCATGGCAATCAATGCCGCATCCATCGACACTCGTATCAAGGCTACCGCGGCTATGACCATGTACGATATGACCCGCGTGACTGCAAACGGCTATTTTGATGCCGAGGATTCCGAGCAGGCGCGCTTCGAGAAGCGGAAGGAGCTGAACGCGCAGCGCACCGAGGACTATAAAAACGGCAGCTACGCGCTAGCGGGCGGCGTGGTCGATCCGCTGCCGGAGGACGCGCTGCAGTTCGTGAAAGACTACTACGCCTACTACAAGACCCCGCGAGGCTACCATCCCCGCAGCCTGAACTCCAACGGTGGCTGGAGCGTGACGTCCTCGCTGTCGTTTTTGAATATGCCGATCTTGCAGTACGCCTGCGAGATCCGCTCCGCCGTGTTGCTGGTGCACGGCGAGAAGGCGCACTCGCGCTATTTCAGCGAAACCGCGTACGGCAAACTGACTGGAGACAACAAGGAATTGCTCATTATCCCCGGTGCCAACCACACCGACCTCTACGATCAGATGGAGGTCATTCCGTTTGAGAAGCTGGGCGAATTCTTTGGGGAATATCTGAACAAAACGGGTGGGTTGCCGAAGCCGCCATTCTGCCGCTAGTCGACGTTAACAGGAGACAGAGCGCCGTTTAGGAATCCCTCAATTGCGCTCGAATTCGAACTCATCCCCAGCGCGCCTTCCCCCTCCGGCGCGCATTCTTCCACAACCTGGCTTTTCCCTTTCCACTCTTCCAGCCCCGGGCAAACGAAAAGGGAGCCGACCGTACGGTCGGCTCTCGTGGTTTCAAGAGGCAAAACATATCGCTAGCAAAACTTCCTCTGTACCACTGGTTCGCAGATATGCCAGGCGGGGCTTCGGTACATACTCGTCTGCCCCGCCTGGCATCGCCTTTGCGTTAGAGCACCCACGCCTCGCTTTCGCGCTGCAGCTCCAACATGCGGCGGTATCTACCATCGGGCTTCTCACGCAGCTCTGCCGGGCTTCCCTGCTCCACCACACAACCGCCTTCGAGCACCACAATCTTGTCGGCATTGTCAACCGTGCGCATGCGATGTGCGATAACGAGTACCGTCTTGCCTTGAAGCAGTTCAGAAAGAGCAGCTTGCACGTGTGTCTCGTTCTCCACGTCAAGTGAGGCCGTTGCTTCATCGAGCAGCACGATCGGAGCGTCTTTTAGCAGGGCGCGCGCAATCGAGATACGCTGGCGCTCGCCGCCAGAAAGCCTGCTGCCGTTTTCCCCGATCATCGTGTCGTAGCCGTTGGGCAAACGCTCCACGAACTCGTCGCAGCGCGCCGCCCTCGCCGCAGCGAGAACCTCCTCGTTCGTAGCATCCTTCTTCCCGAGGCGAATGTTCTCACGCACGGTGCCGTCAAAGAGCACCACGTCCTGGAACACCTCGGAGAATGCAGAAAGCAGGGTTTCCGGATCGACAGTAGAGACGTCAACGCCGCCCACAAAGATCGCGCCAGAGCTTACGTCCCAAAAACGTGAAGCGAGCTTGACAGCCGTGCTCTTGCCCGAACCGGACGCGCCCACAAGCGCTGTCACCTGCCCTTCCTGCGCCTTGAACGATACGCCGTTCAAAACATCCTCGCCGTCGGCGTATGCGAAGCCCACGTCTTCGAAGGCCACGTCATAGCCCTGAGGCTCGAACGAGGTGCGACCCGTCTGGATCGGCTCGTTCTCGATAGCGCGCATACGCTCCAAGCTCAAGCTCATGTCCATCAGCTCGGCGATGGCCTGTAAGATAACGTTGATGGGATCGTAAACCCTCGTCACCGCCAACAAATACACAAAGAACACGAGAAAGTCAATTTGTCCCGCCACGAGCAGCATCGTCCCAACCACAATGACAGATGCGATTCCCAGGCGCAAGAAGCCTTGAGCGGAACATACCGCCACACCCATAGCCAGTTCGGCATCGATCTTCTCTCGCTCAAAACAATCGATGCAACGGTCAAGCTCGCCCTGGAACGCGCTCACCTTGTTGAGCGAGCGTATCTCACGATGGCATTCAAGGTATTCCTGTAGCCCATCGATGAACGAAAGGGACGCCGCGTTCTTCTTCGCGGTATGCGACTTCTGGACGCGCGCAGTCAGAAGCAACGCCACGAGCGCCACGGGGATGGGCCAAAGCGCAGATGCCGCCAGCCTCCAGTCAAATGCAAACATCATGACAGCGAACACCAGCGTCGAAGCGCCCATGCCGAAAATCTGCGGCATAGTGTGCGAGAACAGGCGCTCCTGATCGGAGCAGTCCTTCATGATAACGCTCGTCAAGTCAGACAAATCGCGCTTCCCGAAGAACGAAAGCGGAAGCAGGCGCAAACGCTCCGCGATGGCGATGCGTTTGCGAGCGCTTTCTTGGTACACCACCGTATACGTCCCCCGATATTCCCACATCTGCGTGACAAACATCACGGCAAGTGCCGCCACGATGCCCACCGCGTAGAGCGCCATGCTGGGCAGACCGACAGCGGGGTCGCCAAGGTACCTAATAAAATCGCTTGCAGTAAAGTACAGCACCACGATGGGCAGCATCAGCATCAGGTTCGCCAACGCACAGAACCCAGCACCGCGCATAAAATCCTTCATGCCTTGATCGGTCAAAGCAAAAGCATCTTGAATCCTACGCCACATGGCTGTCACCCCTTTCAATCCTCCACGTCGCGCTCGTTCGGTAGTCTCGCCACATGCGCGCATACAGTCCGCCCTGCGCGACAAGTTCTTCATGGGCACCCTGCTCCGCGACACAACCACGGTCGATGACGAAGATGCGATCCGCATTCACAACGGTTGACAGACGGTGTGCGATCATAAGCACCGTCTTGTCTTCGCAAAGCGTTGCAAGAGCGGCCTGGATCAGTGTCTCATTTTCGGGGTCGGCAAACGCCGTCGCCTCGTCGAGAACCACGATTGGGGCGTCTTTCAGAATGGCACGCGCAAGCGCGATGCGCTGACGCTCTCCCCCGGAAAGATACACGCCCGCTTTTCCTACCACGGTGTTCACGCCATCGGGGAACTTGGCAATAATGTCGTCGCACTGAGCCGCATGGAGCGATGCGAGCACTTCGGCATCGCTCGCATCGGGGCGACCCGCACGCACGTTATCGGCCAAGCTCCGCTTGAACAGCCGATCGTCTTGGAATACGAAGGAAACGGCGCCCATCAGCTCCTCGGCGGGAATGTGTCGCACATCCACCCCACCTACAAGAACGGCACCCTCATCTGCATCCCAGAAGCGCGGGACAAGCGACGCAAGCGTCGACTTGCCACCGCCCGACGGCCCGACAAGAGCCACCGTCGCCCCGGCGGGAACGGAAAGCGATACGTTGCGAAGCGCCGGTTCCCTAGAACCCGGATATGAAAAGCTGACTCCCGCAAGCTCGATGCTCGCCCCCTTAGGATGATGCGCCTTCGCAGACTCCACCTCGGCGATGGGAGCGACCTCCATGATCGTGTTCATCCGCCGCAACGCATCCTCAGCGATCATGACGGCCTCCGATGAATACATGATCTTCGACATCATCGTTGTTGTCATCGCCGAAAAGAAAGCATAGAACAGGAAGTCAATCAGGAACGCCGGGAAATCAGGCGCGACGGCCGCAAGCGCAATGCCCGCAGGTACGAGCACTGCGAAGGTCGAGTTGATTGCGATCAGCTGCACGACTTGGGGTCGTCGGCAATACTCGGTATAGTTCGTCGCCATGTCGCGATAGTCGATGATCGCCTCGTGGAACGCCTTGAACGAAAGCACCGTCTGCTGGAATATCTTTACCACGGGTATGCCTCGAACGTATTCGGTTGCCGCAGCGCTCATGCGCATGAGAGCCGCCTGGTAAAGTTCCATGAAATGGCGGCCACCTTTCGCATCCTCGCGGCCCATCATCCACCACATCGCAGCAAAGGAAACGGCGATGGGGACAAGGCACAGAAGCCCCATCCTCCAGTCGAAGAGGAACGCCACGACAAAGAAGATCACCGGGGTGGCAAAAGAACCAACAAAATCGGGCAGCTTGTGGGCGATGAGGTCTTCAGTCTGACCCGCACACCCATCGATCACGCGCCGCATCTCCCCCGACGAGTGCGCACTGAAATACCCTATCGGGATTCGCGCCACGTGGCGAACCATCGCTTTGCGCATATTTGCCGCAATACGGAAGGCCGCAAGATGCGAAGCCATGAGCGCGCCGAAATACACGATGATACTCAGCACGGCGAACACCACGGCAAGCACAGCCCACACCGCAGCCGATGATGCTTCGTCCCAGTTCGGATACACTGAAATCAAATCACGAACAACGAACCACACGCATACGAGAGGCATCACGGTAAGCGCGGCGTTCAACACCGAAAGACCGCATCCTGCATATGCCAAGGCGCGCCGCTTGCCGGCGAATCTCAAAAGCTCAAGAATCGCGTTTTTCTTCTTGGCAGGACCTTCTTTCCCCACGTCCTTTCCTACTCCTGCTGTTAGAGTACCGTCTTCCCGGGTCATTGCCATATTTACCTCCCAGCCGTTAATCTACATGCCAAGCTTGGCAAAATGCTTCGAGAACACCTTGGTACCGATGAAGCCGCCGACGAGGCCGCCAGCGATGGTGGCAGCGCCGGTAACGACGCCCATTGGACTTAGAATCGAGTTAACGAGCGTTTGGCCGTACTCGAGGGTCATGCCGGCTTGAACGCACATCTCGGCATAGGCCTCGCCCATCATAAGGATGAGAGAGATCTGCCCCAGCCAGAAGCAGAACGTGAACGCGGCAAAGGCGCAGATAAGCTTGGTCTTGGTGCGCTTCTGCGGATCACCTGCGATAAGGTCTGCCACGATACCGCCCACAACAATGCCGACAGGACCGCTCCAGAACATACCCATCAGAAGGCCGACCGCACCAACTATAATGCCCATGATGGCGATCGCGCCACGCTTCGGGACGCGATAGGCCAGGTACATGAACACGGTACCAGCGAACAACGCGCCTACCGTGTGAGTAAACCAACACAGGTTGGCATTCGCGCTAAAGATAATCGAGAACACCATGAACACCAGGAACAAAAGGATGCCGAACACGGCGATAAAGACGAAGTCTTTCGGGTTCAAGCCATCACGTTCCTTGGCGACAGAACCGATTGTTGCTTTACTTGTCATTGTGAAACCTTTCTCTTGTTACTGTATTTCTGCAAACCCGAAATTGAGCTTCAACTTCGAAAGTGTTGCCTTGTTTAAGGGGAAGCGCTCGGCGATGCGCCCGTCTTCGACCAGGGCTATCTCATCGCATGCCGAGCAGAGGAACTCATAGTCATGCGAGACAACGCAGACAGCGATACCCGCATCGCGCATGCGCGCGATCTGGGCATCTATTCGACGCATGTTGCGATAATCCAAGCCACTCGTGGGCTCATCGAGAATCATCGCGCGAGCACTCGAAAGCAAGCCGGCAGCGATGGAAAGCCGTTGGCGCTCCCCGCCTGAAAGGGAGAGCGGGTGCCTGTCGGCAAGACCTTCGAGGGCAAGCGCAGCCTTAATTTCCGCAATCCGATCCTTATTACCTAGGCCGTCTTCCGCGCCATCCAGAGAGCACGCACTTGCAAGCTCATCGTCGACCGTGCTGCTGAACAGCTGGTATCCCGGTTCTTGCATGACCAGGTACACGCGCCCGGCCCGTTTCCTTGCGCGAAGCGGCACGTCGTCGACCTCGATCACCCCCGCCTTTTCCTTGAGAAGGCCGGCCATGCACCGGGCAAACGTCGTTTTCCCAGCCCCGTTGTGCCCCACAATACCGACGACACTACCCGGAACGAGGCAGAAATCGAGACCGTTCAAGACCGCAGGCGCACCGCGGTAGCCAGCAACTACGCCGCTCATACGTACAACGGGCTTCTCGCAAGAAGGCAAGCTGGAAACGGTCGAATCGCCTAAGGACCGCACCGCCACAACAGAGTCGATTTCAGCAAGAGAGGCGGCGCGCAGCCCCATATCAGTTCTCGTTTCAAACGGCAGAGCAAGGAACTCTGCCGCCGCCCAGTCTCCTATAACCGAACCATCGCTTATAACCACATAGCGGTCTGCAATACCATCAAGCCACCACAGGCGATGCTCAGAGATAAGCACGGTCTTCCCCTGACTCTTCAGAAGCGCAACCGTTCGCGCAAGATTTCGCATCGCATGCACATCGAGCGACGCGGTTGGCTCATCAAGCACGAAGACGTCAGGGTGCACCGCATAGGCCGATGCCAGGATAACCGACTGCTTCTGCCCGCCGGAGAGCGCCTCGGTACCGCGTCCGAGCAGGCTCTCGATACCGAGCGTTGACGCTGCCTGTGCCACACGTTCGACCATCTCCTCGCGATCGATTCCGAAGTTCTCGCATCCGAAGGCGATTTCCGAGGTCACATCGAGATTGACGAACTGACTACGCGGGTTCTGGAACACCGACCCGACATGCGCGGAAAGCTCTCCTATCGTCCATGCGGAAACGGGCTTCCCCTCAACACGCACCTCACCTTGAAGGTCCCCTTCGTACATAAGAGGAATAAGCGCATTAACGAGGCGCGTAAGCGTTGTCTTACCGCATCCGGACTGCCCGGTCACAACAACGCATTGACCGCGAGGGATCTTCAGCGAAACGTCACGAAGCGATGAACAGGAAGCGCCTTTGTAGCAAAACGTGCATCCATCGAACTCGATAGCATAGGGCGAAACCTTCGCCGCGACGGCATTTTCCATCATTAGAGCACCCCCGCTCTAATGCAAACGGAAAGTGCAAGGAGCACCATCGCAGCGATGAGACACACAACATCGATAGCGCGCACCCTTAAGCGGTAATACGAGGTGCGGTGCGCACTCGCCCCCACGCCGCGGACGACGACCGCGTTCCCCAGCTCGTCGGCGATCTGGCCCAAACGCGCGATCACGGGCACAAGGAAATGTTCGGCGGTCTTCGCGGGATGGCACACAACCGATTTCAGCGTGAGCGCGATACCGCGCGTCTTCATAGCATCGGCGACAGCGGAGAATTCGCGTCCCATAGTGGGAAGAAAACGAAACGCCACACACACGGCCACCGACACGTTCGCGGGAACGTGCATCGCCTGCAACGCGCAAGCAAGCTCGCCAAGACGCGTGGTTGCAATCATGTTGAAAGCGAACATGAAAGCGGGCAGAACATGGCGATACATAAGAAGCGACGCCGCAAAGGGCGAAAGCAAAGTATTCCCACTCGCCACGAACAGCTGCGCCGTTACGGCGAACAGCACGTAGAAGGCAAGCCAACGCACAATCGCGAAGAAGCGGCGGCAATATACCATCACGACAACGGTAAGCGCCAAAACGCCCATCTCGGCAAACAGGCTTTGCGTAAGCGCCATCTGCACGTTGATTGCCACCAGCACCGCAAGCGACACGCGCGGATCGAGATGGCGCGGAGCGGCGTTGGCAGACGTCGAAGGCCGCGTCTGCGCTACCGCACTCAAGGGCAAAGGCGTATCCATCAAAAGAGCCATGTGATTTTCGTCTCTCTTCCTAATAGTTAGCCATGGATAACTTTTTCGCAATATAATAAAGTTCGATGAAGCGATGCGAAAGACGGAACAATAAGATGGAAAACTACACCGAAAAGAATTCAAGTTCTACCGAAAAATCAAACGGGAGTTACGCCACAGGACAGGGAAACCCGCTTTACGACATGTTCGTCACGCAGCTTTCTCGGTTGCACACCGTATGCGCGAAGGAAGCGCTCGCGCGCGGATTCGGACAGGCCAACCTGGTGCGAAGCATCGGCGAGACATGGTTTGTCGACCCCCAATACGGCAGGGGCTCCTATTGGTTCTACCTCATGGACGGTGACACCATCGTCGTGTCGATGGACATCACATACGAACGCACCGTGGAGGCAGTCATAGAGACTATTCCCTATCTGGGGTTCGGCCTCTATGAGCATGCGATGCCCATGTATTGCTCACCCGAGTGCGCCGGATCAAACTGCAAGCTCATAGGGCACGACTGGGATGGCGGTCCCTACATAAGCTCGTTCGAGTCCGGCAAGCGACTGTCATCGGCGTCGATCACCATAGCCCCTGAAGCAATACGCCGCTATGCGGATGCCTTGCACTGCGATGAGAAGAAACTACGCCGTGCCATCGGGCAGCTCACCACGTCGGACGGCGTGCCTGGCTTGCCCTCGGCGCTTCGAGGAATCGACATCACCTACCCCGCCGCATCGGTCGCCGATTCGTATTATCACGCCAAGGTGATTGAATGCTTCGCGCTGCTGGCAAGCAGCATTCCCGAAAGGGTCACGGCAACCGACATCATACGCATAAGCGACAGAGACTGCGTCGAGTGCATCTGCTCCTACATCGACAGCAACCTATCATCCGATCTCAGCACGAAAACGCTGTGCGACATCGCCCATGTAAGCGAGGGGAAGATGATATCGGCGTTTCGCAATGTGCAGGGAGACACCCCGCAAAACTACATCCGCACACAGCGCCTGGAGTACGGTCGGCGCCTTCTCCTTGACGGAAGCCGCAAAATCGGCGAAATCGCCAAAAGCGCGGGCTACCGCAACCAGGGAGCGTTCACTGACGCATTCAAGCGTGCCTACGGCACGACGCCGCGCACCTATCGCAAAAAACTACGAATCGAATAAGAATAGCATCGAGCGATGCCCCGCTGCTAAAACAAAAGATAAGGATCGCTCTGAGGATCCGCTAGGTACTTCTCCTGCAGATCCGAGAATACCTTGGTCTCCAAGACCGTCACCTTGCATTTATGCTGCATGATCATCTTCCTTACCTCATCAGTAAGTGAAACGAGCTTTCCAGAAATTATACTCTTCTTCGGTGATTTCGCCGGCGGCCAGCTGGTCCACCATTCGCTACCACACCTTCATCGCCATGACGGTTAAAACCGACAACCCAACTGAAATTGACCGAAGTGGCACAACAGCAAACGCGCGTGACAGAATGGGAATGACTCTCATTTAACGCCATGTATTGTTCAATGCCCTGTGGTACCGCCTCTTGTCACAGGGCAGCATTGCTTTAACTCTTAATGTTGCATTAGTTGAGAAATAACCTACAATTGGCGCCCTGTCCCTATTCCTACTTCAAAGCGAAGGGGCCGAGCCTGGACTACTTCCAGACTCGGCCCCTTTCATCAAGCAACCCTATTCCTATTGCTGTATTACCCTACAGCAAATGGAGCGCAACAAGCGTAATACGCTAGTTCATCTTCTTACGACGCAGCGCGAATATCGCAAGCCCGGCAGCCGCAACAGCAATCAGAGCAATTGCGCCACCAACAAGAGCAAGGTTGTCTCCCGTCTTTACGGTAGCCGTCTTTGCTTCGCTTACCGCATTGTTAACGGTGTTGTTATCGGCAGAAGAGTTATCGCCAGCACCAGGCGTGACGGGAGAAGACTCAGCAGTCTTCCAACCGGCATACAGAGTGAACTCGGGCTCCACACCATCAACAACAGTGTCGAAGTCGTAAGCATTGGTGCAATCCTCGTCAGTGAACCATCCAGTGAAGGTATAGCCTTCCTTGGTAGGATCAGCCGGCTTTACCACTTTGCTACCAACGGTAACAAGCTGAGAGTCAACTGCGGTACCCTGGTTGGATTCGAAATTAACGGTAACCGCCCTCTCGACACCGTACGTGCCGTCAGCGTTAGCAGTAGGAGCATAGCCTGCAGCGCAGTAGTTCTCGGGAACAGCAGCCGTAAAGGTACCGCCGGAAACTGCGATAGTGGCATCCACCGCAGCTGCAGCGGGAGTCACGCGCCACGACGTGACGTCAAGAGAGCCGCCTTCAATCTTCAGGGTCGGAGGAACTTCACCCGTAATATCTACCACGATCTCGCCAGTGAACTGAGCATCGCCACCAATGATGGTTTCGCCGATCGCGCCCTCAACCCAAGCATCGGTCCAAATTTGACCGGTCAGGCTACCGCCCAGAATCTGAGCCTTGTTCCAGTTCTGCACTGCAGAATGATTACTCGTCAGCGCGCCGCCATTCACGGTCAGCGTGCCGTTGGTGCCGTTCTTGACAACCAGGAAGTTCGGCTGATTGAACGTGCCACCATTAATAGTGAGCGATGCCTGAGGATCATCATCGCCGTTGCAAATCAGAGACGAGCCGACCATGGAGCCAGAGGGATTCGCCTTCTTGTAGCCGGAGTTGTTCATAACATTCGCCTGATCAATGACCATCGTGCCGATATTCTTGATAACGTAATAGCTGGTCTCGCCCTCGATGCCCTGATCGTCGCGCTTGATGGTGCCGGTCTTGTCGGCACTCGTGTCGGTGATGGTCACGTTGCCCTTGTTCAGGATGGCCGCTTTCGCGGTGCCCGTGCCACCGTTGAGGGTATGTCCATTCAGGTCAAGCGTAATCTGCTTGGACGCATTGATGGTGATGTTTTCCGTCGTGTCGTTCAGCAGCTGAATGGTCTTGCCTTTCTTAGCCGCAATAATTGCAGCCTTAAGGCTGGTGTACCTATCGGTGCCAATCTGGGCAATTGCCGTTGCAATGCCATACGTGCCATCGGCGTTCTTGGCGCAAGTAAGCCCCTCGGCGAAATAACTCGAGGGAACCGACTTGTTGAACGTACCACCCGATACTTCGAAGTTGTCGCTGGTGCCTTTGCCGACTCCACGGAATATGTTAGAACCATCCGAGTATTTGTTGGTAAATGTGCCGCCCGAAATCTTCGTGAAGGACGGGTGACCTTCCACCATACCTGTCGCAATGACCTGAGGGTGATTCCATCTACCAGTGCTGGTAATGCTGCAGACGAACTCGCCGCCAGTGATCGTCGTGTTGCCGTAGGCGAAAACAACGCCCGTATAACCATTCGTTGCATAGCTCAGCTCGAACTTGCCACCGTTGATGGTGAGCGTCGAGTCTTCCTCGCTCTTGACCACGTTCAGACCGCCGGTGTAAGTACCGCTGGTGATGGTCAGGGTACCCCAGTTATCAATCATGGAGGAGCCAGCGTTGCCCGCCGTAGCGGTCACATCCACCAGCGTCAGGTTGGCGTTGCTGTCCTCCGTGACCTCAATGTTGTAGTAGCTGGTGCCGCCCACAACACTACCGTTCTTCAAGGTAACGGTGCCGCCCTGCACGGAGACCGTGGCTTTACCGGAGTTGGTGTTGGTTAGGGTCTTGCCGCCCAGATCGAGGGTGATGCTCTTGCTGATGGCCACGTCCTCGGTCGCATCCGTCAGCAGCGTGACGGTTTCACCGCCCTGGGCTGCAACGATAGCCTCCTGCAGACTGGAATAGCCCTGGCTACCAACCTGCGCAACCGCAGCTTCGATACCTTGCCCGCCAGTTTCGGTTGTAAGGGCTGCTGTTTCATTAGTTGCTTTGCCGGTCGTCGCATTGTTCGCTTCGCCCGTCGATTCGGACTGCGCGGTAGGCGTATCGCTTGGGCTTGCACCCGTATCGGCGCCTTCCGCCTGATCAGAAAACTGAACTTGCTCAGTCAGGGATGACAAACCCCCCGGTACTGCGTCGTCATCAGCCGCGAATGCTGTGGTTGGCAACATCATGGGGCACATCGCAACACCCATCAGGACCGAAATGAATTTGTTTTTATTACTTATTTTCATTTCTTCCGCATCTTCCTTTCTGTTTTCTTTGTTTCCAATAATTGCTTTGTATGTTCATTCCCGTTGTTATAACTTTTGCCGAGAAATGGTTTGCTAAATAAAAGATTTACAAACAGCCGCACCGCGTTCAAGCAGCACCAATATCAAAATGCACTGACAGCAGAAGCCAAGTCATAGCGCTCATTTCACAAATGGCACACAGCGTCTTCGCTCAGCACGACACGATTCACCTACCCAATTCACTTCATAAAAGTAAAAGGGTACCTTCACTGTTTTGAAGGTACCCTTTTGTTAGCATGGTCCAAATCAAGGTGTAGTACGCTACTGGTAATATAGATAGCTTCACCGTTCTTTGAAACGCCAGACTCTCCCATTTTCAATTCAGCCATACTATCACCCCCGATTCAACAACACTCAAGCAAACAAATCGGCTTAAATGATAGCAGATCAATCAATGTTTTTGGGGTTAAGTTTTAATCGAATACAGCTCGTTTTTGCTATGCAAGGCAACAAGCTAGCAAAGTGACAAGCGCGTTCAATTCAACACTCAGAAACGCCATGAGATTACCTTACAAGCCAGCAATCACCCGCACGACCTTTTAAACAAGTTACCATGCTTAATTTGAAGAAATCACCAAAAACCGCCAGTCTTCTTTCCTTGTTTAAGTGCCAGTAGGCTACCGCACGCAAGGGGGGTTCGTCTAATAATCCAACCCTCCCCTTGCGCACCTCAAGCTCAATCCCGGCTTCGGCGCCGACGAACCGCTACCACAACGACAATCACAGCACCGCAACCAAGGGCCAGCAACACAGCAATCAGGAACTGGACCTTTTTGTCCGTAGGCAGTACGTTCTGCTGCTCTGCAGTTCCGGCTTCCTCACTCGAGTCGGACAAAGCCAAAGCGCCATCTTCGTTCAACTCACCCAAACCTTCCTGACCAGGTGATCTACCTAACACGCTGTAAGCTCCCTGATTTTTCAACGAATCGGAACCTGTATTCTGCCCACCATTCGAAGCTCCCGTACCACCAGGCTCACCCGAACAGTTGGAGTCGCTTGGCTCTTCGGGGCTCAACGGGCCATCTGCATCACCAGGATCCGACGGATTGCTTGGATTACCAGGATCGGAAGGGTCGCTTGGTGTATTGGGACCATCAGGATTATCTGGTTTGTCAGGATTATTCGGCCCATCAGGGTTATCGGGGTCCACAGGGTCGACAGGGTCAACGGGCCCCACAGGCTCCTTCGCCTTCACCGTAAGCGTGCCAGGCTTAACCGTAACCGCAAAATTCGAATTGGATACGCTGGCACCAATTTCGTATTCTCCCGCAGGCGAAGTAACATCTGCCAAGCACGAATAACTTACGGCAACACCCGCCGTCGAAGCAGGGCTTATCAGGCTCGATGTAAACGTCGGGTTTTCCTTCCCTTCAAAGCGTTCGGCATCGTCAACAATAACGAGCAACGGAGCAGGAGAAACATCAACGGTCAGCTCAACATCATTTGCCGCCGCATAATTCCTGCTCGCTGCCGCATGCGCCACCACACGCGCCTTACCTGCAGAAACGATGCTCGCATAGCTACCCTGAATCGAAATGGGGCTCGGTGAGCCATCCTCATTAGGCACAACCTCGTAGCTGACAGGCGTCTTAGCCGTGTTCTCAAACACAATGCCCGCATTCCCGTACGTAGCCGTATAGTCGGTCTTTCCTTCGATCACCTGCTCGGCAGGAGAAATAGTATAGGTAGCCACCTGAGAACCCGTCATATTCGGGTTCACCAACTTCACTTCAGCCGTATAACTGCCAGCATCAGTGGGAGCTGCGCTGGTCGGGCCATATTCCGTGCCATTCGCACCGCGGTACGTTACCTCGTAATCTTCAGGCGCAACATCCTGAGCACTAACGGTTGCCCCATGCGGACTGCCGTCGTAGGTTACATCTTCGGCAGTTAGCTCAAGATACACAGGTTTCTTCACAATGGTGTATTTGATGGTTGCAGCACCTCTGTATCCACCACTGTTCAACGTCGCCGTTGCACGGTAGCTGCCCGCATCAGTAGGCGGCTGGCTGCTTGAGTAATGGGTTTCCCCTATTCCCGTATACGTATAGGCGATGGCATCATAAAGATTCTCGGGAACGCCCGCAAGCGATGGACCTTGCGGTTGCCCGTTATAGGTAAACAGGCTGCCCGAAAAAGCAAGATCGACAATCTTCGGCGTTACCACCAGCGTAAAGTGAGCCGTTGCAGATTGCCCCGAATGATCGGTGCAAACAATGTCGAAGGCGAAAATTCCCGTTGAATCCGGCGTTCCCGAAACCATCAGGCCCTTTTCGTTAACTGTAAAAGTAACGCCATCGGGAAGCTTGGAATCCTGTTCAAGCACATACGTGTAGGAGCCCGTCCCTCCCGTTGCAGGGTTGATAGAAGCTTCGTATTCAGCGTGGGCAGTAGCTGGAGGCAGTGCGGTAGCATTGAATACCAGTGCTTCGGGCTCAACACGGGAAACGGTGGCATGATTTGATTCGACTGTTATTACGGTGCCCAAATACAACTGCGTAACCTGACAGTAATACTCCCCTGCATCGCCGACTTGCACATCGAGCGTTGCCGAATACGCACCTTCAACGGGTGTGCTCTGCCCGTTTTCGCCAACGCGGTACCACTGATAGGTAAGTTCGTGGCTAGCCGCCGCGCCGCTCGATACTACCTCGTGATCACGCACACTTTGTGCCGCATCAGCCGCAATCGACAAGGTCGCACTTTCCCCTTCGCGCACGGAGATGTCTTGCGGCTGCGCATCAATTACGGGCGCCTCAGCTTCCATAAAGGCAAATGATAACGTCTGCGAAGATGTAACGTTTTTCAGCTCAAACTGGTAGGTGCCTCCCTCGTAGTCGGAAATATCAAAGTTTCCCTGCGAAGCACCCGCGCCAGCACCTTCATGCATCGAGGCTAGCGTGGTGCTCACGTGGTCAAGATAGCAGTTTTCATTGGGCGATGCCGTAAAGGTAAGACTCCCGCCAGGCATAACGCTTGCAGATTCGGGGTTAACCGTGCCGTTTTCAGCAGTGGCTGAAACCGCGTATTTCTGAACTTCCTTAAAGCGCGGAACCACCTTCATGTCGGCTTCGGGGTAGAACGTCCAGTTAGTATCGGTACTCAAAGGCCTTGCGTTTTCGACATCCCTGTCAGCATAGTCGTACCAACCAACGAACTCGAATCCGTCGTAGGGCACGGCAGAAAGCGTAACGGTGCTGCCCGTATCAACCGAGCGAACCAGGGCATAGCCACCTTCGCTATAGGCATCCGAACCTTCAACATAACCGCCCTCGCGCGGATCAACAGCAACAACCTCAACTTGCTCCTTTACGTAATAAGCCGTGAAGGTCCTATTAGCATAGGCAGGTCGTGCCATAACAGGGCTGAAGCCCACTGGCACGCCCGCTTCGTCTGCCCAGTACTTGAACTTCCAGCCAGGGAAAGGAATAGTGACCAGCACCGATGCCGACTTATACGAGGTACCCGTTCCAGGAACCACCATACTGAATCCTGCACCCGCAGGATACGTGGCAACTTGGGCATCGAAGCCCGTCTCATAGAAAACGGCGGTAAGACGCATGTTCTCACGCGCAACACCCACATGTATGGCGTTGTAGCTCACAATAGCTCCCGCATCGTTCACCCAATGCGAAAAGTGCATGCCAGGATATGGAACAGCCATAGCCACAAAGGGGTCTCCCTTATCAACCTCAACCGAAGTGGCTGCCCCAAACGAACCAACCATAAAGGCAAGACCCCTAAACATAGAGCTTTGCGTTACGGCAATTTCAACCGGATCATCTGCCATAAACTGTGCATAGTACGACACGTCGGCACCAGCTTCGAATTCAAAGATGGCGTCGTTGCTTTCAATTACGTTGCCCGCTTCGTCGAGACTCCACCCCACAAAACGGTAGCCCTCGCCCGCCACGGCCTGCAGCGTAACGTTATTACCCGAAGAATACGTGCCCGTACCGAGCACCCTACAACCGCGCGCGCCCGCCTTACCGGAAACAACAGCCTTCGCAGAAACCGACACCTCGTAAGGGTCGGCAAAGCGCGCCTCAAGACTGAGTTCGCCGTTGCTGATATCGCGAATCAGATCCTCATCGATAGTAAACCAACAATGCGCATCCTTACTGAAAAGCGTAGCGGGCGCATTGCTGCTGGCACCATTGCTGCCAGCACCCGAATCGCCGCCAGCTGCAGCTTCGTCGTCTTCGGACTCTACCAAATACCAACCCACGAAGCGCTTGCCGCTTGTAGGCTGAGCGTTCAGTTCAACGGTATCGCCGAATTTGTAGGTACCCGCACCCTGCAGCGCGCCTGAAGCATCAGGGTTTGCGTGCAAACTTACCAAATAGGAATCGGGCGTAAAGAAGGCAACGTAAGCAGCACCGTCCGAAACATCAACGGTACATTCAGGCAGTTCGCTCACCGTATTGCCCTGCGAATCCTTCCAGCAATCGAACGTATAGCCAGGCTTGGCAACTGCCGAAAGCGTGGTGCGGTCGCCATTATTGAAAGTACCAAACCCGCTCGTGTAGCCCGCATCCGCAGGAGACGCAATGGCGCTCACTACGTACGGGTCTGATCCAAATACAGCAGTCAAGGTGACGCCACTGCGAACCGTAAAGGTATAAGCAGCATCCGTGCTTACGCATAAGCCTTCGGAATACCATCCAACAAAGGAAACACCTTCGCTCGGGGTTGCTGTAACCGTTGCCTGTTGACCTGCTGCATAAGTGCCTGCACCTTCAACCGTACCAAAGCCCTCTGCCGCGTTAACAGCAACCGTAAACTGCTTCGGCTCGAAGACGGCTCGAATTGTCGTGTTCGCCCAGGGAACGAACCGATATTCCGCATCGGTGCTTACCGTTGCGCCCGTTTCGTCTACCCATCGCTTAAACACGTATCCATCGTTGGCGTAAGCAACAAGCTGCGCGGATCGCCCTGCACCAATTGCTCCCGCACCTTCAACCCTGCCAGCGGCCGCGTCTTCAACCAAAACGCCCGTTGCATCGGTAACAACAGCACTCGCCTCAACGGTAAAATCCTGCTGTTTGAAGCGTGCAACATGAACATGGCTGCGCCCTTCCTTGCAGATGAACTCAGCGTCTCCCGATACCAATTCATCGCCCACATACCAGCCCTCAAACACATAGCCAGGCGCGGCGGTTGCCTTCAACCGCACAGCGGAGCCGCGAGCGGCGAACAAGCGGCTTGCCGTAACCGTGCCGCCCTCTGCTGGGCTTGCCACAGGCAGGCACACCACATCAAGGGGCTTGAAGGCAGCAACGATTGAACATTTTCCCGAAATGGGCGATTCTTCAGCGGAAAGCGTGCATTCCCTTTCCGTGCTTACCAGCAGCCCGTTTCTGTACCAACCCCAAAAAAGGAAACCAGGATTCGGTTCGGTGGCAAGATGAAGCGTCTCGTCCAAAGCATACTTGTCGGTATCAGGCTTCACTTCTTCGCCATTGCAGGTTACCTTGCCGCCCCAGTATGCATCAGCCGTGATAATAACGTCAGGGCCCTTCTTGAACACAGCCGTGTACGTTTCGTTCTTCGTCACGCATACGCGCAGCTCAGCTTCGGGATAGCGCTTCCCAGAAGTATCTTCCCAATAGGCGAACCAGTACTTGTCGTTGGGCGTTGCCTTTATGGTAACGTGGCGGCCGTAGGGTAGTTCGACCGACCCCATACCGGGATATCCCACGATCTCAACTTCACCGTGAGGGTTTATACCAGGGAGTAAGCCATCGATTTTAACACCGACCTCATATTTCTTCGCTACGTACACCGCGCGAACAACGGTGTCGCCATCGGGAACAAACTCAAGATGCGCCTCATCGGTGCCCATAAGCACGTCTGATTCGCCGCGATACCAGCCCTTGAAGGTGTAGGCATCGCGTACGCTTTCATCCAGGCTTGAGGAAAGCACGATCGGCTTGCCCACAACGCATTTCCCATCACCGACGATGGTACACTTGCCCGCCAAGGCGCTTGCGGGTTCAACCTCTACGCTAACCGTGCAGGTACGATTGAACTTGGCCACCAGATGCCTATCCGTTTCAGCAACGAAGGAATAGGTAGGGGTTTTCGAAATCTCGACAGCACCTTCAAACCACCCAACGAATTCATACCCTTCCCCCGGGGTAGCAACCACCGTAGCCTGTTCGCCGGGTCGCACTATCTGCCTGTCAGGCGCAGAATTGCAACCAGTCACATCATCGGCTGCACTACCCTCAACATCAATGGCGGTGGTGATGGTCGCGTCCTTCTCGAACTCGGCAGTCAGCTTCACCACATCGGGCGTAGCATCGGTGATGGCCATCTGGAAATGCGGCAGGGTAGAGCGCTCGATGCCATCTTCCTTCCAGCAGACGAAGTGATACCCAGGGTTGGCAATGGCATCGAACTCAGCAATGGTGCCTTCTAAATGGACGCCCCCGCCCTTTACAATGCCGCCAGCCTCAGGCTGAGCGGTAGCGATGATTTCAGCCGTATGGTCACCCTTGGGCTTATCGGGGTCGCGGTCATGCTTGTGATTCTCAAAGATTTCCTCGATTTCTTTAAGGGCCTTACCCCCTACTTCTACGAGTTCTTCGATAGTTTCCGCTTCGCCGACTTCGATGATGGCCGGAACCGCGATTGGGTCGACGAACTCGCCGAAGCCACCAGCCGTTGAGGCAACAATCGCCACACCAAGCGCCGTGATCAGGGCAGCCTGTAGCACCTTAAATGCCTCATCCCCGTCCGACGTAGGGCGAAAATGAGCAGTAAGCTGAGTATCTCCCGTAAGCGTAAAGGTATAGGATCCGCTTTCTGAAACATCCACTCGGTTACCCGCCGCATCGGTAACGTAGTCGAGCACATAATAGGGAGCGGGAATCGCGACGACGGTGACACTCGACCCGATGCCGTAGAGGCCCGTGGTGATGAAAGAACCCTGCGAGCTACCGTCTTCAGTGGTGCCGTCAACATCAAGCACAACACTTGCCTGTTGCGCGCAGTACCACGGGGTTATCTCAACCTGCGCCTGATTGTTGGCAGGAACCACGTAGTCGTAGGTCAAGCTGTCGCTGATTAAGCTTTCGTTACCGCTTTCCCCTTCGTACCAGCCTCGGAACTGCGCGTTTTCGGTAGTTGCAGCAAGCGTAACCGCCTCCCCAGCATTACGGTAGCAATTGCCCGTAGTAGGCGTTACATAAGCATAAGCCTCCGAAGCGTCGGTCGACTGCGCCGAGTTGATGTGAACCGCGACGTCTTTCAGCGTGAAACGCGCCTCGACGCTCATATTCATATCCGGCTTGAACACGCACACGCGCCGCTCGCTCAAGCATGCGCCCGTTTCCTTGTCATACCAGCCCACGAACTCGATGTCGTCATCGAGCATGCCGAGCCGTTCGGCGTCGAGCGCGACGAATTGACCGGCGAAAAGGAACCTCGAACCCGAAACGTTCGGGACCTCAACGCCCTCCATAAGCGCTCTCCCGCCTAAGTCAATCGTCTGCGAGTAATCGACATTCACTGCAACTACCGGGTCGATAGGCTTGCCAGGGTCGGGGTCAGGCTGCTCCTTTTCCCTGAGGATAGCAACGGGATCGCCCTTTCCCTCAACGGTATACGAAACGGTCGCGGAGCCCTCGCTCCCAACGATTCGGTAAGCGCCATCTGAATAGACCCAATAATCGATTGACCATTTCGAGGAATCGTAGTTGCACGTGATCGTTACCTCTTTGCCGGGATATGTGGCGAACGTTTCTCCATAATTACAGTTATCGGCAACGATAGAGAACGTCACGTCTTCGACTTCGTTCCCATCCGCGAGATTAAGCCGCGCCTTCGGGGAAACCACGATCTCGTCGGCGAACACGGCAGTGAGCACGATGGAACGCTCGACGGAAAACTCGTACGTTTTCTTCTCGGAAAGAACGTTGCCCTTCTCATCAGCCCAATAAGCGAAGAGCCTGCCGTCGAGCGTCGTTTCGGCGCTCACCGTGCACGTATCGCCCAAAGCAAACTGGCCGCCGCCCGTTGCCGTTTCTCCCAGCTGAGCGGTCGGGCTCTCCACGTACACGGAAAACGCCGTGTTCCCCTCTTCTTGTAAAATACCTGATGAATAGGCGTTAAGAAGATAGTCGCCGTCGTTGTAGGTCACGCGCACGGGAGCGCCGTCGTCGGACGACTGGAAAACCGACCCGTTATCGGGGCTGAAAGAGAAGAATTGACTAAACGCATAATTGCTCGCGAGGTCGGCGTAGTCGAAAGTGTGCTGCGTACCATCATAGTTGAACTTGACTTGCATGCCACCAAGGGAAACTACGTCCCCTTTTTGGTATACAAGCCTGTTTGGATCGCTTACAACGCTGATAGACAAATAGTTCGAAGCATCGTAGGGCAAGTCGTAATTACACGCCTCCCAATCACGTTTGACTTCGCTATTTTGATACAAATCGAGCGAACGTGTAGGAACGAGAACTTTTATAAAGCCATTCGGAAACGTCTGGGAATCGACAAGCACCGCATGGTCACACTGGAAATATACGAAGCTGAGTTTGGTTTCGGCGAACGCTTCCTGTGGGATCTGGGTTATTTTCGACCCTTTTGGCAGAACAAGGCCACCGCTCATATCGGTATTTTTGAAGCAGCTTTCACCTATGCTTGAAACGGTCGTATTCGTTTCAAGGCCCGTAAGGCGCAGGCTTTTGCAATCCTTGAACGCATAATTTCCGATAGTGGTGATTCGTTCATTCGTTCCTAGGCCCGTATCAGTCAAATGATCGCACCCAACAAAAGCGTATTCATCAATGGTGGTTACCGACGTATTGGAGCCTAACCCTGTATCGGTAAGGCCATAGCAATAAGCAAAGGCGTCAGACCCTATCGACTGAATAGTCGTGTTTTTGTCCAGACCTGTTTCAACAAGGTCATAGCACTGGTTAAAAACACCACCGGGAAGTGAGGTAAGACCCTGTATTTTGTCTAAGCTGGTGGTGGTGAGACCGCAACACGAAAAGCAACCGTAACCCATTGCCTGAATAGTAACGGGTTCGTTAAGGGTAAGGCTGGTTAGGCTAACACAGGTACCGAACGCCAATTCACCAAGATACCCAATGCTCATTCCCGAAAAGTCAACCAAAGCTAGATTACGGCAGTCATGGAAGGCGGAATCGTCAATCGAGTCAAGCGTTTTGCCCTCGAAGCGCACCGATTTCAGGTTATGGCAACTGGCAAATTGGAGATAACGAATAGAAGTAACCTCAGAATCTACGATGAGGTTAGCAACATAACACGGCTCAACAGGGGTCGCACCTTCTAGCGACTGCTTGAGCGCTCCCGATTCGTCGCATTCATAAAGGTTACCGTCTGCCATAAGCTTGGCGTATTCGCGCACGTAATCAATCGAAGACGAGCTCGATGTTGAGCTGCTGGCAGCGTCGCTGGAGGTAGCGGTAGATTCACTGGCGCCCACTTTGTCGGCGGAGTCATTTTCCCCTACGGAGTTTTCGAAATCGGACCCGGAAGCGCCAGCACCCGCATCAGCGCTCTCGGCAGTATGAACGCCGGGCTCTTCAGCAAATGACGACGAAGGAGCGATAGGAATAAACGACACTACCAGCGCAAAACTCAGCAACACGCGTAAGGCAATATCAAAAATGCGAGCACTTTTCTTCACAGGATTCACTTCCAATCGCAGAAAAACGCAGGTTCAGGTGTATGTAAACAGTATGGTGAAAGTATACAGGAATCACCCATAATCTCCCACGCTTGAGTCAAACGCGAATACACTCGCACTACCAAAGAGGAACGCCAAGCGCTTCTATTTTGTCGCTATCAAACCCAGATACGACTCGGTAAACGAAAGACACCCGCCCCATTGCGCAAAACCAGTGCGAGTCTAAAGCCGTAGCCACCAAACACGAGTGCACTCGCACCATCGAAAAAGTGCAGCAATACCGCTATCCACGCGCGATGTGACGGGGATACCACTTCTGAAACCACGCGGTAAAAACGCCCATCAACGCAGGCAGGACCGAATTGATGGCGCCGACAAGGCTGGCCGCATCCGTCTGCATAATGAAATACGTCCAGATGGGCGTAACCAGATAAAGCACTCCCCATGCCGCGGTAAGGATGCGGTTCGTTCTCATGAAGATCGGATTACGCAACGCCGCTTGGCCGTTGTAGTTGTTTTTAGAGTAATGCGCGGTTAACGGCACTTTCGCAAAGCAGGTAGCCGTCCACATCACCCCGAACAAGAAGTACGACATCGGGATTATCAGGGCAGGCGATGCTCCCGCCAGCAACGCAACGGAACATGCACCTACTCCTAAACCAGAAATCTGGTCATACAACGTAGCCTTTGTCCGATGCATCAAAACAGGCAACAGCACACATACCGCCACGCTGATCAGGCTACCCCAGAAGCTATCGATGGCTGCTGCAATCCAGAACACAATCCAGGGAATCAAGAGGAGCAGCATGTTGGTTTTTGGCTCGCTGGCGTTTTTGCCACCGTCCGCACCTTTGTCGTTAGCGGACCTGCTCACACCCGACTCGCTTTCGCCCGTATTCGCACCCGAACTCGTAGCCAAGCCGAAATACTCATCCCAGTGCATCATCAGGTCGAAATCGCCCTCCACGGAGTACAGATGCTTCATGAGCGCTTCATCTCCAGCAATCTCGCCGCTTGCAATTGAGCGCCAAACATCAAAGGGCGTGTTGATGCGTGTGGTGCACTCTGCGTCGAAACCTTCTGCGGGCTCTTCCTCAACCCGGCTCCCCTTCGCCCCAAGGGTAATGCGATAGACCTTGCCGATGTCGGTATAGTTCATGTCGAGTAGAACATCGTGCCCCGGCCAAGCCTCTTTGCAGTAAAGGGCCGCCATCTGCCGGGTGAACACCAAGCTAGGATCTTCCTTCTCCCCTGATTCGCCCACACCCCAGCTGGCATCTGCCATTGTCTCAAATACGTCGCGCGGGAATAGGTTCTGGTCGAGCTTGCTGCGAGTTTCTCCCGTAATGCCGCCAGAAACGAATTCCTCACCCGCTTTCTTTACCCAAGAAAGGTACTCGTCGGTGCGCTCCGAAAGCTCTTTCACCCTGAAAAGCTCACCTTGGCCGCAGAAAAGCGCGGTATAGCTACCCTTTCCACACAGTCGGTCGTACAAGCTAGTAACGCAGTCGTAGTTGCCCTTCGCGGTATAGAAACCACACGTAGAAATAACTACGGTGCGTTTGCCGCTCATGTCGTAGCGAGAAGGATGCCCGCCGCTTTCCGTTTCTGTACTCATGAACGGAAGAGACATAGGAAGCTGACGGTCGATGAGGGTTTTCAGTGAACCGGGCAACCCAAAGTAATACAGAGGGAAGCTCCAAACAACAACATCGGCCCACAAGATTTTATCGATAACCCCCTGCATGTCGTCGTGAATGCAGCAGGTACCCGGCGTCTTGCTCCAACAGGAAAAACATCCCAGACAAGGCTTGATGGTAAGCGAACTGATGCTGAGGGTTTCGACCGTCGGTGCCTGCCCGTGGGTGCATTCTTCCTGCGTAGCAATTCCCTGCAAGAATGCGCTCGTCAAACGCCAAGTATTGCTTCGTTTGCCCTTGGGGCTACCATTGATTGCCAGGATGTTCATTGGGCGCTCCTCAATTCGGCGGCGCATTGTTCAGCCCAGTCGATGTGCATCTGAAGGCTCCTTCTGCCAAAATCGGCGGTCATGTTCCAGTAGAGGCTATGATCTTGCAAGCCTAATTCGTCTTCAAAATAGTTGATACTCTGATCAATCTCAGAAAAGGCAGCAAGCTGTTCGCGGCATGCCTTCACAATGCCTTCGAAATATGCCACGTTTTCTTCCCTACTCCGGTTCCCCAAGAAGAACACCTGCATCAATAAGGGCACGCGTGTAGCTCCTGCAGCGCAGTCAGAGGAAAGCCAGCTCAGAAGTTCGGTGCGACCGCTTTCTGTGATGGAGCAGACGTTCTTATTGGGTTTTTCGCTTTGCTCGACGGTGGTGATGGTTATCCATCCATTTTTTTCGAGGGTGCGTAACTCACGGTAAATCTGACTGCTTTGAGCCTGCCAAAAAAAATTTAGAGACTTGTTAAAAACTTCCCTGATCTCGTAACCAGTCATGTCGCCGTAATTCAGAAGGCCAAGTATTCCATGTTTTAACATCGCTCTCTCCATGTTAAGGCTATTCCACTTGTATATTAAGATTATAGACCACTAATGGAATATACCAAAACACAAAAATGTAATAATTTGGTAAAGCCAGGATTCAGACGCATGAACAGCTTTGCGATGCGATATCAAACTTGCTTTATGCCAAACGCAATGATCTACCCCGCGATTTCGTCAAGCTGCCTCTAACGAGCGACCTCCGACGTGACAGGCCGGTGCTCTAACCAACTGAACGAAGTTAATCCTTAGAAGAAGTATTTACCTTTGATGGGGAGGTTCGATTCACCCTATTCAAAATCTTCCAATAATGAGGAACAAAGGAACATACAAGAAGCGATATTGGGACATGGGTTCATTCCACTCAATGGGTATCTATGGCACTCTTTCATAAGGAGCATAAGGAGCGCATAACCTTGATGACACATGTGAGAAAGGGCACGAATATGAATAGCGATGTTAAGAAAAGCGTTGATGCGAAAACGCAGTATTTTAATGAATACCTCGTCGTGCCTGATGGCCTAAGACCTGAAGTAGATGCATTCTGCAGCGAGGTAGTCTCGCTTGGTGAAGAGTGCGCAGATTTCGATACCTTCGAGAATCGCTTCGCGTCTGAAGGGCTTTCAGAAAAGTTTGTGGCACTCATCTGCCAATGCACCCAGAAAGCCTCCCCGCAAACAAAAGAACAACGGCGGGAATCACTCAAAACCGCCAAAACCATGATGTACGAAAATCGAAAAGATGCAGCAGAATACCTTGCAGATTCAGTACTAACAACTGCTAGAGTTGAGGCCGAGGGTCACATTCTCAAGGAAAATAGAGAGCGAATGATCAAAGAGGACACTATGGGTGACTACACAAGAACAAAGAATGCGATAGAAGATGGTGTCGGCCTCTTCGGGTTCCTATTGAATAAGTTCAGGAAGTAGCAAGGCCAAAAATGGCAAAACCTACGTTGCCTCCTAGTAAGCGAAGCGGCTCCACTCTACCCCTCGTACGCTTCATCAACCAGCCAGCAAGTCTTCCCGTCGGTAAGAATGGTGCGCGAAGCACGAGAAACAGTTGCAATTCGCTTGATACTATCGGTGCAGGCTTGGGCTTCGTCCCTAGTGCTCGCTTCAGCTGAACGTAAATCTGACTGCATTCCTATCTTAGATACAAGAAGATTCTGTTTAGCAGCAGCACGAGGAGTCATCGAGATCAAACCCTTCAAACGCCCCTTGCCCGACCCCTTTGGAAGGGCAATAGGCGCGCCCTTTATCGCACCAATTCTGATCTCCAAAACCCAGCTACCGTTGCGCGTTTCTTAAGGAACCCCTGCGATTTCTCGAGGATGCGTTCCTGCTCAATCAGAGAACTCCTTTCGTCGGTTGCGCCATCGTAATACATACGGGTAACGGCAAGCGCAGATAGCGCACGAAGGCTCAACCCAAACTGATCCTCGTAAGAATGAAGCTCGTCCACTATCAGCTGAAGCTCTTTCTGACTCACTTTCGCATCCCTGGCCTTCCCTTCAAGGGCGCCCAGCTGCAAAGTAGCCCAATCAACAACCGCCCCGACATCGTTGTAGCAACGTTCAATTTCGTTGCGTGCCGCGCGCAGCGCATCGGGCTTCTGTCGGTAGTCGTCATAGAGCCTTGAATACGTTTTGGCAATGTCCAAGGCATTCATGAGCTTAGCCTTCTGCTCGTCGGCAATCATCGAAACAACCTTGTTGAGCTTCTCGTCAATGCTGTGGAGGCTATCGCTGATCTCGGTCATATAGCCTGGCCAACCACCATCGCAGCAGCGGCAATCGCCACATGGGCACTTGACGGTGACGTAACGTCACGCGCGATAATAGGTTGTTAAACTACTTTGCGATTCCACGTGTGAGAGGAGCACGGCATGCCTGCATACAAAGATGATCTGATGACAGTTGGCGAACTCGCCCGGCGCGTGGGCGTGACCGTGCGCACCATCCAGTACTACGACCAAAAGGGTCTGCTGCACCCCAGCTCCAAAAGCGAGCAAAACCAGCGCCTCTATTCGACCGACGACGAGGAGCGCCTCTATCGCATCCTCACCCTCAAGTTCCTCGGCTTCTCGCTCGCGCAGATCAAGGAAGCAGAGGGCATCGACGACTGCCAGAAGCTCTCCGGCGCGCTTGACCATCGCATGTGCGAGCTGGAACGCGAGAGCATGGAGATCCTGCGTAACATCAACACCATCAGCAACCTCAAAGAGCACCTGGCTGCGAGCGAGAGCGTGCGGTGGAGCGACTTCGCCCAAGCCATCAGCGATATGCAGAACCGTGAAGACGTGCTGTGGATGGCCATCAACGGGGAGGGCTGCGACGAGAGCAGCGTCCCAGAGCTCACCCACGAGGCGGTCGACCGCTGGCACGAGCTCATGGGCGATACTATCGAGGCCATGCACGACGGCGTGCAGCCCCGAGGCGAGCGCGGCCGCGAGCTGGCAGCGCGCTTCGAGCGCCTCGGCGGTATGTCCAGCGCCCTGACCGGCCTCAAGCGCCTCGCCAACCAGCGTACACAAGGCCCCAAGAAGTACGGTCGAGACTTCTACGCGGGCATCCAACGCAGAACGCTCAGCTTCCTCAAAGACGCGCTCGAGGCGCTGCACGAGCAGGCGTGACGCGCGACCCACTCACACTTGCGCAAGGCGTTCCATTCGGAATGCGCCGCCGACCCATCCGCACCCCCCAAGAACCGTTAGCAGAAGTACGACGGGCTCGACGCACACGACGATCTTCGTCCCCAACGAGGAGACCAAAGCCAAACGTAACCAGACTTGCTGGGTGGGGCAAGCACCCAGGTTAGCTACCTGCGGCCTTGCCTGTTATTGCAAGTTAGCATCACGTTGAACACATAAGATTCTTCGACTCCGGCTCTGTAGGTCTCCGCTCACAATGCCAAGTTATTCCTGTCAATGAAAAACCAGGCGCCAAACAGGGCGCCCGACCAGATCACGGCCTTGATCGGCATGCCGCGCCGCTCGCCAACTTTTTCTCGTGCAGCACTTGACCATGACGCAGCGTCGCCCGTTAACATCCTCACTCGGTTTCGAGAGAGGAAAGACGATGATCGTTTCATGGATGACGACCAACAAGTGCAACCTCAAGTGCGAGCACTGCTATCAGGACGCAGCGGACTGCGACAGCCGCGAGCTAACAACGGTCGAGGGCAAGGCGATGATCGAGCAGATCGCGCGCGCCGGCTTCAAAATCATGATTTTCAGCGGCGGTGAGCCGCTCATGCGCGATGACATTTTCGAGCTCGTGGCGCACGCCGCGGCCCAGGGTCTGCGCCCTGTGTTCGGCAGCAACGGCACGCTGATCACCGATGAGGTCGCGCGCAAACTCAAGGAGGCCGGTGCGTGCTCCATGGGCATCAGCATCGACAGCCTCGACGCGGCAAAGCACGATGCCTTCCGCGGCGTTGCGGGCGCCCACGCAGACACCCTCGCGGGCATCGAGGCATGCAAGCGCGCGGGCCTCAACTTCCAGATCCACACCACCGTGGTCAACTGGAACCGCGACGAGATCTGCGACATCACGGACTTTGCACAAAGCATCGGCGCGGTCAACCACTCGATCTTCTTTCTCATCCCCGTGGGGCGCGGCAAGTACATCGAGGAGACGAGCCTCAAGGTACTCGAGAACGAAGCGCTGCTCCAAGACATCATGCGCAAGGCCGCAGACGTCGACATCGACGTCAAACCCACCTGCGCGCCGCAGTTCACGCGCGTCGCCGACCAGCTCGGCATCCCAACCCGCTACACACGCGGCTGCCTGGCCGGCCTCACCTACTGCGTTATCGGTAGCGAGGGCATCGTGCGCCCATGCGCGTACATGACCGAGAACGCCGGCGATGTGCGCGAACAACCCTTCGATGAGATCTGGACAACGAGCCCCGTGTTCGAGCGCCTGCGCACGCAGGCTTACGGCGGCAACTGCGGCGAGTGCGAGCACAAGAAGCATTGCGGCGGCTGTAGGGCGCGCGCGGCGTACTACCACGACGGCGACTACATGGCACAAGACGACTACTGCTCCTACGGGCAGAAGCTCGGCTGCATGGGCGCCTAGACTCTGGCGGCAACAGCCCGCTGCTCGGCAGCGACACGAGACCGGCGAGCAATCAATCGACGAAAACCAGCGGCGCCACATTCGGCAGCCGCACCAACGAGACAAGGAAAATCGTATGAAGAGAATCGCAACAAAGACCTGCGCATGCATGTGTGCACTAGTCCTGGCGACAAGCGGGAGCGCGATGGTCGGATGCTCTGGCAACAGCTCCAGCAACGACGGCGCGCAGCAGGGCGCGACAAGCCAGGAGGTCGGCTACACCTTCACGGACGATCTAGGCAACCAGGTAACCGTGAGCTCCCACGAGCGCGTCGTAGCGGGCATGGGCAGCTTTGCGAACATCTGGGAGCTTGCCGGCGGCACGCTCGTCGGCGCGTCCAGCGATGCATTTTCCGATTACCACATCGAATCCAAGGCGGAAAAGGTCGGCGATTTCTCTTCTCTCAACGCGGAGTCCATCATCGCCCTCGACCCTGACTTCGTCATCCTGACTGGTGCAAACTCCGGCCGCGGCGGCGGCGTCGCACAGACCGACCTCAAGGACACCCTGCAGGCGGCGGGCATCGCCGTGGCGTACTTCAACGTGACCACCTTCGACGACTACCTGCGCATGCTCAAAACCTGCTGCGATATCACCGGCGACACCAAGGCATACGAAGAAAACGGCACTAACGTCGCCGAAAGCATTGCCGCCATCAAGAAGAAGGCCGAGGGCAAGAGCGCCGGCAGCGTCGCGGTGCTGACCACGCACTCCGGCGGCACTCGCGTCCAGGCGTCCTCGACCCAGACCGGTACCATGCTCGCCGAGCTAGGCGCGAGCAACATCACCGACGCCGACAAGAGCCTGCTGTCCGACTACAGCCTGGAGTCCCTGGTCAAGGCCGACCCCGATTTCATCTTCCTGCTGCCGATGGGCGACTCCGACGAGGCAGCGCAAAAGGCCCTCAAAGACCAGACCACGGCCAACCCGGCTTGGAAAGAGCTCACCGCTGTCAAGAAGGGCCGCGTCATCACGCTCGACCCCAAGCTGTTCCTCTACAAACCCAACAACAACTGGGATGACGCGTACGAGGAACTGTACGAGGCCCTCTACGAGGACCAACACGAGCAGAAGTAGCACCTGATCTTGAAGGATATACAGACAACAAGCTTACACGGGGAGCGCAGGCATACTTTGCAGGCAAACGGACGATTCGTGATGGCAATGGTTGCCTCAGCGGTGCTTCTGGGATGCACCGCGGTGCTCGGCATCGTTATCGGCTCGACCTCCGTCGGCATAAATGACGTGCTCGCGCTCGCCTTTGGCGCGGATACCGAGCAGACAGCGGCAAACGTCATCTGGAACATCCGCCTGCCTCGCGTGCTCGCCGCGCTTCTTGCCGGCGCCGCTCTCGCGCAGGCAGGTGCGCTCATCCAAGCTGCGCTCGACAACCCCCTGGCCAGCCCGAACGTAATCGGCGTGAACGCGGGCTCGGGTTTCTTCGTGCTGCTGGCGGCGTGCACGTTCCCCAACGCCTTTGGACTCGCTCCCGTAGCGGCCTTCCTCGGCGCGCTGTGCGTGGCGGGGCTCATCTTTGCTGTGGCGGGCCTTGGGGGCTCGTCACGCCTCACCGTCGTGCTCGCCGGCATGGCGTTCACGTCAATCTTCACTGCAGGCATGAACACGATCCTCATCGTGAATCCGGACGCCTACGTGGGAGCCTCCGGATTCTTGATCGGCGGCCTGTCCGGCGTCAAACTGGACGAGCTCATCGTCCCCAGCTGCGCGATCTGCGCGGTGCTGGTGCTCGGCCTGTTGCAGGGCACGCAGCTCAACCTGCTCTCGCTGGGCGAGCATCAGGCACACTCCCTGGGCCTCAATGTCCGACGCACGCGCCTTGTCGCGCTGGTATCTGCCGCCGCACTTGCGGGTTGCGCAGTGAGCTTTGCAGGTCTCATAGGATTCGTGGGGCTCATCGTCCCGCACGCAGTCCGCACGCTGGTGGGCCACGACAACCGCCGCGTCCTTGCGATGGCGCCGCTGCTGGGCGGGCTGCTGGTGTGCCTGTGCGATCTGCTCGCCCGCACGTTGTTCTCCCCATATGAGATTCCCGTCGGCATTGTCTTGTCGCTACTAGGCGGGCCATTCTTCGTCTACCTGATCTTGCGCTGCGGGAAGGGAGGCCTCAATGGCTAGCGTACAGCTGAGCGACGTGTCCTTTGGCTACGGCGAGCGTGCCTTGTTCAGCAAGCTGACCCTCGAGCTCGCTGAAGGCAAGGTAACGAGCATCATCGGCCCCAACGGCTGCGGCAAATCATCGCTGCTTAAGCTTGCAAGCGGCATCTGCAAGCCCTGGAAGGGCAGCATCGGCGTGTTGGGGCGCGACGTCAGCGCGCTCTCCTCCAAAGAGCGCGCGCGTCTGTTAAGTTTATTGACGCAAGAGCACGCCGCACCGCCCATGAGCGTGCGGCGATTGGTGGCCTGTGGTAGGTACCCGCATCACGGGATACTCGCAACGATGGATGCTGCCGATTACGAAGCAGTTGAGCGGGCACTTGAGGCGTGCAGGCTGGCAGACCTTGCCGAGCGCCCGACAGCTGAGCTTTCCGGCGGCCAGCGGCAACGCACCTTCATCGCCATGGTCCTGGCGCAAGACACGCCCATTGTGCTCTTCGACGAGCCGACCTCGTTTCTCGACGTGTCCGCGTGCTACGAGGTAATGGAGCTGATGCGCTCGCTCAAAGAGGAACATGGCAAAACCGTCGTCGCGGTGATCCACGACATCGATTTGGCGCTCAGGTACTCCGACGAGGTATGCGTCATGCGCGATGGCAAGCTACTAGCCCAAGGAGCGCCGCAAGAGGCCGAAGTACTAGCGGCAGTCGAAGACGCCTTCGACGTACGCATTGAGCTGCTTCACGGCGAGCTGGGAAGCTTGTACGCGCTGTGGCGGCGCCAGCAGCGCTGAGGATCGCAAGCCGAAGGCAAGCTGTCAGGGCGCGCGTGGACACGGCCACGACGCCTCTCATCTGTTGGGACCCGCCTGTCTGCTGCCTCGACGAAGTCCACGGTGGCGGAAGCCTCGGAGAACAATGTAGCCTATGCGCTGGTTCTGTTCGAAACCGCATGCTATACACTCAATCGGCTGCTGGGCGAAAGCTCCATTTGCGGTTGGATCACCGCCGCGATGGCAATCATCGTCCTTTACTTGGAGACGCTGCCTGAGGGCGTGGCCCGACTGCAAGCGTTAACAACCATTCAGCTAGAACTAGGGTTGCTGTTCATCATACTGGGCGCAACAGGCTTATCGAAAAAACTTAATACGCTAATACCTGCAGCCCTTAAAGGCGGTATCGTTCTTGGCGCGGGCATCAACTCCGTTGCAGCCCGTTTGAAGAAAGGCGGAACCGTCGACACCGCAACCATCGGCTGCCTTGTTGGACTTACCGTTGTATATCTGTTCATGTTCAGCCAGCGCATCCGCGAACATATGGCAACTAATAAGCTCTTGAGCCTTCTTGGCAATTATAGCTTCCTGTAGGCAGTCCTTATCCTCTTCGTGGTTGGTGGCCTTACCGGCGACTTCATTACCGTCCAGGAGCTTGGCTTCGCCGCCTTTCGCGAAGATGAGCACATCGAATTCGACGCTAACCGCACTAACGTCATCTGCGGCATACGTAACGTTATTCTTTCGCTGTGCGCTCCCTACCCTGCACTCGCTGGCCCGCTGAGCCCTCCGTACTGCATCGCAACGTATGCTCGTTATCACCAGGGCGGACGCGAGGCGATGGACTCAATCTACGATGGCTCCGCCACCAACCTGATCTTCGCAGTTCTTAGCCTGTTCGTCTACCCGCTGTATGAAGCTTCGCTTGCAGCATCAGGTACACTTCTCGTAGCTATCATGGTTATCCAGGGCTTCGTATGCGCCCAAATCGACTGCAACATGCTGCGAGACGATATGGACAAGGGCCTTGCCGGCATGGGTGCTGGCCTGGTTGTTGCCCGTGGTGCCGCAGTTGCCTTGCCTGCTTCGATCATCCTGTACCTGCTCTTGTGCAACAACAAGAAAATCAAAGAAGACTACCGCCTGAATAAGGAAATTCAAAGTCAAGAAGACGAGGAAACCGAACGCCAGCTGGCAATTCTCGAAGCAAGGATGCGCGGTGGCAAAGCCGAAGATGGCATGCCTGTCGAACCCATGAAAAAGGAATGAGGTAACCGCCGAAACCTATACACAAGGCATTGGAAATTACCCTTCGCAGGGATCCTGCATCGCAGCTAGCTGGACATGCAGATTAAACCGATAGCAACATTTCAGCCAAGGACTGGCTTTGGAATTCTGAATTTCCTCCCATTTCTCGTGTCCAAGAAATGGGAGGCAATCACGGTAGGAAACCGTCAGTCTCACGCTCGGTGTGCCGTCCCCTATGCGCTACTTACGCTCGGTGCGCCGTGCGCGTGCCCCACGGCGGCGGCTGACCGTTGCAGCGAAGCCGGCGCCCGCTGCAACGATAGCAGCTAGCATCGCTTGCAGGAATGTCCAGTCGCCCGTCTTGGAGAGGAAGGCATCGCTGCCATCCTGGTTGTCGAGGATTGGAGCGGCATCGTCGGTAACGGAAATGTACGCGGTACCATCTTCGCCGTTTTCGATAGTCACCTTCGAAGAGGCGCCCAGAGAGTCGCCGTCGAGTTTAACGGTACCATCGGCATAGACGACAAGTGTTACTGGGTCGATCGCCACATAACCTTCCGGTGCCTGCGTTTCCGTCAAAACATATTTATTGCCTTCTGCAGAGCCGACAAGCTGCATGCACTTGAACGCCACGCCATCGCTGTTGGAAGTAAACGTCTTGGTGGCAGAGCCATCGGGGAACGCGCCAGAAAGGGCGAACTGGGCGCCTTCCAATGCTGCACCCTGCTTATTCTGCTTGTTCAGGCTTACCTTCAGCGGCACATCGGCGCAGGTAATGCCAATTTCACCTTGATCATCGGAAAGCGTCCATTCCTCAGGAGCGGTGGAGCGCTGAACGAGGCAAATGGAGCCATCATCGTTTACTGCAAAGCGAAGCGTATCCTGCACAAGCTCGTAGCCCGCGGGCGCTTTCACCTCGGTAAGAAGGTAGCTCTCGCCTGCGACAAGGCCCTCTATCGAAGACGCCTGGCTGAACTCGCCCACTGTTTCACCGCCAAGGATCTGCGCCTCGACATCAGCTATGCGCAAGTTGCCCTGGCTGTTCACGACGATGCGCTTCTTCCCTGGCGCTATCTGTCCAGAGCCCTGGGCAAAGCTGCCCTCAAGGTCGAATTCGGCACCGGCAAGTGCCTGGCCGCCCTCGGCGGATACCTTGGAAAGCATCACGCTGGTAGGCTCGTCAACGGCAGTTATCTGCGCAATGCCCTCGGTATCTTCCGACACGGTCCAACCCTGCGCACCGGCATCCGCATCAAGGGCATTACCCTCAGCATCCACCGCCACAAGCGTGCCGTCCGTCTTCACCATCACGTTCAGCGGTTCGGCGATAAGCTTGTAGCCCAGCGGCGCGCGCGTCTCGGAAATCTTATAGATGTTGCCGGCAACCAACAGAGACGACCAGCCCTCAGTCCATCCGTCGATACCCACCGTCATGACATCGGTGGATTCCTCCATGCTGCCTGCGAAGACGCCCGTCACCGCGAACTCAGCGCCCGCCATGAAGCCAGGATCAGCCGATTCGGCTTCTTTGCCGCCGATTGCGCGACCCTGCTTAAGGATACGGAACTCAATTGCCTTGTCGGCAGCAACGATTGATGCGGAGCCACTCTCTACAGACCAACCCCACGCCTCGCCGGCAGGAACCACAGCGCCGTCGTTGCCCATGGCAAATACGAAGGATTGCGTATTCAGTTCGTATCCTTCGGGGGCGCGAGTCTCGGTAAGGGTATACTCCTCGCCTGCGACAAGGCCTCGGATAGCGTCAAGGCCCTCGCCATCGGCAACGGCAGAAGCGCCCGAAACGGTAAGCTTGCCGTCAGCACCCACGATCACCTTGGCAGCGTCGTTGCCCATGCGCTCGACTGAGCCACCCTGACCATCGCTGAATGCGCCCTCAAGCGTGAACTCGGCACCGCAAAGCGCCTCGCTTGAGTCGATGTCCACCTTGGACAGGGATACCTCGGTAATGGCGTCGGTGGCGGTAACCACTGCCACACCGCCTTCCGCAGAAACCGCGAAGCCCTCAGGGGCTTGGCCTGCGACGGCAAGGGTGCCGTCGCCGTTCACCGTGAAGGAAAGCATGTCTTCAATGAGCTTGTAACCGGCAGGCGCTTTTTCCTCTTCAAGGGTGTACGTGCCGCCCACAACCAGCTGCGCATCGAGCGAGGTTTTACCGTTCGCTCCTGTAACCAGGGTCTTTGTTCCAGTGGTTCCGTCGGCAAAGATACTGCCCTCTGCCGGTGTCACGCTGAACCCAGCGCCCTGCATGGCGGATATATCGGCGCCTTCTGCCTGCTTTGCCACCGCCATGGAAACAGGATCATCGATCGCGACAATGAGCGCAGCTCCGTTCTCGGAGTCGCTGCGATCATCGATCTTCCAGCCCACAGGCACTTCGCCTACAACGGTTACGGAACCATCAGTAGAAACCTTAATCTTGAGCGCATTCGAAAGAAGCTTGTAGCCAGCAGGCGCCTTGGTCTCGGTGATGGTATATTCCTGACCCGCCTTGAGTATCGAGGACAGCGTCTCAGTAAAGCCGTCACCGTTGGTGGTAAGGGTTTCTACCTTCGATTCTGTCTCTCCTGCGAACACGCCCTCGATCTGGAACTCGGCACCGTTCATGGCGCTGTCGCCTGCACCGTCAGAAGCCACCTTCTTGATGGCAACCTCGATAGGATCGTCGGTGGCAGAAACGGTGATGTTGCCTTCGCCCGTCACAGCATAGCCCGCAACGGCTTCGCCCTTCGCAACGATGGACCCATCGGTTGACACCGTGAACACGAAGTCTGCCGCATTGAGCGCATAGCCCTCAGGGGCAACCGTTTCCTTCAGCGTATACTCCGTTGCACCATCAGCAACGAGCAGCGCGCGATCAAGCTCTGCCATGCCGTTTTTATCAGTGGTAAGCGTGCGCTGGGAGGAACGATCGGCAAAAGCACCCGTCAGCTGGTACGTTGCACCCGGAAGCCTCCAAAGCCCATCGATTGCCGAGCTCTTCTGGATGTACATCTTGGTGGGGCTGTTCCACACATCACCCGTGAATACGGTGATGGCGGCAGAACCCGAACCCGTCTTTTCGGACTTGAACGCCGCAGGAACGCTGCCCACTGCCTTTAACTGGCCATCGGATGTCACCTGAACCGTGAGCTTCTGCGCAACACGCGTATAGCCCGCAGGCGCAACAAGCTCCGAGATCTCGTACTTGCCGCCCACCACGAGCTGGCCCGAAAGCAGCGTCTTGCCATCGCCGTCGGTGGGAGCAAGGGCTTTCTTCCCCGTTGTTCCGTCGGCAAATGCAGAGCCACCAACCGGCGTCACACCAAACACAGCACCCGAAAGCGCATTTTGGCCAGACTCGTCCTTTTTCTCGATGGTGAGCTCAACCGGGTCGTCGACGGCCTTGATGGAAACTTTGCCGCCTTCGATGCCCATCATGCCATTTTCAAACGAGGTGCCCTCGGCGTTCACCTGATCGATGGTGCCATCGGCATTCACCATGAAAGAAAGCGCACCCTTGATCTGCTTGTAGCCAGCAGGCGAAGATGCCTCCCACAGCTGGTAGGTGTTGCCCGCGATCAATCCAGGCAAGGAATACGAGCCGGCGTCCATCGTGAACACGCGCTCGGTTTCGCCCGCTTCCGCGCTGCCGGCAAACACACCCTTTATGCGGAAGGTAGCGCCAGAAATTGCGAAATCGGCGCTGCTATCGCCCTTGTCGGAGCCGTACTTGGAAAGCGTTACCTCAACGGGGTTGTCTACCGCAACGAAGCCCAAGTAGTCGCCGTACAGCAGGTACTGACCATTCGAGATACCCTGATCGTTCGCTCCCCCTTCGTACACTTTGCCGTCGTCTGACACGGTGAACGTGAAGGCTCCCTGGATCAGCTCGTAGCCATCAGGCGCCTTGGTTTCGGTGATGGAATAGGTTTCGCCCGCCACGAAGCGCAGCGAAGAGATATCGTCCACACCCATCTGCTGATAGGTCTTCTGCTCGGCAACGCCGCTTGTGTAGTCCTTAGCAAACTTGCCCTCAATAGTGAATTCAGCACCGAAGAGCTGTTGTTCCCCGGTATTGCTTCCCCGCTTGGCCAAACTCAACCGAATGGGAGCATCGGTCTGGGTAATGGTTACCGTATCGCGATTGGCAATGGAGTAGCCAACGTTGCGATGGGAATCCTGGCTCGTAGCCGCTGCGCCATTGGCTGCGGTTTGACCCGAAGAACCCGCAACAACCGTGCCATCGTCCTTGACGGTGAACGTGAACTCGGTGCCGTCCAACACATAGCCAGCAGGAGATGTGGTCTCCTTGATGGTGTAGGTTTCGCCACCGATAAGGCCTTCCACTTTCACCGCGCCTTTCAAAGCCTGAGTGGTTGCCGTGGTGTAGGTCCTGACATCCTGCTGGGGCTGTCCGTCTGCGCCACGGAACTTGCCCGAGATCTGATACGTTGCGTTGGCAACGTCTATTCCGCTGGTACTCTTCTTGTTAAGGACAACCTCGATAGGCGTATCCTTGGCAACAATCAGCGCACCGCCGTCGGCGATTGTCCAGCCAGCAGGAACCGTGCCCACCGCTTCGACGGTGCCAGCTTCGGTTATCTTGAACTGCCCGGCGGGCAGCTTTTCGTATCCCGCAGGCGCTTTTGACTCTTCGATACTGTAGGTCTCGCCCGCAATGAACAGCCCGCTCGCCACGAATTTGGCCATATCCCCATCGGGGGCAACCGTTTTCTCGGTGCTGCCATCGCTGAACGTGCCCTTTATCTTGAACTCGGAACCGACAAGCGGCTTGCCATTCTCGTCCTGCTTATAGAAGATGACGCTCGTTGCCTCGTCTTTGACCAGAACGTTATTCACAGAGCCGCTGGCTTGGATTTCCCAGTTCCCCATTGCCGAATCCGTCACGATACGAGCAGTGCCATCATCGCCGATCGTGATCACGATGGAGGCAGGTGAAGGCAGCGAATAACCGTTCGTAGCCTTGGTTTCCGTGATTGTGTATCTGTTGCCTGCAATAAGCTGACCCGTAAGCGAAGAAGAACCGTCGATCGGCAGCGCCTTGCCTGTCGTGTCCGTGACAAACGCCTTGGAAGCAGATCTGTCCACAAATGAAGAACCTTCATTGGGCACAATGGTGAATTCGGTATCCTTCAAAGGAACCGAACTGTCCTTATCGGTTTTCCAAATTACAAGATCTGTCTGGCTGTTGGCGATTTGGCCGGCACTAAGCGGCTCTGTCGATGAAGCCTGAACGTTATCGGCCTTGATCTCCATCTCCTTCGAGACGGGCCAGCTGCCATCAACCTTGCCCACATAGCCGTCAGCGGCCTTGGACTCTACGAAACGATAGATGCCCCACGGCAGGTTCTCTACACCCAGTTCGCCCGCCTTTGACGCGACGCCACTTACGGCATCAGCCTCCGAAACGGCAGTGATCTTGCCTGCGGCATCCACCGCAGCACGATAGTCCTTACCCGTCAAAAGGCCGTAAGCCACATCAACCCACTGCCCATCGGTGCCCTTCTTCTGAAGGGTGAACTGCGCCCCGTTAACACCCTGGTGGTCATCGGAGGCATCGACCTTTACCAGGCTGATTGAGCCATGCAGCGGCGTATTGGCAAGCTTACCATCGGTGCCCAGCGAAAGGGTATTTCCGTTGTCTTCATTTGTCACCGTGAAGGCGATTGGCGTCGTGCCACTCAGGTTGTAACCGGTGTTCGCGATTTCGGTAAGGATATAGCTGCCCTTCTTCAAGCCAGTAAGCTTGAGCACACCAGCATCGGTGGGCTTAGAGGATTCAACATTGGAGGCAGTGGCATCGAAGGCATACTCTTTGCCGGACTCGAGGTCAGAAGCAATATTAGAGGTGCCGTCTTCACGCCTTAGGGCAAACTTTGCTCCCGAGACGGGCTCGCCAGTCTCTGAATTGGTTTTCCTCAACTGCGCCGATGCATTGAACTCAACGTTTTCCGCTTCGACCTTAACGTTAGGTTGATTGGTTTTGTTGTCTTCAACCCGGAATGAGAATGCCCTACCGAGCGCATCGACAGTGTTGCTCGATGTGCTCGTTTCCACGAAGTAGTAATCGCCCAAAGGAAGGCCGTCGCTAGCGTGCCGATAATACTTGGCAAACTCGCCGAAAGCTTCGCTGACGTTCTGGTAGGACATCGTCTTGTCTTCGCTCGAATGCCAAGCGCCGTCATTCCCTGTAGTGATGCCCGTGGCAATGAGAATACCGCCGCCATTAGCAGCATTGTCATCGTAGGCGCCCTTGTACAAGTCGAACGTCATATTCGCAACCGCAGCATCGCTGCCGCCATGATCAAAGAATTTGCGCAGCACCACCTTGCCTCGCGTCACCGCATCAGTGACCGAAACGCAGACAATGCCATCGGGACCCGCCGAGACTTGGGCGCATTCCCCTCCCGAACCCAACGTCACGGCTCCATCGGCAGAAACCAGGATCTGGAAATCCGCAGCCTGGACGTGGCCCGCAGGGGTCTTCGTTTCCTTCACGGTATAGGTACCTGCAGGGAGGCTAACCAAGAAGCCCTGATTACCGCCGGTCATGGCCACACCGGCATCGGTGCTGCCAGATGCCCTGCCACCAGGCCACACCGTGCTAGAAACAACGCCTTGCTCGTCACGCTGCCATGAAGCGAACGTCTTCCCGTCTCGCACAAGCTCGAACACAACACCGTTCAACAGCTCGCCGTCGGAACCCGTGGTCTTGTCGCCGATCTTGTCCATAGTGAAACGCGTTGCCGTGTTGGTGATGGTTGCAGTTGTGACGTCACCTGTAGCCTTGTCCACACTGGCATCGTCGGCATAGCTATCGAAGAAGCCCGAAGCTCCATCGCTTACCTCGACCACACGGTATTGGTACACATTGCCCGCTTGATCGGCATAGGGCAACGAAGAGAACTTGAATGTCCAGGCGCCGTTTTCACCCATAGCCCACTCAGCCTGGGGCGCAGTACCGCCATCCTTTTCGGCGTCGCTCCACGCCAAGCCGTCAAGAGAACGCTGAACCTTGAGCTTTACCGAGCTTCGGACCTGGTCAAGCGTCGTGGGCGCAAGGCCTGTGCCATAGTCGTTGAAGCGCTTGGTGCCCGATATGTCCACCGTATTCAAAGCGTTGCTAAAGGTCTGGTAGGACGCGCCGGGGGCATTTGCGCCAACCCCCACGGCAACCAGCTGAACCTTGCCGTCGACGCTTGAGCCCACAAGCGCGCCTTCCACCTTGTAGCTGCCAACAACCTTTTCAACAAGGCGATAGGTGTATTCCTTGCCGTCGACATCTGTCTTGGGCAGGTTCTCGAACGTTGCCGTCGCATCGGCACCCGTACCTGAAATGGTCGCCTTCAGCAAGGAAGAAGCGAGCTCGCCTGCGTTGTTGGCAAAGGGACTATCGATATCTGCGCCGTACTCGGACAGCCATTTCCAAGAACTGTGGTCGTCGGGCGTGGTGGAGCGCTGCAGCGCATAGGTAACTGACCAGCCATCGCCTGCAGCATTTGTACCGGGACGCGTTACCCACTCGTTGTCATTGTCGATCCAGGTTTTCTTCGCCGTAATCGCAGTCACATCGAGGGTATTCGTTATGGTGGAGATGAACTCTGTTCCACCCTGATCATTCCCCTTCGAAGAAGAAGTCTGCGAGGGTTGATAGGGGTAATAGCTGGCGTACGTGCCATCGTTGTCGGGAGAGGATACCTCTACAACCTTTTCATTGCTCGAACCAGCGTTGTATACCAGTTTTTTCTCGACTGCACGCCAGGCAAGGGTATGGATGGTGCCATCTTCGGTCTTTGCCTGCGCAGGCAGCTGCTTCCACGTATACGAGTACTCGCTCTTGCCTTGGTTGTCCGGTTCCTTCGCAGACCAAGTCTGCTCAAATGCCTGCACGTTGCCCTTGCACATGAAGCTGGTAAGGGCATTGCCCTCGCCATCAACGATGCCAAGCTGGTCTTTTAGAACAGCACCCGCTTCGCCCCATTCGCCATCGTCGACCTTTGCCTGCAATGCAACGGTCACATCAGGGCGCTGTTTCCAGTCAAGGTCTTCGTTGTCCTTCCAGATCTTTGAAACGGTGAGCTCCGTGTCAAGGTAGTTGACAATCGAAGGAACGGGAACGGGCGCATCGGATTCATGGTTGTCGGCATTGACCGTGCCGCCGTTGGCGGAAACGAGATACCTAGAGTCCGCATCCGGGATCTCTTTCACCGTATAGCGCCAAGACCTCCCATCAGGCGCGTACTCCTCCAGGTTCGAAATGGTGTAAACCCAGGCATCGGTTTGGGAATCCTTATCCCATGAAAGGTAGTTCGCGGCGGCAGGATCATCGCTTTGCAGATGGATGATCCCCTTAGAAGCATCGGAGCCAAGGCCCAATGCGCCCAGGGCAAAGCCAACCAATCCCACAGCTTCACCCTGGGAATCAGGTGTGCCGTCTTGATAGGAACGTGTTACCTCAAGGGTGATGTTATCTGGTCGGATGCCGAAAGCGTTGCTTTGGTCTTGCCAGGTTTTCTTGCCCTGCAGCGAAACAGTTGCATCTTCAGGACAATACGAGTTCTGGAACGTGACATCAGGCGTAGTGTCGTTTGCCACGGCAGTGGCAGAAGGTTGCGCAAATGTGCCTGAATCAAGAAGGCTTGGTCTCTCGAGATCGGTCGAGGCAATGCCGTTGCCCACGAAGCTGCCCCAGGTGAAATCAGAGGTATCGTCAAAGGTCTTGTCGCCTTTGGCCACAAGGGTGCCGTAGCCATCAACCGAATCTTCAACAATGTAGTACACCCAGTATTCGCCTGACGGTGTGTAAATGTCCACATTGTCGAAGGTGTAGCTTCCCTCGCCCGTCGTTGTGCCATCACCACCAGCGCTCAGGACAACATCACCCGCTGAAAGGGTGTGCGTTGCCACAGGCTGCGCATCGCTTTTAGCACCGTCCTTCGCAACGTAGTAGCGGTACAGGGTGAAGGTGGTATCGGGAACCTTGTCGCCTGCGTCAAGCCCGTCATAGAGCTTCTTTACTGTAAGCTTGCCCCTCTCCGATGCATAGGTGTTCGTAATAAGGGAGGATCCGGGCATGCCCTGCTGCACCCAATACACCTTGCCTGCAGCAAAACCAGCAGAAGTGTTCGTCAGATCGTTTACCGTAAAGCCACCAGGCTTATTCGCCAAACCATCGATCACCTCAACGGCGCGGTACTCATAGAGATGACCGTTTTTGTCGTATTTCGGCAAATCGTTTTCGGCAGAAGCTTCGATGTCATCGCCGTTTTCTCCATATTGGGTAAGGGAATAGCTATAGCCCTGATCGTTTTTCGTCAGCTTTTTTGTCCACGCAACAGCGGTTTTGCCATCAGCGACGCCTTGCGCCGATGCGGCGCTGTCCACGCGCTGAACAGCGTAGCCACCGTCTTCGGTTTCAGTTATGACCAGGTCGCTCCAGGCAACAGGATCACCCTTTTGCCATGCGCCGGATTCATCGTAAGAACCGTTTGCAAGCCTGCGCTGCAGGTACACCGAGATATCAGGCAAATCAACATCATCGAAGCCATACGGCACGTTTGCCCAGTGCTTTTCGCCCTCTGCGAAATAGGAATTGGCAATCCGATAGTTCAAGGTGCCGTCTTCGCGGATTGCGTCTACCGTACCACCCTGCCCATCTTCGCCTACGACTTCGGTGCGCTTAGCCGCTGCAACCTCATCACTTGCCTCGTCCCACTTGACATTGCCTGGGTCTTCGTCATTGGCGCTGAAGGTATACCACGGATCATCGTAGTCAAGGTTTGCCGTTGAAGAGCCAGGAACACTGGTGAAAAAGCTTGCGTAATACACGATTTCCTTGCCGTGGCTATCGTACTTGGGCAAATCCTTGACAGTTGCTTTGCGGTTGTAATCGTCTATCGATTCCCACATGTAGGCATCGGGGATAGCTACCTTTTCGAGCGTGGTTTTGGGATAGCCATTGCTGTCCATAACCAAATTGCCCTGGGCATCATATTCGTAAACTTGGCGCCACACCGTAAGGTATACATCGGGACGCTGCCGAATCTGCTCGTTCACATATCCGTCGTACCATTTAGTAAAGAAGGTAACGTCTTTGGTCTCAGCACGCTTATTGTTGTACGCCACATCGACCGAATCGGCGAAATGCCATTTCGAATCGAAGGACATGGAGCGATCTGTCTCGGAAGAGACATAGTCGGCAGAGTCCTCAAGCCAAGACTCTTTGACAGTCCAGTCAACCACGGCGCCTGCCGAATCGTATTTCGGCAACGTGGCGAATTGCACCTGAGAATCAGAAGCTGTGCTATCTACGCGCACGCAAAGCTTGGCACCCTCGCCGCCGTCGACCCTATTGCCATCCTTGTCAGCAAGCCAAATAAAGGCAGGATCGGTTTTGGTGTTGTATATCGTTTTCGAGGATAAATCGGAAGAAGTGCACACGTAACTCTTTTCATTAACACCCAAATCCCCCACATTTACGTACACATCGCCGTTTTCATCCGAATGGAACACATTGCCTTCGCGTGAAGAGGACAGCACAAGGCACGCTTCTGGGCGATTACTGGGGTTAGACCCTTGATCCGTCCAGGTCTTATTGGCGGTAACGTCCACTACGCCAACACGCCTGTTGCTCACCTCGAGCGAATCCAGCGAATCGTTCTTACCGCAAGAAACATCAAAGGCATAGCCCTGGTTGTCGCTGGAGGAAACAACCATGCGCTCGTTCCGTGGATTGTCAGGATTGGTATCTGCCCAGTTGATCAGCAATTGCTGATACTCGGTGCCAGCAGCGCCAGATGCAACTTCATCGCGGGTCAGCACCAGGTAGTTGTTGTTCGCATCTTGCGCATCGTCAACCGAAAGCTCGCGAATGTAGACATCTTTGGTCTGGTCAAGTCCACCAACCCCGACAAGGAGCTCGGAATACCAGCCGTTATCCTCGAACAGCATGGTGTCGCCAATCTTCTGATCCTTGGCATATACGACCTGACCGTCCTTCTCAATATCATGGGCCGCAAAGACGCCCACCCTCACAGGCACACGTGCCGATGTGTTGCCGCCATCGCTCCAAGTTTTGCTTACCCGCACCATGGAGGCGTCCTCGCCGGGTCTGTTCTTGATTATCGTAAGATTTGGGACCCCATCAGCGAAAGGATCGTCGGGGTCCTCTTTGTAGTTGCGATGGTACTCGTGCTGGCGAACGTAGCCCTCGCTGCCCTCCATGACCATATAGGTATATTCGGCGCCGTTTTCATCGTACTTGGGCAGGCCGGTGAAATCCATGCTCCACGGCGTGGTCTCCTGGTAGGAGAAGGCAGTTCCGTCATCAAGGGTAACCTTGGTCGGTTCGTCTTGCGCAGTGCCAGTCAGGGTGAACTGATGCAAGACATTACCGTTCCTTGTAAGCGTGACGCTAACCGGTTTGGCATCATAGCCAAGGTCGCTCGTATCCTGCGTATATTCGCCTGTACTCATGTTCCACCAGTACTTTTCCGCACGGGCGGTGGTCTGGTCTATGTACTTATTTACCAGCACACCCTTTTCTTTGTCGTAGTAGCCCTCGAAAGTAAGAGGAACATGTTCGCCAGACGCATCGGTAATGGAAGACATTACCGCAAACACACCCGTCATAAGGCTCTGACCGGTTGCATCATCAATGTCTTGGGCAAAGAAGCTGAACGAATCCGGCTTTTCGACGTAGGACTCATTCCAGCGGTAGACCCATTCCTCGCCGTTCGCATCGAAACGGGGTACTTGAGAACTCACCGTTTGCGTAAGGTTTTCCGCAGTCCAACCGGTGACCACCTTGTTCTGATCCTCAAAAGGAACATCATCACAGTACGAGAAGCCATACGGGAATTCATTGGTTTCCCCCGTATCGGGGTCGGTAACCGTGTAGCTGTCGCCGTTTGCCACCCAATAGCCTAGATTCTCATCGAAGCGGGCGTGCTTCCTTAGAATACGCTCGAGTTTGAACGTCACCGATATATCGGCAATCTGATCCTGGAAAGATGCTGCGTCCCAGGTCTTGGTGAGCTCAGGAGTGATTGTATCGGATCGACGGTTGATGATAGTGCCGCCCGTATACACCGATTTGTCGCCCTCGGCGCGGACGAAGCCCTGGGTGGCATCGACCTTGCCAGAAAAACTGTCATTGTAGTAGTTTGGCGCAGTGTCGCCCGTAACCGTGCCGTCCTCGGCATCGATCCCGGAACCAAACAGGCGCTCATAACCCGCCGGCGCATCTTCGCGCAGGAAGTACACATAGGGATAACCAGCAGGATCGTATTTGGCAATGGATACATCTTTATACTTGCTGCGCAAGAGAGCACCCAGATCTATCGTGCCATCGGGGGCATTTCTGCTCTGTTCCGCCGTAAGGCTGATGGCGATATACACACCACCATCTTCGCGCACGGTCACTTGGGATGCAGTATCGGGGCCTTCCCCGTCTTTAGCGGAATAGCGCCACAGCGTGTAGTTAGTGTCGGGGCGTGCGGAAGCATCGTCATCGAGCCACTTCTTCGTAAAATCAACACGCGTGGTGCCCCTGTGGATGACGGATACCGTGCCATTGTTGTATGCCGCAGAAACGTCCGAACCGTAATTCGGCGTATTGGCGTTGTTGTGCGTTACCTGGTAGGAATCGGTATAGGTTGAGCTTGTACCGTCACCGTTGTCGATCGTGGTGGAGTGCTTTTCTTCATCTTGCTGGAAGCTATAGACAAACGTCGATCCATCGGGGTGATACAGAGGCCAACGAGCAGGACCGAGCGCGCCTGATTTGCCATCGTCGGAGATGCTCAACTTCAGGGTTCCAGTCGTGATGGCTTTATAGAATTCGCCGTCTTTGCCTTCGCTCCCCTTTTGCACCAGCGTTTCTTCCACAGCACCGTTTTTCACCTTTTGGGTGATGATGGAAGAATACCTACCCCATTTATCAAACCATTTCTCCATGCGCTCATCGTTTGACATGGCGGCAAGCTCGTTTGCCTCGTCACCGATATGCAGGCTCAAATTGAACGTGACATCGCCAAGAAGCTGCAACACTTCTTGGGTGTCGGTAACGTAGTTGGGATAATGATCCTGAGAGGCAACCACGTAGGCATTGTTATATACAACGTCATTGTAATTAAAGCCCTCGTGCTTGATTGCCCACGTGATGTTCTTGGCGGTCTGGGTATAGACGGGATTCTTGTCTTCGTCAAGAGCAGGATTTCCTTCATCATCGCGAAGGAGGGTTTTGGTTATAACCTGCGAAAACAATTCATTTGCAGAAACGGAATACGTATCGGTCTGCGTCTGCCTTACCTGAATGATGCGATCATTGTCGGGATCCCGCAACGCCTCGAATTGTTCCTGGGTCATGCCCAGCAGACGCTTGGCATCTTCCGAAAGAACGCTGTTGCCCGCATCGTCGGTCTGGAAGAGACAATACTGCTTGTCGTCGTCCTCAACCTGGAAATAGATCCGATACTCGCTATTGTTCATGAGTTCGCTGGCGGAAGGACGCATGGCAGAATTGCCGTCGGCCCACACCGTGGTAAATTCCGCTTTGCCCCTACGCTCAGAAGAAAGGAAGGTCTCGGAATCGACCGGTGCGGTAGCATCGCCGGCATTGGACACGGCGGCAGCTACCCCTTCGCCACCAAGCGTATTTCCAAGTCCTGCCATAAAGGCAAGCATCGCCTTAGAGGGAATGGAAAGCTTCACGGATCGATCGTAGGGTGCACCTTGTTGCAGCTCCCAACTGATTTCGCTCTCGTCGTCTTGAGCAAGCTGGGAGTCGAAGAAAACGGGAACGCTCACGCTGGCAGACAGAATAGTGCGTGTGGCGCCTTCCGTGTTGACTTCCGCTGCAATAGCCTCGGTGTCGAGGGCAGGTTTGCCCGTGGCGGCATCGACCGGAGCACAGAACTCGAACTTGAGCTTCCCGTTGCTCCATGAAGCCGTGGCGATTTTCACCGTAGTGGCATTGCCCTCATCATCGTTCTGGAACACGTCGAACTTGGCGGTTTCGTCCTGAACCGCAAAGCCCTCGGGCAACGCCTGGGTAAACCAGTCGCCTGGAACCACAGCATCGTGCGCTGGCACGGATTCATCGACACCAGCATCCGCGCGGTTCCATTTGGAAGCATCAAGTGCAAACGAAAGGTCCAAGTTTGCAGGGACGCTCGCAGGAAGCTGGACGGCCCGCTGGTCGCACTCTACGTTTTCCTGGGATGGAGCTTCGGTTGCCTTGCTTTGGCTGGGAGCCTGCTGAAGCGAATCCTTTAAGGCAGCAGGGTCCACCACAAGACCTTTGGACGTCAGGTTAAGGGCGTTAAACTGATTGGTCCATTCGATCTTTTCAAGAGCTTGTTTCCGGCTTTCATCCTGAACAGTTCCGACATTATTCTGCTGGGTTCCATCGGCGTTGCGCGAAGGATCCGTTGCCGTCGAGTCATTCTCTGCAACCGTGGCGTTCGTTCCATCGGCAGGGCCAGAAGAAGTACCAGCATCGGTGGGATCAGCTGAATCCGTGCTGTTTTCGGAGCTTGAACCCTGCGCGGCGTCTGAACTGGAATCGAAGCTGGAATCAGTGTCCGTAGCAGCAGAATCGCCGCCATCGGCGGACGCATATTCCTGTGCCGCTTCAGTTGCCGCCTACGCCTGACGCATATTGGTCAGGTTGTTGGTCAACGTCGTGGGTAAGCATAGGGTGAACGCCATGAAGACGGCAAAAACCTTGTAGCCCATCGATTCTTTCAGTGTTCGCTTTGCGTGATGCGAGTTCATATGTTGTGCCCTTCCGCAAGCCAACTATGCATTGCATAGCCGGCCGATTCGCGCAGAGTAGAGGCTCTTCCGATAACGAGTGCCCTCTCTGCGTACGGTGATTCAATGATTCAATCATCTGCCTGAATCTCTGGACTGCCCTACCGTCCCCTCCTGAAAACAAGGGATGACGCTGATCACACTGCATGACCGGCGATAGTATCCTGCCGCCCAGAAATACGCATATCTTTTTAATTATATGACTTTTACCTGATCTTGAAGCATCTTTCCTTACCCGTATCCAGATATGCGCTAATCAAAGCCCGTAAGACATCCGAACTGGTAATGCGAGGCGCCTGAGGCAGACAGTAAGAAAGCGTGCTCTCACCTGCGCGAAAACACTCTATGCGCGTTTCCTTCGTTTGACACCTCACCGTATTCCATGGCTTCGTTGCAATACTTCGCACCATATCTAACCGCATCACGACCAGGGGGATCCTGTTCGGGAAGGCAAGGTCGCACATAGGTTCGGCCAATAATGCTTCCATCTTTACCGAGCACCCGCTCGGTAATCCGTACTCCTATCAGGCTGTCAGGTGCACCTCCAGACGGTTCGGGCAAGATTTCCCAAACGGGAGCCGATACATCCAGGCGAAAATCTCAATTCCAAGATCGGGGAAATGGAAGGCAAAGTGTCTACGATGAAGGCTCAGAAAGATGAGCTTGACCGCGGCATCGAAGGTCTAAATCAAGCACGAAATGGCGTAAGCATCGGCAAAAAGGGCATGCAGCAGGGCAAAAGCAAAATGCAGACAGCCCAAAATGAGATGGCTAGCGGCAGGTCAGAGCTCGTAAGCGCCCACAAAGACCTCCAAACAGCCTATAACGATCTGGATGAAACGATTTCCCAGACAAAGGAAGTGCGAGACGCAATCCCAGGCATGTTTGACGAGGCTGAGGCAAACTACCTTGCCGCCATCGATGAAGAAGCCGATACCATTCAAACTACCTACCAGCAAACCCTGAACAAAGGCTTCAAAGACATGGCTGTCTTTGTTGCAATCTGCGCCATAATCGGATGCTTGCTGCTTATCCTCTATCGCGAGAAAGCCCCTAAGGGCATCATGCAAGGCAATCAGATGAAATATGGCTCCCACATCGCCACAGTTGGATAGGATGGACGATACGCAACCCACTTCGTACATTCAACGCTTTTCTAAACCCCTTGCCGAAAGGAATGCAATGGCTGAACCTACAACCCCGTGATACCCTGCTCGATCATGCATACGAGATCGCGGACAAATACGGCCTTGCAGCCCTTTCGGTAAGGGGGCTTTCATCAGACGCAACAAGCCAAATAGTCAGAGCCACCGCAAACGAAAGCCCTCTTTCCTTTGCGGTAGAATTGCAGCCATGAAACCAATTGCACACATCCACACCGACATGCCGCAAAAATTCGGCATTCCCCGAAACAGCTTCCTTGCACCGCATTTACGGGGAACCATCATCTTCGAACCCGAGTTCGCCCTGAACTCAGCAGTTGAAGGAATGGAAGGCTTTACGTACCTATGGCTCATCTGGGAGTTCGAAAATGGAACCCCTGGAGGCACCGCCACCGATATAGCCAACGACGTGCAAACCGAAAATAAACGGGGCACCACGGAAAAATGGTTCCCAACAGTAAGACCACCACGCCTCGGGGGAACCAAACGCAGGGGGGTATTTGCTACCCGTAGTCCCTTCCGTCCCAACCCCATCGGGCTTACCTGCGTAAAGCTAGAGCGCATAGAACTCACTGAAAACGGTCCGATCATTCATGTTCTGGGCGCCGATCTGCGCG